>Ga0307974_1001131_pt1:12500-17943 | contig 17943 bp, 26 predicted proteins | sample OrgLakmetagen784_FD_201812 | JGI IMG/M metagenome (GOLD analysis project Ga0307974, IMG submission 201812) | Saline water microbial communities from Organic Lake, Antarctica - #784 | ecosystem: Environmental > Aquatic > Non-marine Saline and Alkaline > Saline | place: Antarctica... | reverse complement strand
GCGCGTGCGGGCGTGCGTGCGTGCGTGCGTGCGTGTGTGCGTGCGTGCGTGTGTGTGTGTGTGTGTGTGTGTGTGTGTGTGTGTGTGTGTGTGAGTGCATATGTTTTCATGTGTGTGTATGTTTGCGTGTGTGGTGTATGCATATGTTTGCATGTGTGTGTGTGTGTGGGGGGGGGTGCGTGATGAACTCATTTAGTGTGCTTGTGTGTGTATGATAGTGTTTATGCCACTTATTTGGTGCTTGTATTTGAGATCAGAGGAAGAAGTCGCAGGGTGGACCGCTTGCGCTTCTTTGTATGTAAGTCATAGCCAGTGACAGCTACATACTTTTCAATGTGTGTGTCACTGCTGAAACATATCCCAGACGCAGAGTATGTGTAAAACATGTTAAGTGCACACTTCACATTTCCGGTCTGGCCAGTACTCCTTCAGTGAGGCACATGCGTGTACCTACATACTCCTACCTACATAGGTAGGACATGCGTGTACCTACATGCAGGGCAATGCGTGTACCTACATACAGGGCACATGCGTGTACCTACATACTCCTACCTACATAGGTAGGACATGCGTGTACCTACATACAGGGCACGTGCGTGTACCTACATACAGGGCACATGCGTGTACCTACATACAGGGCACATGCGTAGGACATGCGTGTACCTACATACAGGGCACGTGCGTGTACCTACATACAGGGCACATGCGTGTACCTACATACTCCTACAGTGAGGCACATGCGTGTAAAAGTAAACAAACAATTGTTTCAGATTGTTAAACAATTGTTTCCTGGAAGGAATCAGATTTTTTCTGTGAACTAGCGCAGCTTCTAGTGTGTCTTGCTTGCACCCTGCGTCTACTGTGGGATTCTAGTGTGTCTACTGTGGAATTCTAATGCGTCTAGTGCGCCTACAGTGGGATTTTATTGCGTCTACAGTGGAATTCTAGTGCGTCTAATGCGTTTACAGTCGGATTCTAGTGCGTCTAGTGCGCCTATAGTGGGATTCTAGTGCGTTTGCAGTGGGATTATGGTGCGTCTAGTGCGTTTACAGTGGGATTCTAGTGCGTCTACAGTGGGATCGAGTGCGTCTAGTGCGTTTACAGTGGGATTTTAGTGCGTCTAGTGCGTTTACAGTGGGATTTTAGTGCGTCTAGTGCGCCTACAGTGGGATTCTAGTGCGTCTACGGTTGGATTCTAGTGCGTCTAGTGCGCCTACAGTGGGATTTTAGTGCGTCTACAGTGGGATTCTAGTGCGCCTAAAGTCGGATTCTAGTGCATCTTGCTTGCACCCTGCGTCTACTGTGGGCCGCACACAACCCGTGCATGTGTCCTACTACAGTCCTACTACAGTCCTACTACAGTCCTATCACAGTCCTCCTACAGTCCTCCTACAGTCCTACTACAGGCGTACTTGTTTGCTGCGCATGCAAGCACAGAACGCAACCATGCAAATCGCTGTGTGTTTCTCGTTCGTTTGCAGCGTATCCAAGCACAGAACGAGGGGACCTGGAGGAGCACAAGCATGATGGAGAGAGAGAACAAAAAGGTGCTGTGTGCTGAATCTAAATCTTGGGTGTGTAGCAGAGATCGTTTTTTGGAAGCACCCTCACGGTCACTTTTAAAGGTGCAAGGGCACCGAGGTTAACGTTCTTGTGCTTTTGTCGGCGAGTTTGAATGGCAAACGGGAGAATGATTGGGTATGGTGCTTGCATTATAATGACTGTGAATATGCATGGAATCAGTTTTGAATTATGTGATTATGTGGCTTGCGTGGCCTTTATTGTACACAATGCGTGCTTACGTGCAAGTTACTCTACTATGGATGCTCTATTACACACACTGCATGCATGGAATTGGTGTGTGTTTACGGCTCATGGTTCAGGCTTTTCCTGCACTATGAAGGTGTGCTTCATGCAGGAGTGCCTTCAAGAAGGTGGGCTCTATGCCAAGTTAACACCTCACTCAACACCTCATCTATTACCCCCACCACTGAGCAAGCAAGAAATATCCAGAAGCCTGACCATTTAAATTCTTTCTCGAATATGGCATCAGAACATGAGACTGGCCATTATAGTATGCCCTGACCAAACCCCATACTCCTGACCACGCCCATACTCCTCACCACACCCATACTCCTGACAACACCCATACTCCTGACCACACCCATACTCCTGACCACACCCATACTCCTGACCACACCCATACTCCTAACCACACCCGTATTCCTAACCACACCCATACTCCTGACCACACCCTCCGCACCGTGCAGACGAAGTTTCAGCCGCCCAAAGTGTTTGCTTTCTTGCTGGGGGAAATGGATAAACAGGTGTGTGTGAGTGTGTGTGTGTGTGTGCTTGTGTCTGTGTGTTTGTGTGTGTGTTTGTGTCTCCTGCAGCAAACTGTGCGTGTTTGGTACGACTGATTGACACTGCGTAGACCTCGTGGGTATGGTATTGCTCAAAGGATGTGGGTATCCCCGTCACGAAGTGACAAAGATAACACAGAAGAAGTCAAAGCATTGCACTATTGACACCCTCCCTTCTCCTTTTCTTATGTTCCTGGTGTTTTTTTATCTCCCTGATACCAAAGCTCAGCTCCCCCCTCCACATATGTGAGTGAATCAGTATCTCACTCTGAATCTTACTCTGCATCTTTATTACACTCTGTGTCTCACTCTGTATCTGTATCTCACTCTGTATCTCACTCTGTATCTCACTCTGTATCTGTATCTCACTCTGTATCTCACTCCGTATGTGAGTGAATCTGTCTACAAATCAGATAAATAAACGCAGTACGGTATACAGTGATTGTTAAATGCAAACGAGTTACAGTGTCAAGGTGGACCTGTTACCGTGGCCCCTTCTCCTTTTCTTCTGTTCCTGGTGTCCTATGTCTTTCTGTTCCTTCTGTTCCTGGTGTCCTATGTCTTTCTGTTCCTGGTGTCCTACGTCTTTCTGCTCCTGGTGTCCTATGTCTTTCTGCTCCTGGTGTCCTATGTCTTTATGTTCCTGGTGTCCTATGTCTTTCTGTTCCTTCTGTTCCTGGTGTCCCATGTCTTTCTTCTGTTCCTGGCGTCCTATATCTTTCTGATGTCAAGGCTCAGCTTCCACCTTTCCTTTTCCCCCGGCCCCATCTCCTTTTATATTCCCCTTCCCTTCTGTCATAAATACTCCCTCTTCTGTCGTCAACTATAAATGACCATTATGGTACTGCAAAGGCAGGACAGCGCAGAGCGGCAGCCGGCTGCAAAAAAGGCAAAGCACGCAGGGCTGTACTTTCCGTCCTCCCTGTATGCCCTCATAGTTTGATCTGAGATCTGATGTTTCTTGCCTGTTCAACCTCACGTGCGTTGCTGTGTGCACGACCTATAGCATTCATACTTCGAGCTGCGTATTTCTTGCCAGTAGAATCCCATGTGCGTTGCTGTGTGCACGCCCTGGCAATGTGTGTGTGTGTGCTTCTCTTCTTTTCATTCTCCAGGTGGAATGTTGCGTGTTTCTGCACCCATTGGGTGGTGCAGAACACAAAACAACATCCTTTCCTAATCCATGCCGGTAGTGTTCACACTACCGGCGTTTGTTCTTTTCTTTTCTAGGTAACGTAAGGGGTTGGATCGCCTCTCTTCTGTACCTCTCTGATTCAGACCAGTCACACTGTAATAGAGAGAAAAACGGCAAATTTTGCAATCGTATAAAACGGCCCAATTTGTTCAATACAGAAAAATACGCGTGAAATACGATACGGCGTATTATCCGAATACGTCGTATGACGCATCCCTGATACTAACAGTGCATGAACAGTGCATTGACATGTGTAAACGGTATATACTGACAGTTCATTAACAATGTAAAAACGGTATATACTAACAGTGCATTAACATGTATAATCAATATATACTGACAGTTCATTAACAGTGCACAAACGGTATATGCGCGGTGCACTAACATTGTATAAACGGTATATACTGACAGTTCATTAACAGTGCATAAACGGTATATACGCGGTGCAATAACAATGTATAATCAATATATACCGACAGTTCATTAACAGTGCATAAACGGTATATACGCGGTGCACTAACATTGTATAAACGGTATATACTGACAGTTCATTAACAGTGCATAAACGGTATATACTAACAGTGCACTAACAATGTATAATCAATATATACCGACAGTTCACTAACAGTGCATACACGGTATATACTAACAGTGCATTAACATGTATTATCAATATGTACTGACAGTTCATTAACAGTGCATAAACGGTGCACAAACCCTCTGTGCATACTAATTAAACAAGGACACTACAGAAGGGCAACTCACGCTGTTCCTCACCACTGCCTTAACATTGTACACGCAAGCATCGTTCTTTGCCCCACTAAAGCGTGACACATAAAGTTGGCGAGGGTGGCTTTCTCCTCCGTTATCACTGACTGGCTGGCTTTCTCCTCCGTTATCACTGGCTGGCTCTTTCTTCCTGCCTTCCTCAGGTCGACGCGGCCAAAGTCATCCAGAGCAGGTTCAGGAGCTTCATTGCGCGTAAGCACAGGGGTCAAGACGGGGTAATGAATGAGAGCCGTGGCCTAGAGCCCGCTGCTAGCTCTCGAAAATTAAGCAGACGTCAGTCCATGGCATCTGTGGTAACGCGAGCCAGGTGTGTAGGTGTGTGTGTGTGTTGTGTGTGTGTGTGTGTGTGTGTGTGTGTGTGTGTGTGTGAGTGTGTGTGTGTGTGCGTGTGTGTATATATATGTGTGTGTGTGCGTGTGTATATATGTGTGCGCGTGTGTGCGTGTGTGTTTGTGTGTGTGCGTATTTCCGTGTGCGTGTTGCGTGCTTGCTCTACGTGCAGACATCAGTCTGTGGTATCAGTAGAGTTGGCCAGAACCATACATTTATAGGTATATACGGTGAACATACGGTATTTCTAGCAGGGAAATTACCATACATACGGTCATATACGGTGCAGATGTATGGTCATGGCCAACCCTAGGCATCTGTGTTGGCGTGAGCCAAGTGCGATATTTGTGAGCTTGGTTGTGTAAGTTTAAGTGCATGTGTGCTTGCTGTATCAGCAAATGACAGTCCAAAAGGCATCAGTGTTGGCGTGAGCCAGGAGCGATCCATGTTAGCCTGGATGTGTGCTTTCATTGTGTGTGCGTGTTGTGTGCTTGATGTTTTGGCAGGCATTCTTTCACGCAATTTTCGTCGGGGGTAGCAACCGTTTTAGCAAAGTGTGCTCTCTTTGGCATAGTCCTCGCCAACTCCCTGCGGACAAACCAGGCTTTAAACAGGCTGAGAAGACAGGTTAAACCAGGGTTGTTCAGTTTGGGGTTTGGTCAAAAGTCTGGGTGAAAAAAACCCTAAAATGACGTTCACAAGCTGGCCCTTTTGTCCTTTTTCGAGTTTTCGGGTCCAAAATTGCAGCACAAACAGCAGGAAA
>Ga0307974_1001131_pt1:5000-10000 | contig 17943 bp, 26 predicted proteins | sample OrgLakmetagen784_FD_201812 | JGI IMG/M metagenome (GOLD analysis project Ga0307974, IMG submission 201812) | Saline water microbial communities from Organic Lake, Antarctica - #784 | ecosystem: Environmental > Aquatic > Non-marine Saline and Alkaline > Saline | place: Antarctica... | reverse complement strand
CACCAACCTCTTTGCAGACATAATTCTTGTCTGTGTATTATTTGTGTGTTTGTATGTGTGTGTTCGTGTGTGTGTGTGTGCGTGTGTGTGTGTGTGTTTGTGTGTGTGTGTGTGTGTATATGTGTGTGTGCGTGTGTGTGCATGTGTGTGTATGTGTGTTTGTGTGTGTATGTACGTGTGTGCGTGTGTGTATGTGTGTTTGTGTGTTTGTGTGTTTGTGTGTTGTGTGTGTGTTGTTGTGTATGTACATGTTTGCGTGTGTGTGTGTGTGTGTGTGTGAACGTCGCAGCCGTTTGCATTTGCTCCCGCAGAGAGCTTGCAAGTGAGGCAACAAACCTAGATCTAATGATCTTTGGTGCGCCCTGTTTTATGTAATGCACGAAAAGTACGCACACTCTTGATTTGCAGTATTGCCGTGAATGCATAAAATAAATTGCTGGGTCATGTCATCTGAATGCAAATGCAGGGAGAAGGCGCGCAAGGTGAAACTTATGCTAAAGGAGGACGAGCGTGCGAAAAAGCATGCAAAGCGTGCCAAGGAGAGGGAGGAGCAGAGCGCAAAGGAGAAGGCAGAGAGAGAAGAGCGCAAGGAACAGGTGCTCATTTGTGTGTGTGTGTGTGCGGCGTGTGTGTGTGCGGCGTGTGTGTGTGTGTGTGTGTGTGTGTGTGTGTGTGTGTGTGTGTGTGTGTGTGTGTGTGTGTGTGTGTGTGTGTTTATGTGTGTGTGTGTTGTGTGTTGTTTGTGTGTATTCCTGTGTGCACGGCATGTGTGTGTGTCGGGCTCAAAATCGCAAGATGACTCTTAAGTATTTAGTTGCCAGGCAGTAGCGAACTCTGCTAAAGACATTGTCGACGTGTGTTGGTAGGTTTCCAGTTGTTCACACATAACATCTCAGAGCGTCAGATACAGGTGGCTCTCAAAACGATGCTTGCTTCCAAAAACTGCGAAGCACCAAACATGTGGCGGTGTGCTTCCTTTGAAAACTGCTAAATTCATTGTGTCACACTTGAACTCTAGTTATTTGGGGGTGCAGCATAGTCACTCATGTCAATCTTGATATCGATCCATTTACTCTTGCTCTTTATCCAATTGCTCATGACTACTCGTTTTTGTATCACTAGAGCTCTAGATCTTGGGGTGCAGCAAAGCAAAGTCACTCATGTCACTCATGCCACTCATGCTTCTCATTTGATTATCCTCTAGTGATCTTTTAGTTCTCCCTGGTACCCACAATTGCCTTTCTTCTTAAATATAAAATCCATGCCTTCTTCTTATCATTCTTATTACTTCGGGGAGGACCCTAGCTTTCAAGCCGTTGGGACCAGTCCTTGTTAATGATTCAGCCTTTAAGCTGTTACGACCAGTCCTTGTTAATGATTCAGCTTTCAAGCCGTTGTGACCAGTCCTTGTTAATGATTCAGCCTTTAAGCCGTTGTGACCAGTCCTTGTTAATGATTCACCACCATCCTGCGATGCTAACAAAATACAACGCAAAATGAGTCAAGCTGCTTGTGCAATACAAACATTGATTTTACAAAGCTGTTTTTACAAGGCTGATTTTACAAGGCTGCTTGTGCAATACATACATTGATTTTACAAGGCTGGTTGATTTTACAAGGCTAATTTTACGAGACTGCTTGTGCATTACATACATTGATTTTACAAGGCTGATTGATTTTACAAGGCTGCTTTTACAAGGCTGCTTGTGCAATACATTAATTTTACAAGGCAGGGCTTTTTTAAATGCATGAAAATGCAAGCACTGGGTCTGAAGCTTTTCTCCGATCTTCATCAGCGTTGCCTCTTACGGATGTCAAACACCGATCTTCATCACCGTAGGCTCTTACTGTGCTCCTCAACACCCTTTCGACACACAGAAGCGTCAAATGCAGCTGGCCGCCAAAATGGATCGAGCAGCCAAGCGGCGCTCGGCACACAACAGTCGGTCAGCCACTGCTTGTGAAGTGCGGTCCCTTGGTGAGTGATACTCTGGGCTGGGTGCAAACTCATAGAATGACCCTACGCTGATCAGGCTTGTGCTAGTACGATCAGACAGTACGATACAATTAGGACGGTAAAGACCGTCTTTTCTTAAAATACGGCGTCTTAGCATATTTTTGTGACCGTAATTTACCGTCTAGACGGTAGATTACGGTATGGTGTACAGTACGGTGCCAAGCTGGCACTGCCAGTGCAAAAATGGCCTCTCCGCCCCAAAACCTCTCAATTTCGCTCCCCTTTGTGCCCCTACCATGTGCTGACGCCACACAATGCTTCCATGAACGACCCTGAGGCTGGGTTGGGGCTGCATCAGCTCGGGGGCTGGCACTGTCAGTGCAATTTTGGCCTCAGAAAGGCCTCTCCACCCCAAACACCTCCCATTTCCACCTCCAGCATGCTCCCCTTATGAGCTGACGCCACACAATGCTTCCCTGGACGACCCTGGGGCTGGGTTGAGGCTGCATCAGCTCGGGGGAAGGGCCCAGCAATGGCTTGCATGGAAACTCAAAATCGGACGCAGTACTTTATTCCTGTTCAATAATTTGTGTTTTATTCATTAATTATTGTTGCACAAAGAAAAGAAATGTTATGGGTCAACATTGGAGCCAAACGGCCAAATTACGGTCAAAATTGTATTGTACGGTGGCACTGTCCTTGTACAGTTGGGACCGCACTTTTCAAACAGACCGTACAAGCACCGTCTTATACGGTGTAAATACGGTACGGACCGTCTAGACGGTCAAAAAAGCTGAAAGACGGCGTAGTAGCACAAGCCTGACGCTGATAGATGTGTGTGTGTGTGTGTGTGTCTGGTCCTCAATTGATGCTTAAATTAGCGTCTTTGCGGCGAGCATGGCGAGCAAGGCTTGCTGTCCAACACTGTCCAACGCTGTCCAACCCTGTGCTTACTCGACACTGTCCAGCTCTGTGCTTGCTCAACACTGTCCAACACTGTCCAGCACTGTGCTTACGCGACACTGTCCAGCTCTGCGCTTACTCGACACTGTCCAACACTGTCCAACGCTGTCCAACGCTGTCCAGCTCTGTGCTTACTCGACACTGTCCAACACTGTTCAACACTGTCCAACACTGTGCTTACTCAACACTGTCCAACACTGTCCAACGCTGTCCAACACTGTGCTTACTCGACACTGTCCAACACTGTCCAACACTGTCCAGCATTGTGCTTACTCGACACTGTCCAACGCTGTCCAACGCTGTCCAACACTGTGCTTACTCGACACTGTCCAACACTGTGCTTGCTCAACACTGTCCAACACTGTCCAGCACTGTGCTTACGCGGCACTGTCCAGCTCTGTGCTTACTCGACATGTCCAACACTGTCCAGCACTGTGCTTACCCGACACTGCCCAGCTATGTGCTTGCTCAACACTGTCCAACACTGTCCAACACTGTGCTTATGCGACACTGTCCAACACTGTCCAACGCTGTCCAACACTGTGCTTACTCGACATGTCCAACACTGTCCAGCACTGTGCTTACTCAACACTGTCCAACACTGTCCAACGCTGTCCAACGCTGTCCAACTCTGTGCTTACTCGACACTGTCCAACAATGTCCAACACTGTAATTACACGACACTGTCCAACACTGTCCAACGCTGTTTAGCACTGTGCTTACTCAACACTGTCCAACACTATGCTTACTCATTGTGTTTAGCTGCATATTTCATAGCCTCCCTGCCAGAAGCATGGAGTTCTGGTATATATCCATGACTGTGGCCAGCCCTATGCACCTCGATTTTTGTCTCTCTCCCTTTACGATTCCCTTGTATTCGTAGGTTTCTGCTCCTCCCTCTTGAAAGTAATGTCACAACCTTGGTTTCTCCTCCCTTCCACCTTGTTTCAACTGCTGGCTTGCATCCTCCTAATCCTCCGTCCCTCACTTGTAACATCCTCCTCTCCTTCGCTTTCAACGTTCTTGACTTATACTTCTCACCCTTTTGTATAATACCATTTATAATGTGTGTGTCATACTTCCATCTCTTTAAGACATTATGGTTGTGTGTCCTCCACCCCCTCTGCGTTAAATTCATTGGCTTGTGTCCTCCTTGCCTTATCATAAATTATGGGCGTGCGCCCATCTTCTGTACGTGGAGTTAACGTAGATACCCGATTTGCTGTCCCAGAGACCCTGCCCTCCATAACACCTAAATCAACACGCCCGTCTCTGCTACCTCTGAAATCCTGCCCGTCCGCAGACTCCCCCTCCTCCCCCTCCTCCCTCTCAAAGAAGAACCCGTCCACGTTCATGGACACCACCCTGGCCCTGCTGCACTCTGCCAAAGCTGAGGCCACCGCTGAAGACACGCACAAGGGCGGAAATGGCGGTGCCGATTCTGATAGCACTACGAAGCAGCAGGAGGGACCTTTCAGTGCTCGTGTGTCAAACAGGGTAGGTAACATGTATGCAAATGCGTTGTGTGCGTCATGAAGCAGAAGCAAGGTATAGCCCATACGGGCAGTGCAAGGCACGCCTCGCATGGATGAAGGAAAGGAGTGCTTACGTGTTTGTAGGGTTGGCCGGAACCGTATATGTTCACCGTATATTTTCATCGTATATGAACGTGTATTTGGTGATTTTTCTGCCCAGAATACCGTACATAAATCGTATATATATGGTTCTGGCCAACCCACGTGTTTGGCTTGTTCATTCAACCACCGGCCAGCGACTGTGATGTCCAACCCACGTGTTTGGCTCTTTCATTCAAGCACTGGCCAGCGACTGTGATGGCCAACCCACGTGTTTGGCTCGTTCATTCAAGCACTGGCCAGCGACTGTGATGGCCAACCCACGTGTTTGGCTCGTTCATTCAACCACCAGCCAGCGACTGTGATGGCCAACCCACGTGTTTGGCTCGTTCATTCAAGCACTGGCCAGCGACTGATGTCCAACCCACGTGTTTGGCTTGTTCATTCAACCACTGGCCAGCGACTGATGTCCAACCCACGTGTTTGGCTCGTTCATTCAAGCACCG
>Ga0307974_1001129_pt1 | contig 17976 bp, 15 predicted proteins | sample OrgLakmetagen784_FD_201812 | JGI IMG/M metagenome (GOLD analysis project Ga0307974, IMG submission 201812) | Saline water microbial communities from Organic Lake, Antarctica - #784 | ecosystem: Environmental > Aquatic > Non-marine Saline and Alkaline > Saline | place: Antarctica: Organic Lake... | reverse complement strand
GTGTGTGCGTGAAAGTGTGCAAATGCAATTGTCCACTGGGTGAGAACCATTGCTTAGTCAGTGTGTATGTGTGAAAATGCGTGTGCATGAAGGTGTGCGAATGTATTTGTCCACTGGGAGGGAGCCATTGCTTATTGAGTGTGTTTATGTGTGGGGGTACGTGTGCATGAAGGTGTGCGAATGCATCTGTCCACTGGGTGAGAGCCATAGCTCAGTCAATGTGTGGGGGTACGTGTGCGTGTGCGTGCGCGTGTGCGAATGCATTGAAGGAGTTTGTTTATTAGCCTGCACAATCAGCTGATTTAGTTGCCAAGGCCAAGCAAGAAGGTGCACTTACACGTTGCTTCAACTGAAGAAGTTTGTATGACTGAAAGTGAGTGCCATGCCACCAGTATGGGTGACTGCTTCAATAACCTCTATCGGGATTACGCAAGGGGTCTATTTTTGAGATGAAGCAAAACATGTGTCGTTGCAGATTGCAATAGGACCGAGATCAGGGTGGTATGTAATACTGCTCTGTTAGCACCTGGGAGCCTGTTGCCCTCCCCACTTGCAAATAAGGTGTTGCAGCCTTACCCATCTCAGACAGAGAGAGTGAGTGAGAGAGAGAGAGAGAGACCCCCTGGACTTTGCTTAGTTGTTTGGTGCTGCTGAGAAATCCACGCTTATTTGATTGCACACACCTCACAATCACACGCACATCCACACTCGTACACACACATACACACACATAAACACACAAACACACACACATGCAGTGGCCAAATGCTGCAAGACCTCCCCTTGCATGTGTTGAACGCAGCACCCACTCAAGAGCAGCTGGACGACTACGCTCATGAGCAGTGGGAGGTGTGTGTGTGTGTGTGTGTGTGTGTGTGTGTGTGTTGTGTAGCGCACAAGGTTGAGTGTGTGTGTTCGCAATCACGCACGTAAGCCTGCTGGGAGATGCGTGTTTGTGCCAGTGTGCTCTAAATGTGGTGTGCCTTTGTCAGTGTGCGTGCATGTCATGTTTATGCAAAGCTGTGCTAACTGCAGATTTTTTTTTTTGTTTTGGTGGCTGCACTTATGGCAACTGCGCTTCGTCTCCGGCGTACTGAGCTCACGCTTCTCGCGCACACACTTACACACACACATACACACACAAACACACGCACACATACACATACATACATACACACATAACCACAAACACACATAGCCACACACGTACGCACATACGCAAACATACGCACGTGCGCACACATGCACATACGCACACACATACACATGCACACATCCGTTCCCTTTAATGCGTACCCCCAGCCTCGTCACCACACACACGCACACACACAGACGCACACACACACACACACATGCAGGCCCTGCAGATGTACATACTGGACGGCAAGTACTATGGGCCGGAGCTACCCCCTAAAGTTTCTGCCTTACCGTTGGACTTCCACTCTGTGCTGCTCAACGCCAACCTGCTGACTGGCCCACCGTAAGTCAGAGCATAGTTCCACTTCCTCCCCCTCTCTCCTCTTTGTTCTCCTTTGCGCCTCGCCCCTCACTGCAGTCGCTGCCTCAGAGATGCCACCAGTGCATTGCTGTGCCCCCCTCCTGCCAGATTATCACTGCCTGCGTGATTCCTTCTCCTCCCCCTCTCTCCTCTTTGTTCTTCTTTGAACCTCGCCCCTCACTGCAGTCGCTGCCTCAGAGGTGCCACCAGTGCATTGCTGAGCCCCCCTTCTGCTAGCGGCAGACGCTGGCTAGAGCCCCCACCAAAGTGGCAATATACGTAGGGTTCGCCAGAACCGTATACATATACCGTATATGACCGTATATTTGGTAATTTCCCAGCCAAAACTACCGTATATATACCGTATATATATCGTATACCACATATATATATATACGGTAAATCCAGACAATATATACGGTATATACCATATATAATATATATATGATAATATATACGGTAAATCCAGAACCATATATATTTTGGTTCTGGCCAGCTCTACATATACGCCCTATGCCACCTGCAGCTTATGCACCACACGAAGCCCCATTCATGAATCGCTGCAGTGTAGCACGGATTTGTGTGGATCAAAAAGGGATCGCTTCTCGCGCACTGCTCCAGGTCTTCTCGTACCATCACAGACACAGGCTTTCAGTTCCTGATGTGTGACAGCCATCGACAGCTGTGGACGTTTTTGGGGCAGTACATCAAAGATGCTGCAGCAGCAAGCCGGCTTGAAGAGCAGGAAATGAAAGGTGTGTGTGTGTGCATGTGCTTGCGTTTAGTGCCCGTTGAAGCGGTTTGTTAACGATGCTGCAGCAGCAAGTTGGACTAAAGAGCAAGAGATGAAAGGTGTGTGTGCGTGTGCATGTGTTTGCGTTAGTAGCTTTTTAAAGCAATGCGCTGAAGATGCCACTATTGCCAGCAAGCTGGAAGAGTGTGGCTGCGTGCGTACATGCACACTTGATCTGATAATGACTGACTAGTAGCTATTGTGATCTTCATAAGGCTGTGCAGAATGGAGATATTATGCTTCAACAAAAAAATGTGCATCCTGGGGGAAAAACAGCGGAGCAGCCAACTTTCTTCCTCTCGTCTCTTTCCTACCACAATCACAGTATAATAAACACTAGTGCACTCTCCTAATGCAGCTGTGCTTCCTGCAATTTGTGCACCAAATACCTCACTCACAATATGATAAACACAAGTGCACACGTGTGCAGAGCATTCGTCAGCCTTCCCTCTCTCGTGTCTTTCCTGCTGCTGCTGTGCTTCATACATTACATAGATGCGCACGTACAATACGCTACACACGCACGCACACAAGCGCAAACACACGCATGCACACTTCGTTACACATGCATGCACACGAGCGCAGGCGACGGAGCAGCCAACCTGCCCTCGCTCATGTCGTTCCTGATGCAGCTGGGGTTCATGCACGTGGGGCGTCCATACGCACTAGAGAGCCTGAATAGCATGGAGGCGGTGGTGGCCAGCCATATGATGCATCTGGGCCTCTTGTTCCCCTTTGAGGTACGCAGGCCTCTTATGGTGTGTGCTTCACAAAAGAGTGTGCATCGCACATACTGACACAATAGGCACATAGCCACATGATGCATCTGGGCCTCTTGTTCCCCTTTGAGGTACGCAGGCTTCTTAGGGTGTGTGCTTCTCAAGAGAGTGTGCATCGCACATACTGACACAATAGGCACGTAACCACATGATGCATCTGGGCCTCTTGTTCCCCTTTGAGGTACGCAGGCCTCTTAGGGTGTGTGCTTCTCAAGAGAGTGTGCATCGCACATACTGAGATAGACACGTTATCACCTGGGCTTCCTGTTTCTTTCCTAGGTGCGTAGAAGCGTGAATTGTTGGTGTTGATTGCCAGCACCTTGGCAAAGCTTCATGGCGTTTGCTGTGTGCTAGTCACACAGTTTTTAGTGAGAAGTGAGAAGTGTTTTTGTGTTTGAGCCCGTCATGTCCCCTTATAAGTGGCAATAATAATCTGGACTTTGTGTGGGGTTGCAGTACTGCAATCAATTTTTTTAGGAACGCCCAGCTGCTGTTTAATTGCCTATTTTCTCTCAAAGCAAAGCCATGCAATAAGATGTTTTAATAGATGCTTCTTGATGATAGATGCTTCCGTTCTCTCCAAGCAAGGCCATACAATAAGATGTTTACAGATGATGTGTGTTTTCATTGATGTTTCCTGATGATAGATGTTTTGATAGATAATTCTTGATGATAGATGTTTCCGTTCTCTCCAAGCAAGGCTACACAATAAGATGTTCCCTGATGATATATGTTTTTATAGTTGTTTCTGTATGCTAGGTGTTTCTGTGTCCTCCAAGCAAGGCCATACAATAAGCTGTTTCCTGTACCACATAAGCCGACAGGTATTTCAGGCTACATCAACCCTATCAACCCCTGTTGCTTTTCCCTTCCATTCGCGGTAGCGAAGAGGTTAACGGTTTTCACTGGTTTAGTGGCTTCTTTTCCATGCATGGAGTGGAGAGCAGTGGTTTTTCTGCTTGCACGGTTTAATAGGGCACACCAGGCTCCTGATACTTTCATCAGGCTTCTGATACAGCCAGAGTTCAACTTTTGCCCTCTCTTGCAGACAGCCTAGAAAATCTTTGGCATTGCATAGCAATCACACATCAGCCTCTTTATTATGTGCAAACACACACGTGCACACACATAGACGTGCACGCACACGCATTTACACACGCACACACACATGCACACACACGCATACAAACTCAGGTACAGGGCAGCGTGTACTTCTCCCCCACTCGGCTAGCGAGCTTGCTGTGTGGGGGCAGCGGTGGAGGTGACACACACGCACACACACATGCACACACACGCATACAAACTCATGTAGAGGGCAGCGTGTACTTCTCCCCCACTCGGCTGGCGAGCTCCCTGTGTGGGGGCAGCGGTGGAGGTGACACACACGCGCACACACACACACACACACACACACACACAAACACACGCATATACACACAGGTAGAGGGCAGCGTGTACTTCTCCCCCACTCGGCTGGCGAGCTCGCTGTGTGGGGGCAGCGGTGGTGGCGACGCACAGTCCACCGCCAATGCGGACATTGCAGGAGGTCACATCATTGTGGAGTCCAATTTTAAGGTGGGCATTTGGTCACGAGCGCACACAGACATCGCAGAGAGACACCATAATGATGAAATATACGTGATGAGTTTAAGGTTGACACAGTACTTGCACAGACATCGCAAAGAGGCACCATAATGATGAAATATACGTGATGAGTGCAAGGTTGATACAGTACTTGCACAAACATTGCGGAGAGACACCATAATGATGAAATATACGTGATGAGTGCAAGGTTGACACAGTACTTGCACAAACATTGCGGAGAGACACCATAATGATGAAATATACGTGATGAGGGCAAGGTTGACACAGTACTTGCACAAACATTGCAGAGAGGCACCATAATGATGAAATATATGTTGTGAGTGCAAGGTTGATACAGTACTTGCACAGACATTGTGGAAAGACACCATAATGATGAAATATACGTGATGAGTGCAAGGTTGATACAGTACTTGCACAGACATCGCAGAGAGGCACCATAATGATGAAATGTACGTGATGAGGGCAAGGTTGATACAGAACTTGCTTAGACATTGCGGAGAGGCACCAATGATGGGTGCAAGGTTGACTCAGTGCTTGCACAGGTATAAGGAAGCAGGTTGCCCCGAGCCCGAGTTGTGTGAAAGGCAGCAAAGGGTAAGGGTAAGGGTAAGGTTACATTGCTATATATGCCTCTAGGGCATCTGAGCGGAATCTTATAAAAAGCCTGCAACCAGAACCTCATAAAAACTGAAAGTTTATTAATGAGAAATAAGCGCATTTAGGAGAGTGTCTGGAAAGCCCCAAAGGCAGCAAAGGCTTGCATTGCAAGGTTTTAAGGATAGAACATGCAGTGGTCTCGACGTGTAAAGTATTCAACCTCAAGCATGTGTCCCTCTGGTTTCTGGAGCACCTCCGCTTTAGGAAAACACAAGCACATGAGATCCCATCAGCACAAGAGCTTTCATGACATGGCAATAAGCTCATGGGATTAGGACAAGGGACCCACATAAGTGATAAGTGGCTGGTACCAAATGTTTTATTTCAACTGCCACAAATAGATTTTAGCAGGGAAGTTGCCGTACATACGGTCATGAAAGGTGTACGTTTACATGTTTCTCATCTTATGTTTCTCTTCAGTCCTATGTTTCTCATCTCCTTTTGTTTCTCATCAGTCCTATGTTTCTCATCTCCTCATGCTTCTCTTCAGTCCTATGTTTCTCATCTCCTCATGCTCCTCATCAGCCTTATGTTTCTCGTCAGCCTTACAAGAGTGCAATGCCCCTTCTCGAAAGCATAGGCTGTTAACAGGCTCCAATACGTGCTTCTGGGTTAAATAGCACGCACACACACATACACCACATGCACGCGCACACACACATGTACAAACATGCACACACATGTACAAACACACATGCACACGCACGCGCACACACACACACATACACACACACGCATACACACACGCACGCACAAACAGGTGAATGCCTGGACCACTTCAAGAGTGCAGCGTTCCCTCCTGAGCCTGTTTTGCCGTCAAGAAGCGGTGCTGCCCAACTTCTGGGTAGGCTCCCTCACACACGACAGTGTGGGCTCAGCTCTGGAGACAGGCATCAATGCAGAGGAGATCATCGGTTACCTGAAGGTGCGTTTGTGCATGTGTGGAAGATACAGATTTATCCTAGTACAATGCAGAGGAGGTCATCGGTTACCTGAAGGTGTGTTTGTGCATGTGTGGAAGATGCAGATTTATTCTAGTACAATGCAGAGGAGGTCATCGGTTACCTGAAGGTGCGTTTGTGCATGTGTGGAAGATATAGTTCTATTTCGCTTGCATCGTGAGATGCATAGGGCTCTGTCATTATTACCAAGGCAGAACACAACAACTCAGAGAAACCGGAGAAACAGGAGAAAACTAAAGACTAAAATATAGAAAAGAGGTGAGGGAGGGGGGAAAGTATGCTAAAGAGAGAGTTGTGTTCTCCAAGGAATAAAAAGAATGGAGAAGGGAAGCAGAAACTGGAGAAAAGCAGAGAGTGAGAACATCTCACTTTATGCTACACTTCAAGAACCTGAGTTCAGGTGTTTCACACTGAACTCATAAGATTTATTCTAGTACCTACCCCACACCTTTCGAGACTGGCATGACACAATTTTTAGATTTCAGCTCTTTTTAGGTGCAGTGTAGTTGAAGTCTTGTGATCTGAATGTCATGCCTGCACATAAATTTCAATTAGCCTTTCAATAATAAAGTCAGGCATTCCGAACGGCTAGCTATGCAAAATCTTCAGGTTCCCAATACAGCTGAAACTAGGATTGTACCAAAGTGGCTCTTTCCACCCTGCTTCTCAGACAAAAATAGGTTTAACTCCATCCATCTGAATGCTGTACTGGTTGCTCCCATCTCTGCGAAAACAGAAAAGCAGCAGACTAGCAATGAAGGGGGGTAAGTTAGGGGGAAACTGAGGGAGACCGGGACCACTTCTATTGCACCGCCAGCCGCCACCAACAGATCCACTTTTTCCAGGCAGCACCGACCCAAAGGTCTCAGCATTCTCCAATGTGATATTCACCTCATTGAGACCAAGTACTGCAAGGACACTAGACCCCAAAACCAGCTAAGCGCCGCGCAGGAACAACACAAAGGCCTCTGCTCCTTCCTCCAAGGAGCCTCCGTTACCCTTGACACCATCCGTTTGGGAGTGGTTGGCACTATCTACAACAGTTACACGCTGGAGCCTCTTAAGGAGCTGGGTCTTGATTCTCAAAAAGTTAAGAAACTTGCTTCCAAGCATCATGTTCATTCTGTCAAATATGCTGCCAAACTTGTCCATACCAGATATGTCATTCCCAGCTCTAATATCCACTCTCATCAGGAGACGGTTTCAGGTCAAGCCTGCAACCCTCCTGATCCCCATTGATCCTTTCATTTTTTCTTTTGGTGGAGGAGATTTTTGATACCCGGTACCAAAGTGGCTTCTTCTTTCCTTAATATATGTGAAGAGTGGTTTCTCATTGCCTGCGCAGTTTTTCTGTTTTTCTTCTTTTATTATTGTTGCACACCTTGAACTGGCCTAATTGAAAAAATCAGTCCTGCAATGGGCGCGAAAGTCAAGTTAAAGCTATTTCCCATTGCTTCTTGCCACGCAGGCACACGCCCACCCTCAAGTGGCCATGCAAAAGCCCGTCGTCCCTGAGGTAAGGCCTCGACAATATTGGCTTTGATACCAAATGTAATAAGACAGGTGTTTAAATGTGGCAGCCGGGTCCTGAGCCCGTGCCTGCAGCTATGATATCAAAACAGCCCAGGACTCTCTCAAGAGTCTGATATAGTCTGGAGTGTCTCCTCTAGTCTGTTCAAATTGGACCAAACGTGAACCAAACGTGATCTGGTGAACGAAAGAAAAGGAGAAGTCACATAGGCCATAGCTTAGGCCGGTTTTCTGGGGGGGCAAACCATTTCAATCATTCGTCGATCTGACTTTTGCCAAAGACTATGCTGACTCCTCTTTTGCTCTAGGACTTGGCTCGGCACAAACAAAGCCTAAATTCCTTTTTCCATGCTCATCTTTTCAGCGGGTTTCACCTGTATTTCCCCTTGTGATTGGCCCAAACGTGTTGACACTAAACATGTTTTGTAATTGTGATTAGAGGAGTTTCAAGCACAATGTCCCTCAAGCATCTGCTGGCTGTATTAGCTCGGCCTTTGATACGTGTGGCTGTGATAAAACAAAGAAGCAATGCAGGCAGTGCACTGCATACACTGGTTACGTAGAATGTATCTGCATTGTTCCGAGGTTCCGAGGTACAGACCCTGCTCTGCCGTGCTGGTATTGGTCACTCAGGTAATCTTTTTATTCCTTGGTAAAGCCCTATGCATCTCACGATGCAAGCGGAATAGAACCTGCTCTACGTGCTGGTAGTGGTCACATAGGTGATTTAGGTGGAAAAAGGGTTAAAGTGTGCCTCGCCTACAAAAGGTAGATTCCTCGTTTGCAACGCAGAACGTGTCAGATCATACCAACTGTGGCAGGCAGAAGCAAAGAATGCGCACACTCTCAAGCTACGACCTTTCCCAACATTCTAATTTGCAATGCAGAATGTGTCAGATCAAGTCCGGCTGTGGCAGGCTGAAGCAGAGCGCATGAAGTCAGGTGAGGTTGCAAAATAATTAATGTACTCATGTAAGCATCAGTCCATTGCTGTTGCTTTTGCTCCTCCCATCTCCCAGAGTGGTGAGATTTGATGCTGCACATTTGGCACATTGCTGAGAATCTCTGCTCACCCCTGCAGGCGTACAATTCAAAGTTGGGTCCTCAACTTTAGAGAGCTGAACACGTTGCTTTTCAATTTGCGTAAAGGTTTTCTACTCAGTATGCGTTACCTGCTGCCTACTGCTGCAGATTTCACAATCTACCTTACGTCCTCCTTGGTCATGCTAGAAGCTTTACAGGTCCTTTTGTGCCCAGCACCAGAAAGCGCAATTCCCTGCAAGGACTTAACTTGCTGCGTTGTTGCGCACCCCGGCAGATCCTTTGATCTGCGTTGTTATCTGTGGTGTGATCTGCTTTGTTGCGCACCCCGGCAGGTCCTTTGATCTCTAGTGAGCATTGAAGTTGTGAGAGCACCACACGCACTGCTTGTGGTGAACAACAATGCTGTAATTATTGAATGGTCACACGGGGCCTGCTCCTCCTGCAGATCCTGCGGTCTACTATGAGTCCTTTGAGAGCTCGGAGCTGTTCGATGCATCCGTGGTCTTTGCTGCCAAGCATCACTTCCTGCTGTGGTCCAGCACTGAGCTGCATGCATTTGCCGCGCATGAGTCAGGTAACGTGCTTTGCCGTGCATGAATCAGGTAACGTGCTTTGCCGTGCATGAATCAGGTAACGTGCTTTGTCAGGTAACGTGCTTTGCCGTGCATGAATCAGGTAACGTGATTTTTCAGGTAACGTGCTTTGTTCAAGCAGGTAACGTGCTTTGCCGTGCATGAATCAGGTAACGTGCTTTGTCAGGTAACGTGCTTTGCCGTGCATGAATCAGGTAACGTGCTTTGTCAGGTAACGTGCTTTGTTCAAGCAGGTAACATGCTTTGCCGTGCATGAATCAGGTAATGTGCTTTGTCAGGTAACGTGCTTTGTCAAATAACGTGCTTTGTCAGGTAACTTGCTTTGCCATGCATGAGTCAGGTAACGTGCTTTTCAGGTAGCGTGCTTTGTCAGGTAACCTGCTTTGTTCAAGCTCATATCATCTTCCAGTGTAAGTATCCCTTCAGTGTATTTCCATCCTTTGTATGACCTCAATTAATTCAAGTATCTGTTTGACAGGGAAAAAATTTGGAAGCTGGTGTTTGTTCTGCAATAAGTATGCTGGTGTATGCATTCACACACACACATACATGTTCATGCCATACAACTTGTGCCAACAGGCCATGACCGCATCCGAGACTACATCAAGGCCGTCAAGGAGGCTCAAAGGAATGGGAGAGACCTGCCGCTACCTTGAGTCACGGTGCCACATTTATAGTTGAGATTCTAAGTTTGATATAAAGCCAGATATAAAGCCTTGTGCACTCCACAAAAAAGATGAGAAAACTACGCAGGCAGTGAAAAACCACTTCCCACATTAGTTAAGGAAAAGGAGCTACTTTGTTATCGGGTACCGTAAAATACTCCACCAATAGAAAAGAAAAATATCAAAAGATCTATCACGGGGATGCCCTTAGGAGGGTTGCAGGTTTGACCTGAAACCGTCTTCTGATGAGAGTTGATATTAGTGCTGGAAAGGGCACGTCTGGTATGGACAAAATTGGCAGCGTAATTGACAGAATGATTATGAAGCAAGTCTCTTAACTTTTTGAGATCCAAGACTCAGCTCGTTGACAAAAAGCGTCTTGCCACGTGATGCCTTTTTGCTCTCAATTCATTTATAATAATGGGATGGCTGCAGCCTGACGGCATGTGGTAAGTGCCACCTAGCTTTGAACCGGGGGGGGATTGGTGGACCTTTTATATGGTTGCATTGGCCTCCCATTACCATGCATGTGCACACGTGGATACGATTTACAAGGTTTACAAAGAAAGGCCTTCAGTCAAGAAGTGCGACTGCTAGACACATGGCATGGGTAAGAAAATAGTGCAAAGACACGTCTATCAACACAGAAAGTGCTGCTTTTGGCAAGTAACACGATTCCCTGCCGTTTTAAGGCCTTGGAGTAGTAGTACGAGCAGCAACAGGACAACATCCTAACCTTATTCGTGCAAACGCTTCCAGTAAACAACTTGCAGGATTCTGATTGAGGTCCCAGAAAAAGAGTTTGGTCATTAAACCTGCAACGAAGAGCAGGAACTTATGGTACACTTTGAAAAATGAAGCTGGACAAGGATACGCCACCCAGGTCGCTTCTTCTTTTTCTTGGAGTTTGTGCTGTGCGAGTGGTGCTGGATGGTCTGTCGTATTTTCGAAGATTGGGTTACTATGGACGTGGTAGGTTAGGTTTGCTGTGTAATTCATCTGATGGGTGGGGGCTGGGGGCATCACTTATTTGCTGGGTAGGGGAAGTAGATAACCATTCCTGTAGCAAGAAAGCAGTTTGCAAGTGTGCCACGCAAATCGTTATATTGACTATTGTTGGTTAGTTCTTCTGTGAAGAGGTGTAGGGTTTAAGTGAGGGGGATTTGTTGCTGGCTTCCTATCAATCTGGCCAGGTTAGGTTTTCTCTAAGGTTGGCCAGAACCGTAAATACACCGTATATGACCGTATATTTGGAAATTTCCCTGCCAAAAATATCGCATTCACATGGCCAACCCTAGTTTTCTCTTTCTAGTGGAGCCTGGGGGAGCAGATTGCGCCTGCCCCACACGTTTTGCTGGATGGCTATGTGCACAGCGAGCGAGCGGCAAATTGGTTTATGGGTGCAGGATTATTAGAGAGGCATGTGTGAGCAGTAGTTTGTGGCAGGCTGTACAGTGGGATGGTATTGACGTTGTGCCTATAGAGTCATGGCCTCTTTTTATTTGTTTGGTAGGAAACATATTATTTGTGTGCAGCATGAGCGTATGGTTTTGGTTTTGGGATGGTAGAAGAGGGGATAAAACTGTTGTGGTGAGATGCCGTGCTTCAGGTTGGGGGCTCAAACAAGGATTTGTTGTTGTGTGCCACACAGTGCCGTGCGTTTCCTGGGTTGAATAATTGAGTCTGTTTTAAGGGGGATAGATGTTCCTATTGATGATGGCATAGGTAGATTTTGGGTAGCACGTACGCCTTAGCAATCCTGATTTGGGCTCTGCTATCAGTGTATGGGTGTAAGGGATGTTTGTACTTCTGAGCGAGGTTATAACACAGAGGTTTGGGTTGTATGCCCAATGTCTGCAAGCAGTTCTGTGTGTGTTGAGGGTGCGTGCCTGTGCGTTCGATAAGATTATTGTTGGTGATGGGGTGCCTCAAATGTGCTGCTGAGCGCGGTTATGGGTGGTCGGGCTCACCATGTTGAGTTTGAGTATTTGCGAGATTGGGGGTCATTTCTTTATGAGCCGATGAACTGATGTGTGTGGTCTAGGAGACCTGTGTGGGAGGGGTTGTTTATTTTGCGGCGAATAAGCAGGATGTTTTGCGTTGTGTTGGCTTTCAAGGAGTTATGCAATGGAAGTGGGACTTAGCTCTTCTGTTTATTTGAGGCATGTTGGCAATGGGTTCTCGTTAGCTGATGCAAGATCGTGAAAGCCAGTAATGCCTAGGCTGACGAGTGGTCTGGTAATGCAGGTAATGATGGTGGTCAGTGCTGGAGGGGGGAGGGGTTGCGACTGAGGAGACTTCTTGATAGTTGAGTTTGAGATCTAACACTTATTCCTTTTAAACCTAGGTGTAGCTTACTGGCGTGGATGCTGGCTAGTTGGCGTGCTAGCATATGGTGGTCGAGTTGCCACTTAAGTGGTAATGACTACACCTAGGCTTCGTGCACTCTCTGATTTAGAGGCCAAGCTGAAAACAGAAATGTGCAAATCACACAGACTGGGGAGTGCCAAAACAGACACAGGGTATTACAACTACTGGAAGGATCTTAGACCTTTGTTCAATAAACAAGCCACAAATGCTCTCTGGAACAATAGTAATCTCAAATGTTACAAAAAGCGTAATGTTATGAGGTACCTCACCAGTACAATTTTTAATCAAAACACGCCTACCGGTACGGCTTCTCTCCCAATGCAAACTGCCCCATCTGCCCTTGCACTGATAGTGCGCTTCACATACTCTCAGGCTGCCAACACACTAGAATGAGGAACAGGATTATAAAACGCCATAGTACGGCAAGTGTGCTGATTGTCCAAGCCATACAAAAGGGACCATGCAGTGCCAACCAAATTGCCTACACTGACGTAGGCAGCGCAGATAAAACTATCAGAGCAAGGCCTAGATCTGAGAAACACTGCCAACAAAACACTGCCCTCTTGGTTGCTACCAAAACTAACAGCACATGCTTTAAAAGCCTCTTCTCGTCCTGACGCCATCCTAATTCTACCTAGTACTGTGTGCTCCTCTCGCGTAACCACCCGCAACCCAAACTTTCAACAGCTTGCAAAAGGCAAGAAATTTAATCCAAACCAGTGCGAGGTTCACCTGATTGAAATTAAATTCTGTGAAGACACTAGGCCTGATCCCCAACTCCAAAAAGCAAAAGCACAGCACAGCATGCTTATTGCCAACCTTGTTGAACTTGAAGGGCGTATTATTTACAGAGACCGAATAAAGGAAACCAACAGATAAAGTAACCTGAAAAGTAACCATAAAGTAAGCCAGCTGCCTAGCCTGCCCTTTAGCAAACCTAAACAGACAAGGATATAGGGAAGTCAAACTTCACGTGATCCTCGTTGGAGCTATGGGGACTATTTACAAAGACTATACAGACAAACCACTGGCAGACCTTAATCTGGATTACCATAAGATTAAAGAATTGACACATTAACTGAATGAACACTCTATCAGACATACATCTGCACTCATAAAAACAAGGTATGCACTGCAATATAACACAAGCAACAACAGTCAAGGATTGGATCCGGGTGCTACGGCACACAACTCCCCCGACCCAAATTAATTTCTTATTATTGTTTGCGCGGTGGGGGGTTGCCTGGTGCGGGCACCTAAGAAACCCCTTCCCTTAATCATGCTGGCTGTGTCATCACTAGCAGCGGAGTCTTTTCTTTTTCTTTTCTTTTTCTTTGGTAATGACGTCCATTCTCTTGTGGACAAGAATGTGGTAGCAAGGCGTCTCCAGGTGGGAGATCTAGAGGGTGTGAAAAAACGGAGGTTTGGTTGGCTCAGAGAACGGCAGGACAATAAGTGTATAAACTTTTATTTTATCAAGGGTTGTTTATGTTGGGATGTGCTACAACTCTTTGTACAGACCTACCATCGGCTACTTCAGCATTTTGACACTTCTATAACCAATCAATGAAACTCTGCTTTCGCATTCAAGCCAGATGACTTGACGGAATGAGTTGAATAAGCATTGATTATAGAAGTGCCAAAATGCTGAAAGTAGCCGATGGTAGGTCTGTACAGAGTTGTAGCACAACCCCCCTTGCTAGGCCAAGGCCTGAGCAAAGTAAATGACAGCCGACAACGGTACAAGGCATATGACAAGCTTCTATACTGAAACTTTGCTTTCGCATTCAAGCCAGCAACTGCGAGTGTGATGAGCAGGGAGGTGGTTTAATAAGATCGACCTGTCAGTTCCAGCCATACTTCACAGTTGGCTGCCTGTGCCCTTGATATCGTTTTGCGGGTCAGTAGCTTGCATGTCAAAATTAGATATGTTTGCCTAGCATAAAAAAGTAAAAAGTAAAAGTCTACACTGGAAGTCACCAGCATGCATTAAGGAAAGGCTCATAACTAGTGCCCACACTAGCCAGAGCTCCACCGAAAAACGAAAAAGAGAAACAACAGAGACTAATGAGGATCCGGCGGCCGGGTTGTCAGCCATGGATCCGGCCTGCGCCTAGCCCTCCTGAAGCCAGCTGCTCTACCAGTGCGCCCCTTCCAGATCCCCCATTATCACTGTTGTTGTTGTTTAAGTGTATTTTGTGTCTTGTTTTTATGATCTTGTTTAAGCTTTTTATTGTATGGCAATGTAGTTTAGTAGCTAGTTGGTGCACTTTGTGCGTTGGGACGCCTAAGTTAAGTAGAGGAATTATGGTGTATCGTACTGATTGTAGATTGTGCCCCCAACTCCAAGACGTATAACATTGAAGTGTGACTTTGCTGTTTCAGGAGATGCCTTGGAGGCTTTTTGTTCATATACGCTGGATAAGAGGTTGATGTTGATTGTGCGCTTTTTCTACTGTCTGTTGCGGGTTTATGTCTGAGCAAAATTTGATTTTTACAAGATGTATGTCTCTGTCCCTAGTGGGAATCTGTTTGGGATCCAAATGCCTGCCTCTTCCCTCAATGGGCATAACTAACACGCCATCTGGACGGCTTTAATGTCTAGTTGGTTGTTGCCTAGCATAGATTTCCATTGGGGAGTACTTCCATTGGGATCCTCCAATCCTTGCCAGGCCATATTTTTGTCCGTGGGTGCATTTCTATGTTTTTGCCCACTTTATCCTTGCATGTTTTGTCCGTTATACCAGTTGGTTATATCCACGTTTTCCATTTTTCCATGTATTTGTCCTTATTATCGATATCCATGTTCTTGTCCGCGGGTTTATTTCTCGTGCTAAAGGTGGACATTGTGCTTGTCTTATACTCTTCAGCCATTTTAACCTTTTGGACCCTAGGACACGAAGTATCCTAACTTAGATTACATTTATGTACTATAATATAATAATAATAATAGTACATAATATATATATAATAAATGTTACATGAGTAGCAGTCCATATGGATTGCTAGAGAAACTGAGAGCCTTATAGCTAAGAAAGTGGCCCTTCAAGCGTGCAAAATGTAGTCACCAAATGCTGTAAGAATGACACAGGCGGACTCAGGACTTGTTGCCGAGCAGGATGAGGAGAAAAGAATTCTGAAAGATGTAACATGCATAAGTAAAGTACGATTTACTTATCATCGCTCATTCATCCGGTTAACCATTTTGGGCCACTAATTAGCTCCTGCACATAAGAACTAGATAAATGGAGAGAAGACTTATTTTAAAACATACTGGACCCTGCGTGGAGCACTTTGCGATGCCGCGAAATGCAAGCCTGGTTCCCGAGCGGAGTCATGTTGTTGCATTTTCGCGATGAGCAGGAAATCAAATACAAGATCGCTGGAGCACAATTGCAGTCCGGCCACTTGTTGTTGTGATGACGTATGCTCGGTGCAAGCCCACAAGTGGGTTGAGAATGGCAGGTTTCAGGAAGTTCCGCGGAAGTTCCGCGGAAGTTCCGCAGACATCTTGCATTGCCCATAAGATCTATATGGCTGTGGAAGTTTGCACACCTACAATGCCTTTACCCACAAAATTTGCTGATGATCAGCACGACCTAGGGTTCCCAAGCGCAGCGCCACTATTTCACTTAATTTGTTTCCAGTTTTTTTATAGGTTGAATGCCTTTGTAATCCAAACTTAACTTCAGTCATTTTTACATAGTTAGGGCTGGACATGATCATCATTGCTGCTTCCCATGTTGGCTTCCAATTGACCAGCCATATTTCGCTATCCATTTCGGTAATTCCAATGGTAGGTGCAAATAAATGTACTGCATTGAAACATACCTTGCTCGTGGTCGGATTCTACTTCATTTGTTCTTATTAAGCACCTTCTGGATTGCAGCCCATGCCCACAATGCATGTGCAAGCTCCTGCCCCATCACATGCAATTACTTGTATGCTTTTTGAATTATAAAAGAGAAACAAATAAAATGTGCTTCATCTTCCAGTGTATCAAGGCCATTTCACAGCCACATTCATAAACTCGCAAAACAAACATACCACGACAGTCTTTTAAGGTGCCCCAGAATACACACGCTCGCCTTGATTGCGGAGGCAGAAAAACAAATATCCCAGATACCTTCCTGTACCCAAGTAATAAAGAAATAAACCGAGCTCCTACACAAATATAATCAAGATGCACAGTTTTATTTAGGTATTTCTTCGTAATCAAATTTCCTGCATTACCATGCAACACCTGTAACGACCACCAAAACGCATTGAAAATCACCGCAATAATCTCACACGATAAAATCTACCCTGTGGGCACAGCTCTAAGAAAAATTGCTGCGGAAATGAAATGTAAGCTCAAGCAACAGCTCTTGTGGCAGCGTGCTATAAAGTAGGGCATTAAGGTTTCAAGACACAGCTGCCAAATTCAACCTGGCTGCAACGGCAAGGGGGGCTGCTGCCGTTGCTGTTGGTAATGCTGCTGTTGCTGCTGCTGCGGCGGCTTTTGGTGCGGGGGGAGTGGGTGCACGCCTCCTTCAAGATCATCATCTAGCTGCATGCCACACTGAGCAGATGCAGTGGATCCGCTAACAGGCGCACCCTGTACTCCTGGTCTAGCTCTTTTATTCATCAAAGGGAGGGCCCCCTCGGTGTCCGCCAAGCTGGTGACATTGAGGGACATTGAGCACCCACCTATACATGTGCACACGTGTGAGGACTCGAGTGTGTATGTGTGTGTATATGTGTGTGTGCGTGTGTGTGATTTATTTATATATATGTGTGCGTGTGCATGCATATATAGGTATGTGCGTGTGCTTGTGCATGTATGTGTGATTTATATATATGAGAGAGAGAGAGAGAGAGAGAGAGAGAGAGAGAGAGAGAGAGAGAGAGAGAGAACTCTGAGGCACATTGGGCACCTACCTACGTGTGCTTATATCTGGTTTAAGAGTTCAACGGAAATGCGAAAGTGGCTCCTCTGCCTCATTTAAGAGTAGTTTTTACTGCTACCATCAACACCAGCAGCCAATTGGGCACAATTAACCCCTACACAGTTTATTAACTCCCTACGCAGGAGGCACCACAAAATATTTCCTGCCCATGGACAATTTTGTATCGGATTGACACGTCATGGTATTTAATGCCTCCCTCTGCCCTTCGAGCCACATTTCACAAGCGCGCTACCCATACTTATGCACCGCCTTAAGTGTGATCACGCCAATCCACTGCCGTCATCCTTGACACCATACTGATGCAACACGTAGTGATTACGCCCCTTTTTGGACGTCATCATTGATACCAGTAGTCATTACGGGCATGTTAATCCCCTCTACAACAAACATTGTTCACAGAACGCTACCTAGCCAAGTTGCCAAAATCACGGCAGACTTCTAGACACCAGCAGCACTCCCTCCGTTTTTCCACATACACGCTACCTAGCCAGACCTGCCAACTCACTGCCATCATTCTCGACACCGGCAGCA
>Ga0307974_1001126_pt1 | contig 17989 bp, 16 predicted proteins | sample OrgLakmetagen784_FD_201812 | JGI IMG/M metagenome (GOLD analysis project Ga0307974, IMG submission 201812) | Saline water microbial communities from Organic Lake, Antarctica - #784 | ecosystem: Environmental > Aquatic > Non-marine Saline and Alkaline > Saline | place: Antarctica: Organic Lake... | reverse complement strand
GTCATAACAGCGAGACTCGGACAGTCAAAGGCATCGGCAGTTCTGCTCATACCTTGTGAAACACGACCACGACCCAAAGGGACAGCTGAAGCCCGTGCATCTATGTGCCTTGAATTCTTGTTGAGTGCATCAGGAGGTTTAGGAGGTAGTTTAGCATTGAACTGTGATAGGAGGTAGGTATTCCAAGCATCCGTAGGCACAGGGGATGGACATGTTGTCCTTTGTTTCAGCATGTCGTAAATAGCTGGATACCTTTTGCTCAATTTGTCCAAAAAAATAGCAGTCTGTTGTTTTGAGAATTTGCGTGCAACCCTGCGTATGTTTTCTGGCTGTACTCTTTCTTTGTATCCTGTAAATCCTCTCTACCGTCCCTCAAAGAGCGTAAAAAATCCTTTCTCTTTCTCCTGCATTCATCATCAAACCAAGGAGCCTTTCTGGCTCCAGCTGCCACCCTTTGATTCTTCCGACAAAAAACGCAGGGCGAAAACTTCCCCATACCAGAAGTGCAAGCAGCTGAAATAATCATAGCCCGTAAATAATTGTTAGCTGCTTCTACGTCCTTTCTCTCAATAGCCTTCATAAAAGAATTGTGGCCTTCAGTATTGTGTCCAAGGTGTTCAGTGTAATGAAGTGCTTTGTCAGGATTCCACTAGTTGATTAAACTTCCCAGCTCTGGAGAGGAAAGGCGCGGCAGCCGACTAGAGTGTGTGTGGTATAATTTATGTCAGTGTGTTAAGCAAGTTGGATTTGAGAAAAAGCAGAGAAAGAGAGAGAGAGAATCAGGAGAATTAGTCTGAAGTGCAGTTTCCAGCCTTTGCTCGAGAGAGACTCGACCTTGGCTTTAAACCATTGATTGTTGTGCTGAGTCTATTACTTTGCAGTGACAATAATTTGCCACGACATGCTAATGTTCATTAAGACCTGTAAGTCAATGCTGTGATGGCTCTGCTGGCTTCAGGGTTTAGCTACTTCTAGCAGTAATGCTGAGAAATGTCAGTCTGACCCAGTCACCTCTCACCAAGTCACCGACCATAAGTTTGTGAATATAATGAAAGCTACAAAGGCAGGGACTTATCCACTCCCCACGTTATTCAAGGGAAAGGAGCCACTTCAATACCGGGTAGTATCAAAAATCCTTATTATTGCACCATTGGTAACCATCTACTGCTACAAGGTTTTAGTATTGCATACTGTACTCTCTCAAGTCAAACTTTTTGCACGAAATTTACTCGTTAATTTAAAATCAGGTTAGTCTCTCTCCAAAGACAAGTTGCCCAGCCCCGTGCAGGCGTTTGATGAACGTAAACATAAATACAATCTCATTCCCTTTTTTATGTACGTCGTATGCAAGTGCACTCATCCACCACTTACTACCGCTTCTAAAGCGGCTGTAAATTCTGAAAAGAGTACAGCACAAAACAAACCGGCTCTTTCCTCCACAAGTCCTAAGTTCACGTCATTCTTATTATCGTAATATGAGCGATACTATTTACGATCACTAGAGCAAACACCTTCATAAGTTCGAGACCAGCAAACGGTTCTCCATCAGAGCGGTGCGAATTTTACAGCTTTTATTGCTGCTCACAATGCCTTGCCCATCGCAGCGCCAGCTGCAGTTGCTTGATCTCATGGGAGCTTAGTCCCGCATCGCTTGCCTGTATGAGTTGGTTTGAAGCAAGGTATCAAAATGTTGGCAATTACACTTTTGTGGTTTAATAAAAGCAGGGTGTAGCAAGCAGGGCTGTGTAGCAAAGTATGGCAACCTTTCCGAATCCTGTTGGAGGGTGCATCTTTGGAAGTCATACAAAATCGCTACCGTTATGAAGGAAATTGGATCTTCCTATTCCCTGCTTTGTTTCTGCTCTCAATACAGTTTAGCTTACTGTGTTCTGAGACAGGCTCTTGTTTGTGGACTGATATGTCTCATCCATTTGGCGTCGTTGAAGTTGCTGAGACAGACAGGCAGCCACCCTGTGGGCGCGTGAGAGGAGCGTAGCGGGAAGCCCTGTGTGGTCAAGAATAGAGAAATAAGCAGACAGTGAAGAGTGTAAACCCTTTTCCATTTAGACAAAGGAAAACAGGCATCTTAGGTATGGAGTACTGTAAAAGTTATCCACAGAAAAAGCAGGGGAGTAATGGGGATTAGGAGGGTTGCAGGCTTGACTAGAAATCGGTTTTGGATGAGAGTTAAAGTTGGTATTATAGAGAGCGCGAGGTCTTTAAGGTAGCATCAAGACTTTACATTTAAGTCTTCTTTAGGCCTTGAAAAGGCGCAATCCATACTTTAGTCTACTAAAAAGCGTCCAGCGTTGCAGAAAGCTCACCTGCCATGCCTGCGACCTGAATACCGGAGCTGCCCTGCAAACGAAGCAAACGAATTGAAGACAAGCTGGTGATTTGTTGGTGTTGTCCGGTGAAAAGGAGAGAACCTGTTGGGTAGACAAACAATTGAAATGCAATGTCTACGAGAAGTATCAAATATTTAATAATTTGATGCACCTGTAGCGCCTGATTGTGGCCTAGAAGCTCTTAGATAGGGGGGGGAAGCTTTCTTTGGCCACCATATGTGGACATAACATAAATGCATAGCTTCATCTGTTTTGTGCCAGCTGTGGTTTACCAAGTTCTGCTACAAGCTACAACAGCCTGTCTGCAAATAAAATCCAGAAACTCACCTCTGGTGCTGGCCCTCTCTGAAGGGTGTGCAAGGGCAGGAAGATGCCGTCCGATGTTGTGGTGTGTGCCATGTGCGCGAGCAACACGTGGGGTAGTATCAAGGGTTCATGGGTCAGTCCATGATAGTGCGTGGTAAACAGAGTACGTGCTCCTGTTATTGTGACAGACAGCCAAAGGGGTGCGTGTGTGTATGGTTTGCATGGGCACGGTCAGAGCTCGTGACAAACGCAACTCCAGCAGCGCAATTACGCATGACTGCTTCAGTATCCAAGCAGATTCCTTGCACAGGGAGAGCATGGTTTTGCGCTGAATGAGACATGAACACTGCAAACAAATAACGACAACTGCCCATTGCAAGTTTGGAGACAAGGCGGCACTTTGGGGTCCTCCGCTGTAGCAAAGAACAGGAACAACATTTGCACTTTAGGAGTAAGCATTTTGACGATGATGGTGAATCGTGTGGATGCATGACTTAACACATCGACGGACAACCAGGACGCAAAAAGCATGCATCCGCTCCTTGTACCTGTACGGATAAAGCGATCACCACACACTCTGAAAGCTACAAGAAAACCGGAGCCGCCGATGTATGTCACCTTAACTTCCAATAGGATCACTTTTGTTTCAGATTCGCAAGCACCATCCAGGCCTGGGCGTACTTAACGCAGGTAACCAGGTCTTGCTCAAGCTCATTGTGTTTTTTCCTGTGCTGAGGATGGCTATTGGTACATGTTGCGACTATTGGTACGTCATGTTGCTCAAAGCATAGGATCCTCATGATGAAGGGGATGGCAGGTCTTCTGATGCTGTGCGTCTCAGCAACTCACCTGTCTTTTGCCCCAGGTGCGCAAGCACGGCATACGCCAAGGCATACCCATCAAACGTAGCTGTGCCCCTCCCAAGCTCATCTAACACCACCAATGAAGAGGGAGTAGCCCCAGCCAGGCCGGCAGCAGTCTCAGCCATTTCCACCTGGGTGCATGAAAGAGAGAAGAGTGTGTGCGTTGTGTGGTGATTGTATAGGGAAGGGTCGGTCGGCGGTACGGAACCAGTGGTATGAAGAGAAGTGATGACTGCGTGGCGGATGGCATTGTATTAATGCAAATGGCAAGCGACATATTGCAGCTGCCTTGGTGCAAACATTCTGCTGCATGTGGATGTATACTCTTATATTGTAGGCTAGGCACAAAAAGAGCAGAATTAGGGTGCGTTTCTTGATTTTCAAATTTTCTCCTAGCACAATCCTGATCGGAAGATCTTGACACTCAGCCATGCAGTCCCAGCATGTTCCAGCACAGCTGGCTTGGGCGTCCAAGACGCTCAGCGTGACCATTTACCCTCTTGTTTACCTGCTATAGCTAATAGAATAGCTACACGGTGCCCATGCTTTTCCACTGCTTGCGTACTTTTTTCCTTTTTATTTACCTACCATGAAAGTGCTCTCCCCCAGCATGATCCTGTCGTGAGCCCCTGCAAGTATACATCCAGATATTCAGGTCAAGCTGTTTGGCACACATGCAAACGGCCAACTCACTTGGATTCTATTTCATCTGCATCATGAACATCACTGATGAACACAACAAAGGAAGGAGGGAGCCAGGAAAATGAAGGAAATCGGAAAAAGGAAAGAAGATGGGCTTGGGTCAGCGCAAGGTATGAAACGTGCATAAAGGCGTTGAGCATTGAGAACAAAGAGCAAGAGATTGATACACAGAACAGCAGGAACTCATAAAGCTGCTGCAAGACTCGAGGCCGACACATTGAAACCCTATTTGGTTGCACCGTGACCTGCACGCACCCATGCGCATCCAAATGCTGTCCACCACAGACAGTGTGGCCCTCCGACACGGAACGTAGCATCCCATCTGAGCTAATATGGTCGCCACACACACAGATCTGAGGAGCGTACTCTTTCCTCCCATGTTGGTTCCTGTAGAGTGTCGCAGGGTAAACGGCTTTGATTATGGAAACAGAACATGCAGCTAGCTATGAACAGGCGACATGTTACTATTGTTCAGGAGTCCAAGAATTCACTTCATTAGCCAAAGTATGAGAGGGTCAGATAGGAGTTCCATTCAGAAAAGGACCCCCTTACGGCGAGGAAAGGGCATTTCAGGAATTGCCTCAGACCCACGATTAAATCTGCAGTCAAAAAGTTGGCCGGAAGCGTGTTTACAAACCCCCTGTCCATGACTGTTTATTTTGGAAGCAGCTCACCGACAAAAACATGTTGTGTAAACACTGTGCACACTGGAATGCCAGCCTTACAGAGATTACAAGGGTTACAGATAAGCAGATAAGCTATCAGACAAAATTGCGGCTGCTAGGCTGCGTATGCAAAGAACATTAAAGAAGTGAGAAGTGTAATTGCCAGCCTCACTTCAGCTGATCTAAGGCCCAACCGTCAGCACAAACAATTGAAGAGAGCAAGGGAGCGAGGTCATCCACCCAGAGGCACCTGAAATTGAACCAGCAATCTTAGATCTGGCAAACAGCTCTTGAGGCTCACCCGTGCTCACCTGTCAACAACAAGATGAGGCGCTTTAAGATCTGGCAAACATCCCTCAGGCAGCTCACCCGTCGACCACAGAATCTAGCACTCTAAGATCAGCGGGCAAACCCCTGAACCAGCTCACACATGTCGATTGCAGAATCTAGCACTCTAAGATCAGCGGGCAAACCCCTGAACCAGCTCACACATGTCGACAGCAAACAGTGGCCTGGCACTTAGAAGAACTAGTGAACAACTCTCAAGTTACGCCCACCTGTCAACAACATAATCTGCGGAGAACAGCCTCCACCCAAGGCCACCGTGTTGGGAGTCATAACTGCAAATTTGGAAGACAACAACTTAGCTTAGTGAGTTCCCTGCACACTCTGGCATTTGAAGGTAACACTCGTGTGTGTTGTCGGTGTGTGTGTGTGTGTGTGTGTGTGTGTGTGTGTGTGTGTGTGTGTGTGTGTGTGTGTGTGTGTGTGTGTGTGTGTGTGCGCGTGTAAGTAGGTGTGTGCTGAGTAAGAGAGGAGGGGGTAGGGGGATGGCATCTGCAGTATATCCGTGCTTGGATCTGCAGCAGTTGCAGCTCTGACTTTGAGGACCTTTGTATATGAGACATAGTGTGAATGCTGTTCATCATATTATTGGATAAATATGCACAATCAAATTAAGGTCTCAACATGTCTAGACTGACCTACCTGGTACACGCTATGTTGTAGCTGCTGAAATGGTCCCCCACAGACCAGCATGCAGGAAGCACAAAAACCCAAGACCTGGCAGCGTTTGGCAGGACCTTCTTGTCGGCCAGTTGTCCCCAAGACCAAAGACAGTCCCACAGACCAGCATGCAAGAAGCCAATATGAGCACAAGCAAAACCTCGCATACCTTTAGTAGTGCTCACGTCCGTCAGGACCTTGGTGTCTGCCAGAGTCAGCTGAGGGTTCCAAAGCTCCTCCAGCCACAGAGCATCACGTGTGCTTGCTTCCCCTCTACCTGCGCTATGAGCCCTCCTGAGGAGCCCACCTGCGCGTCAGTGACACGACAAAATGGTAAACACAGAATAAACAAGCCCCTCCGAACACAGTGCATTGTGTGTGCTTGCGTCTCTTTAACCAGCGCCGCCAACCCTCCTGAAAGGCTAACCCGCTGATAAGCAACAATTTTGTACATAATTTTAACATGTCAAGGCTTGACATGAGCCAGGCATGGTCAACTTGATGCCTTTCTGAGAATTGCTGATGATTCGAGCATTACAGCTTGATGCAAACTAATCTGAGCTGTAGCAAACAACCAGCTCGCAAACACTAATGCACAGGCGCAATTTAAGTAGAGCGCATGCTGTGACATGACATTCCTGAATGGTTGGTCTGTTTGACACTGTGACTAGCCATGCTTTCCTTTGTACTTGGTACCTTCCGTGTCTCAAGTAAAAAATGTCATTTCGGATTTGAAGGATGCTCGCTTCCTTTATAGCTTGAAGCTTGAAGAAAAGAAAAATTACGCAGGCAGTGAAAACTGAAAGCCATTCCCCACATTACATCAAGGAGTAGGAGCCACTTTGGTACCGGGTTACCGGGTACCGAAAAGAAAAGAAAAACTACGCAGGCAGTGAAAAACCACTCCCAACATTACACCAAGGAGTAGGAGCCACTTTGGTACCACGTACCGTAGAACTCCTCCACCAGTAGAACAGCTTAAACTGTTATTCTTCTTGTGGTGAAGCGAGTGGAACATACTTATTATCAAAGTGGCTTCCTTCTTTGTGTGATGTGGGGGTGGATACCAATGCCGTTGTTTCCCCCTTTTCCTTCCACAACATGAGGCAGATTTCACTGCACTGGGCAGCACAACTCTGAAGCCCTCACACCTCAACGCCCAGCTTATGCAGCAATTAAGATATTCCAAACTAATGGCACCACTGAACACTTCAAGCCCTCCCACCTGTTCAATTCACAGCCCCTGTGGCAAATACGGATTCAAGCTATTGACACCACTGAACACTACAGCCACCTGCTCGATTCACAGCTCCTGTGGCGGTCCTGGCTGCTGCACTGGCGGCCCCTTTAATGGCAGGGTGTGTGCCAGTGCGGCAGCTTTCAGTACTCACAAGGATGGGGCGGCTGAACGTGCAGCCTGCATAAACAACATAAGGAATAAACACTTCCGGTTGCAAACATTCTGTAGCAATATGACACATTTGTAGTAGCTGTGTTTGATCTCAACAGGAGGATATATGCTTGCTGCCACTTATTTTGTGATCTCCTAAGCTCAAAGCAAATTCCATGACACGTATGCTAGCTGCCCATGTAGGTTTGTTGCGGACTGTCGCTGAAATGTTAGGAAGGCATTTTTGCTGGTCGTGGGCCTGCAATGTGCGTATGCAACCAGAAATTGCTTTTCAGTGATATCTGCAGCCTTCCAGTGCCTCCTGTGCTCAAATGACTGCAGACTGCTAGCAAACAACAAGTGTCACAACATATTGTTTCTCGTTCTTGCTTTTCATCCGACAACTTCAGGCAAAAGGCCACAGTTGAAATCTGCGGTTGAAGCAGTTAAAATGCGGTTGAAATCATTGACAGTGCGTTCTTACCTGACACTTTTTCTGCTGCAATTGTTCGTCTGAAACCCAGTTTGGAGTACAGGGTGTTTGCTCTAATATTGGGGACATTTTGGTGAAGGTCCGGGGGTATGGGGTTGGGGTCCGATTTTGATCCCGGTTTTGGCAGGGAAATGGCGCATTGAATCAAGAGTCTGTACGTTGGCTGAAATGCCCAGCCGATTTGTGCAGCTGCGATGAAGTAATAATTAAATAAATATGGTGTGCTGGCATCTTTTTGCTTGCACGGAGCTGGGAGAACCAGCTGTCGTTTGGGACAGATGAGGCTCGAACAGAGCACTCAGGGCACCAGGCGATTTTTCAGCGCACCAATTGATGCATAATGGTCATAGCTCAATGCTTGCTGGGTGCATGGTGGCAGTAGAGCAGAGCAGAAAAAGTTTAAACATGTTGAAATTCCCAGCTGTCGCTGCCCACCACGGCCCAACCCCAGCATTGCAGACCATAAAACTTGACAGGGCGTACCTTGGGAGCATACTGAAGGATTCCCGACACTCAGGTGAAGGCCAGAAAACTTGTTTCCAGGGTTTCCATAAATGCACCATTTTTGCCCAGCAAACAGGCCCACGCACTAAGTCCTTTAGGGGCAAACTTTCACCCCCCTTATTTTTGCTTTAATGGGTATGGTTTGACCCCAAAACCTTTCTGGCAACAAAAGAATTGGTGAAACTCAGATCAAAACCCGCATTTCTACACCATTACCACCTTTCTGGCAGGAATACGGCACAAATCCAGCCCCCCACTCTCACCCTTGACCCCAAACTCATTAATTTTTATGCAGAAGTGTTGCATTTATGTATAGAAACCATTGGGTGACCTCAGATGTGCAAATCAGGAAAGAGGCATTAATTCCCCCTTTTTGGGTGGGGCTTGGCTGGGCTGACTATTGGTTTGAGACAGAAGATTGTTTTTTTTTCCAACTAGTTAAACAGACACAAATGTCGTGGAGGCTAAAATGGTCCCCATCACATCAAGACCAGTATAAGTAGGAGCTTACAAACGCATTAAGCATTCCTGTCCGCGTCTCTACTCTCTGATATACACACACGCACACACACACACAAACACAGACAACATGCACACACACAACATGCACACACACAGCAAGCACCCACCTGGAGGCGCGCTATCAGGGTTGCATGCTTCTGCCAAACCAGCCAGCGCGTCCAAGCTAGAGCAGGCTTTTATAAGACCTTCCAGATCTGTGCCGTGAGGTCATTGTGAGGACATGAGCGGTCAATCCCTTATGCATTTTGATAAAGGTGAAATTAAACCAGACATACACTCCATGGCGTGCATTAAAGACATTACTGTGGCACACAATAAGATCAACAACCACCTATGCTTGGACAAAAAGGAACTCACCTATACCCAAAAATACCTTTGCTCCAAGTACGCAGGCACGAGCTCCCTTAGAAAAACATCCAGGTTTAGAGATTAAGCTAAAGCTAACCAAAGAACAAAAATGCATGTGCTCCAGAAAAAGCGGCAACCCCCAAGTCTCTTTGCACGCATTCTTAAGCGCACAAGTGCTTCCTAACAACAGGGAAAAGCTAGCACCTACTTTTTTGTGATGGGAAAAATAAATGTCTCAAAACCAACCCAACACATACCAGGCATGAGGTCGAGAAAGAGCTGCACCCCCTCCAATATTTGCTTTTGCTCCGCACGCTCCACTGCTGCCGATGCACCGTCCATTGCTTCACCCAGTTCGGCAAGCCAAGGTAGGTGTGCGTACACAAACTGACCTCGCGTGGCCTGCTGTAGGGTGAAACCAGCCTGTGTGTGCGTAAGTTTGTATGTGTGTGTGTGTGTGTGTGAGGGAGAGAGGGGGTTTGTACAGAGCTTGATGTGCTCAAGGACTGTTTGGTTTGTCATTAAGTGAATCAGCAATCACATACAAAAGAGGTTAAGGCGATTGGAGTGGATCACCACAGTGCTTGAGGCAGCCAGAAAAAGGAACACAGACGGGTACCTTGTACTACACAACTGGATGTGCAGCAATTACAGCTTCAAAGCAGAATATGACTTTGACAACGCATGGGGACTTTGCACGACACAATCAAACATGCAGCACCTACAGTTTCAAGCAGCGGACCCAAGACGCTAGGGCATTTCAGCACACCTGCTCCGCACTCATCTTGCACCACCTGCTTTTGTCAATACAAGGAAGCAACATGTTGGAGCGAAAGGTATAAGAATATAGGGTTGCCAGAGTCCTATAGATTGGATGATGGCAAGAGAGAAATTTACGCAGATATTGGTGTTGGGTACTGATGACTTGGTTGAACAAACAAGGATAATGGTAGACATCCTCGCGCAGCTGGAACCCTCCTTATACATAATGGCTTACCTTAAAATTATGTGGAGGAAACGTCGTACAGTTACTATGCAAACTCTGTTATCAATATCTAATGACTCCTTTCCCCTATATTATGCCTATATTATGTGTTTGAGAGGGAAGGGGGGTGCCTCTAATAACCTATTTTGCTTAGTTGTTAGCAACCAATACCTCATTAGGTATTCAATCAGTACTTCGTGGCTCGTAATGCTAAAAAGGAAGCAATTCATACTCAGGTAAAGCAAGCATCACAGCAACTGGACCTGTACTGGAGGCAAGCATTATGATGGTTGAAACTGTTCCTAAGCAAGCCCCCCCCCCCTACCCCCACCCACACCCCCACCCCCACTCCCACCCACACACCTTTGACAACATGGCAGGTGTTGCCCCCTGCTCTCGAAGGCACTGTTGTACCTGCTCCGTGCAAATCGTCAGTAGGTGCACGTGATAATATGTTTAAATTCAAAGCTATAATTTAGAACTTCATACATTTTACTTACTCGGCTCTGCCGCAGCTTCAAGTAAGAGAGTGGCAAGTACACTGGCACCCACTTGTGATGCAGATCATAAGCCAAATTTCCTGATTGTGACTACAAGGCCTTGCATTTCTTGCACATCGGACATCACATTGTGTTATGTCGAAATTAGGTGCAAACATTTTAATCAGGGTTTCTAGTTACTATCTTCTATGCTTGTATCTTTTATGCTTGTATGTAGCTACCGATAGCCACCCCCGTATTTGTTATTCAAATGTTTGATTTTTTTGCAGGCTGTTACCCGACAGGTAAACAAGAATCGCAATAGCAAATGCACCTGCTTTGCATGCTTGCAATGTGCCCAGTGATTTTGCAACAAAAGGTGTTTGGTCAATCCTGGGAGATCAGGAATGGATAGGAGGAGGAACAAAGCCTTTTTACTTTTTATAAAAAGGTTTGCTGGCAACAAAATCCCAGCTTCACAATCTAAGTCATGCCAATTTACCACATTGCAGCAAGGAACACATCCTAGCAACAAGTGAGAAATGCACATAGCAATGTGTATATTTACTACTGTAGTAGCAACAAGTAGTACGGACCGAGAGAGTAGTAATAGTTGTGAGATGTGTGTAGCAGTAGCAACGAGTGAGCATTGCACATAGCAACAAGTGAGAAATGCACGTACAAGATAGGCACACAGCTCACCTGTTGCAATGCATCCTCCCACTGCTCCTCAGCCGCCTGCAGCTCTGTGAGCGCTAACGCACGCTCATCACCACACAGCAAGGCCTTTGTTGATGAGCAAAGGTGTGAAATTAATTAATTTTTTTCCTGCAGCTAGATCTTGGAAGTATAGCTGCTGGATTTGTAATGTGCTGGAGCAGAAAAAGGGTCAAAATCAGGTCCGCAACAATGAGGAGCAACGCTAGAAAATAGAAATAGAATCGGTTGTTGAAGATGTAATATATAAGCTAACCGTGTGTGTCGAGTAAGATAAGCAAGGCCACCTGTGTGAATGTAGGAAGGCTGTACGGCTACTTTAACCTAAAGAAAGAAGCACCACCACCACACCTGTGGACCTGGTTGTTGGAGAGTGAGCTGGTCCTTGGCAGTAGCATTCATGAACTGCACAAAATAGATGCAGTGAGTGCAGTGCACAGAATAGATGGAGAATTTTTGGCAGTGATGCAGGGAGTGAACTGCACAGAATAGAGTCAGCAGGCATTAGGTCCTGTTGGGCATGCTTTCACACACCAGCACACGCAAATGCACACACCCACACATGCACATGCACCCACGCTTACACATACACGCACACAAACGCAAACGCGAACACATGCACATATAAACAGATACACACTGACAACATGATCACTTGCAGAATTTGAATGAAGGTGTAGCGATGGGTTACAGAGTGGCTAGAGGCTACGTTGCAGAGGTGTGTCTGACGTAAGCATTGTAATGCTCGTATGAGCAATTGCAAGCATGTGAGAGAGCATGTGTGATGGTAAGCATGTGCAATTCAAGTGAGTGATTATTTCTTTGTATCATGTCTTTTTTATGCTAAGCAGAGACGGGGAGCGAGCAAGCACACATCCCTTTTTCATCCATATCATGTTTGGATACCAATAAGCAGCGCAACATAAAAAACGCATCCAAACGCAATCCTGCTCACATCAAGCACCCCATTCAATTGGTCAAGGGCACGTGCTGCCGGCTCGCACACTTCCAGCAGTGCCTTAATTGCTGCAGGCAAGCGAACCCCATGTGGTGTCTCAGCCTGCAGACGTTTTTGGAGGTGTTGTTGTAAAGTGTGTGGTTGGCATGCTGGCAGGATGCCGACACCTAATACCCTGTTCTAACCTTTCTTGCTGCACACAAGCAAGCCCCCTGTTGCGTCCTAGCTTGTGGTAGACGTTTGGAGGGTGTTTCAGAAAGATGGTTTGCATGCTGGCAAAGGTGCCTAAATTTTACTTGAGCTGCTTCATACCACTCCTGCCTTATAACAGCGATCAATATTGAAGTAAACCTGGATTTTATTAGCGATTATTTTAATTTTTCTCCCTTAAGAATTCTAGCAAGCCAGTGCCGTCTTCTTTCTATCTTCACACAACGTATAACCTGTGTCAAGCCCACACCACTAGATCTGCATATTGTGAAACGAAACACTCCTGATCTATGTCAAGCCCATACGCTAAATCTGTCTCATAAGCCGACCCACTCATTGCCGAGTGAATGCCACCACTTGATCTGCATAGCGTGGCACCGCTCGTAATGTTTGCAACGCGACCACCAGCACTGCTTACAATGTTTGCTTACAAGCGATTATGTTGCAAACATAGCAGGCGTTGCCACAATGCGGTCATGCTGAATCTATGTAGCACTACTGTGTATGTGTGTGTGTCTCCAGCACTCGTGACTCATGACCTGTGTAAAGGAGTCTGTAAGAGCGTGCCACGCCATTGCAAAACCGTGGAGGAGGCTGTTGAGCGCTGCATAGGCTGCAAATTGTTTGGGAACAGCCCAAACAGCTCCTCCTGCTCCTGCAGCTTCGTCGTCATCCAGGGCTGTCATAGACCGTAAGCCAGACACAGCTCTGCATGTTTGTAGAAGGTTGAAAGAAAGGCAGCTGCCTAAAAATTCACACCAAGCACGCTGCTGAAGAGGTTGCCAAGGTAGTACACCTGGCAGAAATTAAGAACACAAATGCCGCAAATTGTAGTCAAAGCTTGCCCTACCAAATGCTACGCAGAAAGCAGCAGAGAGAGAGAGAGAGAGAGAGAGAGAGAGAGAGAGAGAGAGAGAGAGAGAGAGAGAAAGGAGAGAGAAAGAGAGAGAGAGAGAGAGAGAGAGAGAGAGAGAAAGAGAGAGAGAGAGAGAGAGAGAGAGAGAGAGATAGAGAGAGAGAGAGAGAAAGGAGAGAGATAGAGAGAGAGAGAGAGAGAGAGAGAGAGAGAGAAAGAGAGAGAGAGAGAGAGAGAGAGAGAGAGAGAGAGAGGAGAGAGAGAACAATACGACAGAGTGATTGCGTGTTCACCGCTGGCATTTACACATGTTCTGGTGGTATTCAGACAGACATCTGCAGTTCTCCAAAATTAAGTGCTGAAATTGTGCAATTCTTTGTGTGATCATCTGATTGCCTGAGTGCATTTTTCTTTCCTCTCCGCGCGTTTGCGCATTTGCGCACACACACACACACACCTTTTGCAAACGAGCTCAGGGATCCGGTACTGAGAAGTGTAGGCTACAGTGTATTCACCCCACACGTCAACACACGCACGCACCTGCAGCTGAGCCTCTCAAGATCTGGCAAAGCGCAAGTTGCGCCCAAGAAGGCGATGCGCACGTCAGAGCGTGCGACAAAGTAGCTCACAGCATCTTGCCGCTTTTCCACTTCGGCCACATCCGTCAGAGGCCTGCATTGTTTGTGTCATTGACACACAATTCTCAGCGTGTGTGCAGCCAGTATGTGTGTGTGTATGCGGTCTAGTATAGGTCAGTAGCACTTTTTCACATTTAGGGTTTGCCAGAAACGTATATGCACACCATATATTACTCTATGTATGATAACGTTCCTGCTAAACTCATCGTAAATACGTACATATGTATGGTTTTGGCCAATCCTAAAACTATTACTCAATGACCCTGCTGTTGCACATGCGCTTAGAGGTCACTGCCTGACAGTCAGCAATGTCTTGCTGCCTGATGGTGCCGTTGCTTTATGAAAAGCAATGCCCTTCTGCCAGCAAGACCAAAACAAAACTACGCACCTAGTGGCCTCTGCTTGAAGAGCAACCATACCCTTCTGCCAGCAAAACCAAAGCTAAATTACGCATCTAGTGGCCACTGCTTAAAAAAGAGCAGCCATACCCTTCTGCCAGCAAAACCAAATCTAAATTACGCATCTAGTGGCCACTGCTTGAAGAACCGCAACACCCTTCTGCCAGCAAACCCAAAACTACACACCTAGTGGCCACTGCTTGAAGAATAGAATTTGCATCCTCCAACCAGCAAGTCCCAATATATGCCTTTTGTAGTGTCCTGCTAACAAAAGAGCAAATGCTAGCAGCAAGGCAAAAACCACGCACCGCAGGAGCCAATGCCTGATCAAACGATAGCCCATGTGACTTCCAGTGCGTGCTAGAAAGTCAAGGAGCGAGCCTGAAGGCCCCCCAAGGCCCCCTTCCAGCAGCTCCAAGGACGTTATGGCCGCGTGATTCAGAAGCATGTGGGACCCACGTAGTTGATGTGAGGGGTTGCTTTGAGGGGTGCCTGTGGCACGTGTGGAACACAAGCAGCGGGTGAGCTTTAATTTGATGACATCACGGCCGTGACCTTTGCAGGTTTGTGTACGGGGCAGTTGATGCGAGGGGCGCTTTGGGAGGTGCACATGCAGATGCATGATTTGTGACGACACAGCTGAATGATCTAGAAGCGTATGGGGCCCGAGAAATTGATACAAAGGGTATCCTAATGGGAGGTGCTGTAATGTATGTACAGTACTAGCAGTTAACACGTGAGTTTGGCATTGGCGTGGCTGAATGATGTAGAGGCATTTCGTCGATGACACTTTGATGCAGAGAAGGGTGATTAGCCCTAGAGCAGTAGGGGTGCCGTACAACGCATTCTGAAAATTGTTTGTTCAATCAATATTACATTAGAGAAATTGTTCTGACGAGAGTGTCCAACAAGTGCACAGCATTGAGCTACTGGCAAGAACGTTGCATTCCTCATTGCTCATATCACGCACACACAACACACGCACGCACAAACACACACACAAACACATATCATGGTCATTCCCTGTGTTTTTCCAGCAGTTTTTTGCTACGTGCCCATTTATGTACATGGGAGCACATGTTTGACAGTTTCACATGAGGTCAGGACATTTAGCTCTTGCTTAAATTCACATGAGGTCAGAGCATTGCTGCTCAGTTTCACATGAGATCAGGACATTTAGCTCTTGCTCAGTTTCACATGAGGTCAGGGCATTGCTGCTCAGTTTTACATGAGGTCAGGGCATTGCTGCTCAGTTTCACATGAGGTCAGGGCATTGCTGCTTAGTTTCACATGAGGTCAGGGCATTGCTGCTCAGTTTCACATGAGGTCAGGGCATTGCTGCTTAGTTTAACATGAGGTCAGGGCATTGCTGCTTAGTTTCACATAAGGTCAGGGCATTACTGCTTAGTTTCACATGGGGTCAGGGCATTACTGCTTAGTTTCACATGAGGTCAGCACATTTAGCTCTTGCTCAGTTTGCCGTATAAGCAGTCATGATCCGGAGGTTCAAGCATTTTTCTGGCAAGTACTCACACGCCGTGTTCAAAACAGTCGTCTCCAGTGAAGAAGTGACCTGTCCCAACACACGGCAGCGGTTCAAGTGCTGTAGCATAACAACAGCTGCGTGCACTGCCAAGGGCTGACCCTGAGCATGAATGAGGTCCGACAGAACGTGCAGCAGCTGTGTGGCAGAACTGCTTCCTGCAATCGAACATAGATACACAGAGTTACTTTTGCATGCATTGTTAGTCTGCTCATGAGCATGTTGCAAGGGTTATCAGCATTGTTAGTCAGCATATTAGTCAGCATTGTTAGTCAGCATTGTTCGTCTGCTCATGAGCACGTTGCAAGGGTTTTCACATGTGCAGATGTGCAGCACTATCTTGAACAAAAAATTCAATGCGCATCAAACAGCAGCTTTAACTGTGTGGAAACATGTGACAGGTTTGGTGTACTTTGGACTTTTGATGTAGGACCTTGCAATATTCCACACACCAAACGGTTTTGCACTCACCATTACATGTGCATGTATGTAGCAGTGCAGCGCAGCAATTAAGAGCAGCCTTTTCATGCGTGCAGCCTACGTTGCCTTGCTGCTGGCACCGTGGCTCATCAGAAACAAAGTCACTTCCTCCACTATTTTCAGCAACGTAAGAGGGGGGAAGGTACGATTTGGCTGAGAATGTAGTTTTGGGAAGGTACGATAAGATGCCTTGGCGTGCGCCCACGAAAGTCTTGCCACCCAAAAGTCCTACGTGTGTGTATGAGTGTGTTTGCGTGTGGGTATATGTGTGTGAGCGTTTGTGTGTGTGTGTGCGTAGACGCATGAGTGCATGTACGCGTGCATGTGCGCATGCATGAATGAGAGAGAGAGAGAGAGAGAGAGAGAGAGAGAGAGAGAGAGAGAGAGAGAGAGAGAGAGAGAGAGAGAGAGAGAGAAAGAGAGATAGAAAGAGAGCAGGGAAAGTCTACTTGGGCACAGAGTAATTGATTTTATTGAACGTTACATGCAATTGCAACCTGCACCTGAAACGCTCTGCATGCTTGCGCCCATAGCAGAGCTGCTACTGTGGCGGTTGAGGGATGCCAGGGTGGGAGGCGACAGTGAGGAATGAGGGGTGACTACTTCTGTGCATGAATTTAGCACAAGGAGCGTGGACAGGGCTGTGCGGCTTGAGATGTCGTGGACCTGCATGGGAGGGGATGGATAGATGTGTGTATGTATGTAAGTACGTAGGTGATTCTGTTTGCGTGTATATGTTTGCCTGTGTCTGTGTGTTCACCAATAGGATCCAGGGACAGCTTTGTGTAACAGCACTTTTTGTGGCTCATCAATGTGCAGATCTTAGCAAGCTGATGCACCAGGATCAAAACTTGTGTAAGATTGAATGCTTGCGTTCCTGTATGCTGATGTCAATTCTTGTACCTTTATTTACTTGAACTGCAAGTCATCAGACCACAGCCTTCAAGAGCAATGCAATGCAGTCATCATATTTAAAAGGCACCACTGTTTTAAATAAAAATGCCTGCTGTTTCAAGACATGATCTCATTGCCATGATAATGAAGTAATACCTGTAACGGTACTCTATTCGATTGGCTCTCATCTCCCCCTTTTCTGTACTAAACTGACCCTGACTTACTCAGATCATTTGCCCCAATCTACAGCACAGCAATAAGCAGGCATAGTATGTAAATCTCAGTACAACAGTATGGACCAGTACATGGCATCAAGGGAGTCTGAGCAAATCCTGTATTGTCAAAAGATTGCCCTCTACATACTTCTTTTTCTAGATGAAAACGCACCTCACCCATCTGAAGCGTGCCTAATGCCGCATCAAGTACTGCTAATCCCAAGCGACCATGAGGGGCTTCAACCTATGGCAAAAAAAGAGCGCCGAGACGCGTCAGGATAAAATTGATGGTGGTAGTATTAAGTACTGGTATACCGTAGGGACATGCACTCATTCTGCATCCCTCAAAATAAGAGTTATTTTTACCCTGCCCGCACCAATCCGCACCCCTCTCAATATATAATTTAGTGCTTGCCGCACCAATCCGCAGGGGCAAAATGCCCTCAGAACCGCAACAAGGGACTCAGAGG
>Ga0307974_1001119_pt1 | contig 18030 bp, 19 predicted proteins | sample OrgLakmetagen784_FD_201812 | JGI IMG/M metagenome (GOLD analysis project Ga0307974, IMG submission 201812) | Saline water microbial communities from Organic Lake, Antarctica - #784 | ecosystem: Environmental > Aquatic > Non-marine Saline and Alkaline > Saline | place: Antarctica: Organic Lake... | reverse complement strand
TCCAGAATCTTCTCTCTTTCTCTCTCGCTCAAGCCACTATCACTCACAATATATATATATATATATTTTTTTTTTTGGGGTTCCTCAGCTCGAGCCCGTTTGATTGGCGCCCTTGTTGGGTGATTTGATTAAAGGGGGGGGGCTGGGTGCCTGGCCACAGAAATGCACGGAATGCCCCCAAGTAGGCTGCAGGGTTGTGTTCAGGCAAATTACCAGCAATTAATTCCAAACTTGCAGTTCATGTATTGCATTATGTATAAATTGCATGAAGTAAAAAAAGTGCTTTGGCAAAGGTATTGGCTGGATTTGTGCACTTAACAGGTGGTCAGTGCAAGAGCGTGCGCATGTCACTTTCTGCCCCATAGCTCATCAGGTTTTACATTATTTGGCATGAGAACTGTGCAGGCAGAAAGCTGCTTAAATTCTGAGCAGATTGATACCCTTTTCATAAGTGTGGGGGGTCAGGAAGGGGGGTTTGGGGGGGGGGGGGTCATTTTGGGCCGGAGGCCCAAAATTGACACGTGACCGTCATCAAATTTATATTAATTGACGTATGTGTTGTGTTTGTGTGCATATGTGTTCCTCACAAAAATAAATAATGGCGGCAGGGTGAAGGAGGGCGGGGATGTGTGCTTTGCATAGGGTGTGTATGTGTGGGTGCTGTGTTTATTTGTATGTGTGCCTGTTCCAAGCTTCATGATGGTGGCGGCAGGGTGAAAGAGGGTGGAAGTGTGTGCTCTACACAGTGTGTAATGTGTGTATGTGTATGTGTCATGTTTATGTGTGCCTGTTGTATTGTGTTGATGCGTATATGGGTCTATATCAAAATTCATGTTCGTGCCAGCTGGGTGACAGAGGGTATTTGAGCTCTGCAGAGTGTGTGCGTGTGCATGTGTGTGTGTGTGTGCGTGTGTGTGTGTGTGTGTGTGTGTGTGTGTGTGTGTGTGTGTGTGTGTCACCTATGGGGTCTACTTTCGATTTGATGCTGCCGCCGTAACATTTGAAACAAACTGCGAAAAGGATAGTTGTGTGCATTCTGACTCATATTCTGACTCATAATTGGGACACCAGCCAGCTCGGAAGTGCTGTCTGCATTTTATGCAAAAGGCTTTTGTGCATTCTATTTGAAAGGCTTGTGTGCATTCAATCCAAAAGGCTTTTGTGCATTCTATGCAAAGGGCTTGTGTGCGTCCTGTGCAAAAGGCTTGTATGCATTCTGTGCAAAGGGCTTGTGTGCGTTCTGTGCAAAAGGCGTGTATGCATTCTATTCAAAAGGCTTGTGTGCATTATGTGCAAAAGGCTTGTGTGCATTCTATTCAAAAGGCTTGTGTGCATTCTGTGCAAAAGGCTTGTGTGCAGTCTTGCATTCTGTGCAAAAGGCGTTTGTGCATTCTATGCAAAAGGCTTGTATGCATTCTATTCAAAAGGCTTGTGTGCGTTTTGTGCAAAAGGCTTGTGTGCATTCTATTCAAAAGGCTTGTGTGCGTTCTGTGCAAAAGGCTTGTGTGCATTCATTGAAAGTTACAATGGCTATTGGACAGTTTGCTGCACACCTGAGGGCATCGGCCTCCTCCAAAGAGCTGTCCATTTTTAATGCAGACTGCTTTGGTGTCTTTGTGCAACGTCACTATGCTGAATGCCTAATGTTTTCCATTCCACACCTGTGGATGTCGACCTCCTCCAAAGTGCTGTCCAATTTCGATGCAAAACGTTTTTGTGCTCATTTCATGGGGAGTCGCTATGGCTATCAACCACTTCGTGCAATGCTGCACACCTGTGGATGTCGACCTCCTCCAAAGTGCTGTCCACTTTCGATGCAATATGCGTTTGTGTGCACTCACGGGGAGTCACTACAATAAAAAACAAGTTGCTGCACACCTGTGGATGTCGACCTCTTCCAAAGTGCTGTCCACCTCAATGAGGCGCCAGTCCCGGGAGGGGGCCATGGATGCCAGCTCCGCCTGCAAGGCATACATATAGAACATGCAATGCACAAAAACAAAAACCTGGCTGCTGGCCTTGCTTGCAACACGCAGTTCACAAAAAGAAACCATGGCTGCCAACTCTGCCTGCAAGGCATGCAGAACACGCGATGCACGCATCAGGGGACTCTCGTTGCTGGCCTAATTGCAGGGTGCAGAAAGTGTTTTGCACAACAAGAAACCATGGCTGCCAACTCTGCCATGAATAGATTGTCTTACTTGCGTATAGGAAAGGGCACCTTGCTATGGTGGACTGGCAGCGTGTGGTGTGCGAGGTGCAGAAAGAACACCTGTACTAATGCTGCCCCACCAAGGCGTACAGAACACGCGATGCACACATCAGGGGACTCTAGATGCTGGCCTAAATGCAAGGCTGCAAGGCATACATAATATGCAATGCACAATAAAAGGCTCTGGTCCTGCTTACAAGCTATGATCACAGGTTGAACTGCAAAAGGCTCCTTGAAGTTCTCGGTACAAAAACACACAGAGGTATTACAATACTCGATGCATCATACTCATTACATAATATATAGGGTTACGTAATATGCCAGAACCGTATATCTGCACCGTATATGACCGTATGTATGGTTTCCTAAAATTACGGTATGTACACCGTATATACCTTATAATGTATGGTTCTGGCCAACCCTAAACATATAATGGTTACAATAATTACAATGGGGGGTGACCTTCAGCCAGGTTGTTTGGCTGATCGGCTGCTGACTGGTCTCGGCCAGCCACAAATAAATCCATCAGCTTAGAAAGAAAATGAAAAAGATAACATATAACATACAGAGGTAACACAAGCCAGTACAAGTCGGAGGCCTGTACCCGCACAAGTGTCCAAGCATGCTACGTGACACCTATTAATACTTCTGCATACTCACTCTGCACACACACACTCTGCATACACTACTCACTCTGCAAACTGCAGCAGCTCACTTTGCACACACTCACTCTGCATACACTCACTCTGCATACTGCAGCAGCTCACTCTGCACACACTCACTCTGCACACACCCACTCTGCATACTGCAGCAGCTCACTCTGCACACACACTCACTCTGCACACACACTCACTCTGCACACACACACACACACACACACACTCTGCACACACTCACTCTGCATACTGTAGCAGCTCACTTTGCACACACTCACTCTGCATACACTCACTCTGCATACTGCAGCAGCTCACTCTGCACACACTCACTCTGCACACACTCACTCTGCACACACTCACTCTGCACACACTCACTCTGCATACTGCAGCAGCTGAACAGTCAGGATTCTTGTCCGTCACACAGCATGCATGCACTGCCTTCAATCTTGCTTGGCCCGACATTCTTGCGCATCATTCACCGTCATTCAAAACATTGCGGAGATTAAAGCAGGGTCGCTCGTTTGATTTTGCAGGTGGCGTGCGCACAAAAATCTCAGCGCTGTAGACCACCATTTCAATAAATACCAGGCACTCAAGCCAGCCTGAAAAAGTTTGCCAGGCACTCAAAAGATAAGATTAGCACTAACCATTGCGTCACGTGCTGCTATTCTGTCGGGGCTCTTGCCCTTTGCAAAGCACACGTTGGCCAGCTCAATGGGCACACGGGGAGGCAGTACCTGTGGGAAATCAAAGAAGCGATGACGTCACATGTGCACGTGTGATGTGCTCAAAGCTCATCATGCTGGCCAGCTTAATGGGCACACGGGGAGGCAGTACCTGTGGGAAATCAAAGAAACGATGACGTCACATGTGCACATGTGATGTGCTCAAAGCTCAATGGGCACATGGGGAGGCAGCACCTGTGGGAAATCAAAGAAAAGATGACATCACTTGTGCTCATAGCTCACGTTGGCCAGCTCAATGGGCACATGGGGAGGCAGTACCTGTGGGAAATCAAAGAAAAGATGACGTCACATGTGCACATGTGATGTGCTCAAAGCTCATCATGCTGGCCAGCTCAATGGGCACATGGGGAAGCAGCACCTGTGGCAAATCAAAGAAAACATGACATCACATGTGCTCATAGCTCACGTTGGCCAGCTCAATGGGCACACCGGGAGGCAGCGCCAGTGGCAAATAAATAAAAGATGACGTCACATGTGCACATGTGATGTGCTCTGAGCATACACTTGCCATCTCAATGGGCACATGGGAAGGCGCACTTGAAACGAAGCAAACAAAAGAATAATGTCACATGTTCTGTGCTGTTAGCACATGGCGGCCAGCTCAGTGAACACACCAGGATGCAGCACCTGCGACAAGTAAATCATAAATGACATCACATGTGCTGCACCTTTAGCTTAAGTTGGCCAGCTCAATGGGCACACAGGGATGCAGCACCTGTGGCAAGTAAATCATAAATGACATCACATGTGCTGCACCTTAGCATAAGTTGGCCAGCTCAATGGGCACACGGGGAGGCAGCGCCTGAGACTTACAAAGGAAAACCGTTGAAACGCAAACCTTGTGTGTTTGTCACCTCTGAACACACCAGAACATGCACATGCTATTATCGTGATGGGCGCACTACTTGAAGGGCACCTGATGAGGCTGGCTGCTGATTATAAGGAGCGGCATTGCATTGAACGGTGTCAGCACGTGGTGAGGCTGGCTAGTGGCCTTACAGAGAGGCACTGCAATGAGCGGTCTCAGCACGCGATGAGGCTGGCTAGTGATTGGAAGGAGAGGCACTGCATCAAACGGTGCCAGCATTGCTGTCGTCGACCCTGCTGATGTGCATGCTCAGACTAAAGCACTTATAATGAGCATCTCTTTGAGAACAAGGGTTAAGGGTCGAGGGTTGAGCACAACGCATCAAAACAAAGGGCAGGAGGTAGAATGATGCACACCAAAGCACTTGTGGCAGATCAAGGCAAGATGGTGTGTGTGGGCAGGCAAGAGCATTTTGAAATGATCCAGCAGAGGTGGTGCGTGTGAGCAGGCAAGAGCGTGTGAGCAGGCAAGAGCGTAAGATAATGCGTGTGAACAGGCAAGAGCATTTTGAAATGATCCAGCTGAGTTGGTGCACCTAAAGAGTTTGGCTTGTGAGGACTGGGACACACACAAACAAACACACACAAACACAAACACACACAAACACAAACACACACACAATCAGACAGTTACACACACAAACACAAACACACACAAACACAAACACAAACACACACAAACACAAACACAAACACACACAATCACACGTGTCCTACAGGTATGCATACGTTGACACACTTGCGCATGAAGAAGCATAAACGGCGACCCCCATAGTGCGCAAGTGCTGAGAGTGTGCCGTCCACACCGCCATTGATTCTGAAATTGCAGATGTACCCATATATGGGAACAAATGTCCAAGCACAGAAATGCACTTAGAGATGCATATATAGGCAACCACCTTGTGTGCAACCACTGGAGCACACACACACACACACACACACACACACACACACACACATGCACAAAGACGCACGCACACGAAAGTATACTGAGGCACTCACCTCGTGCGCGAGCGCTGCCAGAAGTGTGCTGTCCACCCCTCCACTGAACAGGATGAGGACGGGCGGGAGTTCCTTGTGTTGTAGTGATAAGGCCCCCTCATGCACGTTGGTGGTAGGCTGATCAATGTAGCTGCATCTGACCTGTGGGCATTTAATGGAATGAGGAGTTGGTCAGAGTTGTTTATGTGATCTGTTTATGAGCGTATGCTTGGAGGCCTCCCTGCCAGAGCTTTTATACATGCACGCAGCTGCATCTGACCTGTGGGCATTTGGTCGAGTGCAGAGATGGTCAGAGTTGCGTATGCAATCCTTTTGTTACCGAATGCTTGTAGGCCTCCCTGCCAAAACTTCTGTATGTACACTGGATATGTATAAATCTGGCAATTTATGTGTATGTATGTGTGTGTGTGTGTGTGTGTGTGTTTGTGTGTGTGTGTAAGTGTACACGTGTGTGTGTGCGTGTGTGTATGTGTATGTGTATGTGTATGTAAGTGTACGTTTGTGTGTGTGTGTGTGTGTGTGTTTCATTAAGGTTATATGAGACATAAGACATTTCACTTTGCAACCCTGAGACACGATCTCATCGTTAATGGAAAACATCACGCTGGAGTGAGGAACCACACCTCTTTTCAATAAACTCCATAAGACGTGAGGTCTGCACATCATGTGTCCCACTGCCTTTGCGTTTGCACCCATGAGGGCCATTCTACAGTGACATCGCTCAAATCCCATTCTACAGTGACATCACTCAATTCCCATTCTACAGTGACATCACTCAAACCCCATTCTACAATGACATCACTCGAATCCAATTTACAGTGGAATTCTGATAAATTCCCATTCTACAGGGAAATCCTGACTAATTCCCTCTACAGTGACATCACTCAATTCCCCCTACCCTTGGCAATGCTCTCACTTGCACATGCCTGTACAAGAGTAGGGTTGGCCAATTGGCCAACCGTATATTTGATGATATCCCTGCAAAAAGTACCAATTGAAAAAGTACTGTATATACATAGGGTTGGCCAGAAATATATATGTATATATATAAACACGGTGTTTTAGGCATAAAAGTACTATACACGGCCATATATGGTGCAAATGTACGGTTCTGGCCAACCTTATATATAAACAGTGTTGTGCACATACGGCGTCAATCAGAAATGGCACCGTTAATTACGGTGCTTAAATGACGTCTACGTCACATAACCGTAATTAACGGTGAAATTCATACTGACGGTTGGAAATCGTAAGTAACAGTGCGGCGTCAGGTACTCAGTGGCTCAGAGTGCCAACTCAAGCTCAAGCTCAAGGGGCGCTCTCAGCGACCCGATTTCCCCACAAACAACATTTGTGATATACCGTCCGTTCACGATCACTTCGTGACCATACTTTCAAAGAATTAATTAAAATTACGATTTTAGTTCGTGAGGGGGTTTGGGGATTAATTTTTGAGTTCGAGGGCACTTCGGGAGGGCCCTGCCGGGAATTATTTTTGAGTTCGAGAGCCCCCTTGTGAATGCTGCCTGTGCACTGCTACTGCTGTTTGTTGTGGCTGAAGCTGTGGCTGAGGCTGAAGCTGAGGCTGGAGCTGTGGCTGATGCTGCACAGTGCTCAGAAGCAGGGAAAGAGAGGTGATGGGAATACATGCAGCAAGAGCCACTCTCTACATTCACTCTGAAGGGGCTATGAGGGGTGGAGGCTTGTTCTTGGAGCCGCGCAGGCACCCCACAGGCCTCTTCCCAGCCTCGCCCCTTGCCTTTGCCTCTTCCTCTTGCAGCTCCTTGAGCTGCCTTTCCCTCTGCAGCTTCTCACGGTCCCTATGCTGAGCAGCCAGCCTTTCAGCTGGGGACTGAGGCTTCAAGAACCCGGCCAGGGGTTTCACACTGGCGCCCTTGAAGCTCATTTCGATGTTCACCCTCAAAACCAATATAACCTTCGAATAGAGGCCTCCAAGAATTAATAAAATTTTCGTTTTCTGGCCAAATAATTAATTAATTTCCGAAGTGATCGTAAACGGACGGTATATATGATATTTTTGTAATATGATGTATATATGGTGTATATATATATTGTATTTTTGTAATATGGTGTGTGTTATGGTATATATATATATATATATATGGTGTTTTTGGCAGAGAACTTGATAAGAAACGGTTATATATGGTGTACATGCACAATTCTGGCCAACCTTCGAATAAAGCAATTGTGAGACATCAGTCGCACTTGCGATCCCGCGTCCCCTCATGGCAACAATATCACTGACTACCATTGACGTGTGAAGTGTGAGTGTGAGTGTGTGTGCATGCATGCATACGTACTTGTATGTTCGTGTGTGTACGTATGCAGCACTTCCCTCGGCTTACCCCTGGCAGCACTCACATGTGCAAGCGTAAATATACGTGCGTGTATGTGTGTATGTGTGTACGTTTGTACGTATATATGCAACACATCCCTCCTTGCCCCTGGCGGCACTCACCTAGTTCCGGGAGTAGAAGAGGGCGGGGGCATCAGGACTTGCTGAGATGTGGATGGGCCTGCGGTCTCGCCATCTGCACCCATGCCTGAGCTGTCACGCGCAATCTGGCTGAGCTCCCTCTGCATCATGAGCTCAGATGCACTGACATGACCCTGCGTCAGGAAGAAACGAATCAACGCTGATGCACTTGTGTGCGTAGTATTGATTGACCTAAAACTGTGCTTGCTTTCATACACAAGGACAAGGAGGAATTTCAGAGGGGGCGACTGAGCAAGTGCCTGAACGTGCTCCTTATACATGAAAGGGGCACATGAAAGGGGCAACTTCTCACAAATCACTCTGTCAATCTGGAATCAATCTAGCTTCAAACTGAAGCTGACTTTCAAAGGGTATTTGCTCAAACGTAGTTAAGTTGCTGTGTGCACAGAGTGCCAGCAGAATAAAATGCACAAGTACGGCATTCAAACCCTAGATGGGTGCTTTTCATGGGAAATAGCATGTCGAATTGCATAACTCACCAACCATTAAGCCTTTTCACTCCACTTCTTTTGCAACGATCTTTATAAATTGTAAGGACTCCCTAACACCAAATTCAGTGACATTGCCGCGGCTAATGAGGCATGCGTGCTCGTTTTTGCAACTTTTACGCTCCATTGCCTTGGAACTCACAATTCAGTTTAAAGTCGCAAAATTTGGGCATGCCTATTTTATGGGCATACAACAAAGCCCCCCCTCTAATTGAAGAAAAGTCGTCCCCCTCTGGAGGAATTTATTAGGAAATGGAAGAATACATACTCCTGGCACGGTTTGAAAAGGTTTGTGTACGGGGATTTGCACTGCCCAAAAGATGCAAACAAATGCGCATGTGTAAATCATACATATATACCCATCCACACGCACACGCACACGCACATGTACTCGCGTGGCACACACACACACACACCTGGAAAACACACTTGGCACGCATACACAATGCACACGCATGTACACACCTTACGATCACGCTCCTCCTTGACAATTGAAGAGAACTGGCTGCGTAGGTCTTCATCATTAACCTGTGTCTGCTGAAACACCTTGCGTGCCTCTGAGGCTTGGATACGCTCTCGGAGCTCTTGGGACACAACATCCGACAGTGCTGACTGGGGTGGGGGAAAATGAAATGCAAAAGTGTATTACACATTCCGACAGTGCTAACTGGGGTGGGAAAAAATTATTGCAAAAGTGTATTTTACACAGTGTGCGACAGTGCATGCTGGAGTGGGACAGAATGAATTGCGAAAGTGAGACACACACACGTCAACGGGAGTGCTAGCTGAGGTGGGACAAAGTGATTTGCAAATTTGTGTTACGTATTCCAACAGTGCTCTACAATCAGGACGCACGTCAGAAATGAATGCTGCTTCAGCAAACAAAGACTTGCAAAAAGAGAGCACGCACTCCAGAATAATTGCTGCTGTGGACGTGTGGATTGCAAAGCGCAGTGCACTGAGTTGCTGGGCGGGGAAATGCTGACGTGTTAAGTGCTCCAAAAGAGTGTGCTGCCTTCAGCTTGCTGCCGTGAACTATTGCGATTGGAGGGAGAGATCACTCCTTCGATCTTGATGAAGAAAAAGAAAGGAGAAGACGCGTCAGGAACCAGTCCTGGCAACTACAGGGTACGACTTGGAGCACAACAGAAAAGAATACGTGGGCAGTGAAAACCAGCTCCCTCAATAAGCAAGGGAAGGAAGAAACATCGTCGTGGTTCTGGGATGTCATTGTAGATGCCCATGTTCTAACAAGAGGACATGCATCACATTTTTTCTGCACCTTTTCGTCCTTCTCCACAAACTTTTGCAGTGCCATGGCAAGCTCCTCCTCTTTTAAGAACTGCAGCAGAGGATGGTGTGGCGCATGGGGTGGTAGCGATTATGAGACTGTGATGCAAGACATTTTCGCTGTACATCAGCAAGCAGTAGTGCAACCCCTTCCTTTGCAGAGTGCAATATGATTTCCAAAGAAAGGTGGCTACTAGTTATGTTGGCTACTAGTTATGTCATCTTCGACCCAGAAAGCTGTTATAAATGATAATTTGCCCGTTTGCATGCGCTACTTTTTATTTTATGGTTCTTCACTCCCATCCCTCTCCTTTTTTCTGAAGCCGTAACTTACCCTCAAGTTATCGTGCAGGTTTTCGGCGATGAGGTCCTCAATCCGTGCCTGTGACACGATGATTCAAATATCGTAAAGTTGTAAAAATTAGCACAGAAGTGGCAATTAACAGCAGAGATCTAAGGCGCACAAGACCAAAACAAGGGAGAATGCCACTGCTCTGCTCAAGGCGTGGGCGCCGTGGGTGAAGACACGCTGATGCCTGCTGGACAAATTTGAGGCAGGGTGGGTGCAAAATGCTGCCTGCCAGACTGAATTGAGGCAAGGTGGGCATAAATTTCTGCCTGCCAGACTAAATGAAGCCAACGTTTTTTCAACCAGCTAAATCGCTGCTTGTTCCCCATGCGCTGGCTTCAGGGAACTGCTTTCCTACAACAGCTTGTCTACAAGCACAGCACACACACGTACCTGATCCATGGCTTCAGGCCGCAGCAAGTCAGGGGAGATCTCTTCCCCCTTTTCCACCTTTTCCCTGCGCAAGAGTGTCGGAGAGAAACTTGTACGGTACAGCTAAAGCTTGCGGCATCGCTAGTGAATTTCAAATTTATGACAGCTGAATGGGAGTCCTGACGTTTAAATTGTAGGAAAAGTAAACAGCAGCAAAAATATGTAAATGGTGTAGGCAAAGAATTATATACACACACAAATTTGACCCAGGCATGGAGCAGACATAAAACAATGCAGGCACACGTGAAAGATGCTACCTAGTGAGAGGACCTATTTTTACGGTATCAATAACAAATTAAATATTGCAGCAATTTAAGTTACCGCACCGCTCTTATAGCATTGCGAGTGCCCAAGTAATTACGTCTACTCGCAATAATCCTAGGAGCAGTTGGATGGGTAGAAGGTGACATTAAAACGCACCTGCGCTGCGCGGCTTTGGTCCAAGTCAGCATGTCGTGAGGGTTGGCCACCTTGCCCACAAACTTTTGGCCAAAGCGCTGCGCGTTGATTGTGGAGAAGCCCGTGTAGTCAACCTGAGCTCACGCACAAGGGCAATGCTACAAATAAACAGAGATTACGTAGGTTGGCCAATCCCCTCTCACTGCCTGTATTGCATATGCTGGCTACAGTGCAAACGAGTAGTGTGCTCCCCTAACATGTTGTGTCTTCCAGGTACAGCTATACACAGGGTTGGCCAGAACCGTAATCTGCACCGTATATGACCATATGTGTGGTGATTTTCTTGCTAAAAATACTGTATGTACATCGTAAATACCAAGGAATGTATGGTTTGGGCCATCTCTAGCTGCATAGTTATGGTCAAAGCAGTGACATAAGGGCATGGGCAAACATCATAACAAAAGACATCGAAGAGGGTGGCGAACTGCGTCGTGCCTTAGGCTGTCTTGTAACCGTACCATTGCAAAGATAGACTGCTGTAAATCAAGTGGCTAATAGAGCAAGCAGCAACAAGATGGGCCACAAGCAGCCAATAGACTTTCAGGGGCAGCAGATTGCTGATAGAGCACGCAGCAACAAGACGGGCTACAAGCGGCCACTACTAGACTTTCAGAGGCAGCTGTGTATGACAGGAGCAGCTACTCATTTGCACTCCCATCCATACAAACGGTAAGGAGTTTGCACAGAGCCTTAAATTCAGCTCAAAGCATCACGCACACTCTTTTTGGCCTGATCAACCAATAACGGCATTGGTTAAATTACTAGGTAGTAAACTTAAGTGATGCTTTAATAAGGCTTTATGAAATATCACGCTCTTCTTCTAATACAGATTCGCAAGCGGTGGTAACGCCCCATATACATAAAAAGGGAGCCATTCCTGTCCTGGAGTTTTCACCGCCGTCTGCGTATAATAGTTATTTTCCTTTCTACGTACAGGCCACATCAAGGGCGCCCAACAAAAGCACTAGCAAACACACACACACAATGCACACACACACATACACAAATACACACACGACCAGAGGGAGCTTACCTTGATGCGGATGAGAGGGAGCATCGCAGCTCCCATTTCCGGCCGGTTTGAGGACACCTTTTTAATTAAGCTGTTCACCTGCGGTCGATCATTGGTGCGTAATAAGGCCCAAGACATTCTGGGTACATCATCAGCATTATTCAGTGCAAACTCATCTTGGTAGCACAGTAGCACTTAGGTACTTCACTTGTAAATTCCATTGCAATCGCACTGACGTCATTTGTGGATGACTTTAAGCAGTGAAATTGTCCAACGCATGCGGAATGCAACAATGTCAGGTGCGATAGTGTCAGGTACATATGTTGTGACTAAAGGCGTCATTCCTCACACTTAGCAATCAAGGGAGCAGCAGAAAACAAGGATCAGGCAATGTCTTAGCGCGTGAAGAGACGCAAAGACCTCCATTCTCCATTCTCCATTCTCCAGGTCATTGCGTCTCTTTACACGGAATCATAGGTGCACAGCTAAAAGGTACGTGGTTGTATACCTTTGCCTCAAGGAATGCGTTGATGCTGTCCGGGTTCTCAGGGTGCAGTGGCGCTGGAAGGCGCACGTCTTTTAAGGACACGGCCTCGTACGCAAAGGGCCGCTGGGCTTGCATAGCGTACTTGGTCTGTGCGAACGTGTGAGTAGTGGCTGCAGCTTAAGACTGATCTGAGCATTAACTCGTGTCCTGGTGTTCTGAGTTGCGTACTGTGCACACGTGCTGGCCTTAAGTGCACGTGTGTGGGTGCTAGTGTGGCATCCTGCAGACCAAGTTCAAGTTTGCTCGAAACAAAACACAAGGCTACAGCACAAGGCATACCAATTGCAGCAGTGTCAGAGGAGGGCCACTCACATGCCGCCACTGTTGGCCTTTGATGTCCACCACGAAGTAGTGCTTGCGCGCTGCCTCTCCTGGAATTGTTATTATGACAAAAAGAATACATGAAGTAGCGTCCTCACAGTATTGAACTTTTAAGATACACATCACACTGTCGGTCCTAGTAAATCACCATCTGAGATGCCCAAGTGCTTTAGTATGTGGGATGCTCGTGTGCTTTGAGCTTCAGAGCTGCGCCTACAAGCACTAGGGTGCATTACCATGCATCAGGAACGGCTTCAACCTGACTTACTTACACCTACACTCTCGTTATCATGAGGAACACGCAGCTGTGTAAGCTATGTTGCTTGCCATCTTAATAGCAGCACCAATCCAGCACAGTAATTCGCTCTTGCTTGCGCTCAAAAGACATTGTGGGGAGTTACTATGAAAGAAATCATGGATTGCCGTTATTGCTATGCATACGCAAGGAACACTCAAAGAAATTTTGCTGGGCCCACACTAAAACGCAACAAAGCATGTTCTTCCACGCTCATGTCCACTTTTGGTGCATGTAGGTCAACGTGTGTGTGTGTGTGCTGTGGTGTGCTGCGCAGCCTTTGCACACCTTCACTCAGTGCCGTGGCCACAGTAGACCCAGGCTGCAGTATCTGTGTGGGTTGTGCTCTGTCATCGGCGTTGACATTTGCATTGTTCACTGCCTGCAAATGTGAGTTTGCGTGAGTGTGTGTGTGTGTGTGTGTGTGTGTGTGCGTGTGCATGCGTACATTTTTGTGTTGTGAGTGTGCGTCAGCGTGTGCGTGTGCCTGCGTGTGTTTGTCTTTGAATAGGCGTTTAGAACATGTTGCTGTTCACCATTTGATTGTTGAACAGGTTGAACAGGCGCCTAACACATGTTGAACGTCATATGCCTCTCCCTAACTAAACCGCCACTTTATTTGTTAATGACGCACGCAGCAAGCCTATTCCTCGCACAAGCAGCACCCCACCTCGTCCCCCCCTCCTTGAACACAACAAGTGGCATACTTATTTGATCATACACACAGTGAGCCACAAGCATCATGCCATCATGCCTTGGCTCATCCCCTCCTTTTCCCTCCTTTTGACTAAATAAGCAGCGCACCGCAAATTCCAATCTGCAGTCAAGTTTATGGCCCCAGATCACCAAATCCAGCGCACCTCCAAGTCCGGCTTGCATTCATGTTCGTGGCCCCAGATCACCAAATCCAGAAACCCAGGGAACTGGGACTCTTGTACATAATTCCGAGCCTGTTGTTACGTGAGAATGGGTATGACGATGTGCATACAGCTGAGAGCTTCGACAGATATGCTAGTCAGCTCTTCCTCTACAATATTCCTCAATATAAGTTCCAACGCAAGATACTGTGCTTGGTGTAGAACAGCCACAGAAGTTTTCACATTTTGCTTACTGTCAAACCAAACACCCTCCTTGCAACTCTTTCTAAAACCACACAAATTCGGCCAGTTGCTGACGGCTTCTTACTGATGATGGAAAAAAATTAAGCAAGACAAAAAGGAGGACATGCGGACCTCTTCACGTTTGAAAAGATTTTTGCATATGGACAGGCATTCGGATGCTTGTGCAAATGATAGAACGCACCTTTGGTCCATGCGTAACTCGGTTCTGGTGCAGTGTGAAGATGTTGAACCAGTCACCCCTTGGATAGCCTGGGGCGTCGTCAGGCTGCAGCCTGGATAGCATGTGTACATGTGTGTGGACACGCATGTGTCGTTCATGCGTAAACGAACATGTGTGCAGCCTTGACTGTGTACCACACATGTCTGTGTGTGTCACCCATGTCTACATGTATAGATGTGTGAACTGCTCCAACACGTCAATTGGTCATAATTCCCAGGTATTTGTCGTCAATGTGCGTTTGAGCGAATATGCATCATTGCTGGCTGCAGCCTAGGGCTTAGACACCTTGCACCTCTATAATTAGGAAGAATTAGGCACTTGATATTAAAAACACCTTCGTTAGGTGCTGGCCCTGACTCTATTTTTGGCATAGTGTGAGTATGGTCTAAAAACAGCCCAAAAATTTGCACAGATGCGTGCAAATAATAACAAATCTCCTGTACAGGACATGTATACATGATCTGTTTGCAGGCGGACGATGCTCCCAAACAACTATTACCATGCCACCTGACGGTAACGTTGTTTTCTTTTTTTAATAGCGCGTGCCTTATCAAAGCCTCAAGTGCAAAGACAGGCTTAGCCAGAATCAGGAGTGATGAACGAAAGGAGGCTCTGTTGACAGACATGATTGCATATGCAGGCAAGGTAAGGTGCACAATCAAAAGGTTACGGAAATGTAAATTGGGGAACGATTCTTTTTCTTGTGTGACATAAAAATGCTTTGGACTAATGTCCATGGATGTAAAATTTAGAGCTTGCCAAATTTAGGGGCATGTGCTTAATTTGCTGTGGCGTGCAGGCCAATTCTAACCACAAATTCTTCATACCAGATCACCCACTGCACCAATTTTAATGGTATAGAATCCTTATTAGGAAAGAACATTGCTGCAATAAAAATGAAAGAAAACGGCTGAGTGGTTGGTGTTTTATGAGGATTTGAGCCATTTCCCCATGGAAATCACCACATTAGGGATTACATGCACCATGTGTGCTTAATCCAGTCAATCTCAGCACGCAAAGTGGCCCACATAAAACTGGGCACATGCTCGGGTAGCTCTCAATGCCAGCTACAATTGGGTACTAAAATGGTGTCGATCGGATGAAGTGGCTATGAGTGGCTGCCTTCTGAATGCAAAAATGCGCATTTCCAGGCATTTCCTCCGCTAGCCCCCTCTGTAATTTTCTTGTCTACTTTCACCAGTTTCAAATATACCTGTTGTAATGATCGATAAGCAGTTTATTGTTTCGATGATAACTCAACAGTACAACAATATTTGCTGGGTCCCAATAATCAACCACCCTAAGGCTACAAAGGCTTTCAATTCCGTCTCCTTGCAAAAGAGCACGCTTTCCTTTAGACAAGTCCTCTGGCAGCGTTCGCTCCTTTTTGGACGAAGGACGGAGCAGCGCCGTCTTATGGGTGTGTCCTTTTCTGACAACTGACACCATTTGTTAGTTTGACTTTGACTGAGCATTGGGCCCTGCAGTGTGAGTAGCCACCAACTAGTCACTCTTCACCTTGATACAGCCCTACACGTTTCGCCTTGCCTGACCTCACCAGACCACAGAGCCTACAACACTACAACAAGAACCGCTCACCTTCATACCCCCCCCAAACCAAGCCTCAGACCCTGGACTCACCAAATGACGCGTGACGCAGCCTGCGGTCTGAAAAAGTCACCCCAGGCAGCTTTTAGCTCCAAACAGTCAACATTATTTTAAATGACCAACCTGATCTTACCATGTCACAGAACCTGCGGTCTGAAATAGCCGCCCCAGGCGCTCATCACGGATGTTGCCAAGGCCATACAGAGCAAGCTTTGTTTCGCCCTGGGAGTTTGTATGCACCGAGAGTTTCATTGAGGTTTTAGCTAGGGTAAGCGAGCGTATTGTCCTGTGAAGGGGCTTGTTAGCTTTGCGTGTTGCAAAAAGGATGCACGACTTTTAAAATGGGAACAGGGATGTGTCATACGGTCACTTGGGACGTTCAATACGGTAAAACACGTGCCAAATACGAAAGGTACGTACAATACGATCATATTTTTAAACACTTGACCCAAATTGGACCCGATTCGCCCCAAAATTACCCAAAACCCAAAACGTTTCCAGTTCTTTTCCAATATAGTATATACTATTACTATATCATGTAGAAGAATTGAGAGCTCGCTAAAAGGCCGTTTCTGTGGTGGAAATAGCCCAAAAATGCCAAAAATCGGCATAAATCGGCAATCTTTGCAACCGTATAATATGGCCCAATTTGTTCAATACGGTAAAAACGCATTAAATACGATACGGCGTATTATACGAATACGCCATATGACACATCCCATTATGGGAATAATATCAAGCAACATGTGCAATGCAATAAGGAAGCTATAATGCTAAAATTTTCCAGCCTAAACAAATGATCGGTAGAGCGGGCTAATTACACGCTTAGTCGCAACGGCAATGCATCTACGGGAATCACCAGACCATTGGCACAAATATTTTGCAAGGCACCCAGGACAGAAATCAGCTGACGTTTGTACCTAGCAGGGGGGCCCTGCAATTACGTTGTGCACTGTGCACGTACGCAGAACAAAAAAATTGCTTGCAAGCACTGACCTTTTGCATGAGGATGGGCCCGATATTGATTTTACCAGCAGTGTGGGCGCTCTCTCCGCTGATGGTCTGCGAGTCAAGACGAGGTGGCCGTACACAGAAATAATTTCACATGCGCTTGCAAATAAAAAATTTGGCAGGTGAAATCGTGTGGTGAAAAGGAGAGATAGCCTTTACTGGAAGCTGGCTACAAGCCGTAAACCTTATCGCACACATTATTGATGGTTGATGGGATAACGGCTTTGGAATCTTGTTTGCAAAGGCCTCGCCAATTCTTGCACACACCAACAATGGACACACATCTTTGCTGGAAGCTGGTTCCTACAAATTGCACACCTTCTTGCACACACCGACGTTTAGGAAAACTTGACACCCGCCTGCAAACGACAAATGACAAATGACACACAGCACCGAACACCAACAAGCATACAGTTGAGCAAGGCATCAAGCACACGTGCTCACCATTTTACCAAAGTAGTTGACGAGGCCACAAGAAGACAGGATGTCCACAGCAGACAAATTTTCTGCCCCTCCAGGATCATCATGGTTTCCGTGGATGGTGAAGATGGGCAATCCCACATTCAAATTGGGGTCCTGGTAATTTGCGATCCTGTGGCAGGGAGATTGTGGGACATGATGTAATGATGTAGTATTGGTATGAGGTGTTCACAGCAGATGGACAGGTGAAAACAAAATGGATTTCACACCAGAAAGCAAGACAGAACCATATTGAATAGGGTGTTAGAGGTAAGAGCACATGTATACACACCTACCTACCTACCTACCTACCTACCTACCTACCTACCTACCTACCTACCTACCTACCTACCTACCTACCTACCTACCCACCCACCCACCCACCCACCCACCTACCTACCTACCTACCTACCTACC
>Ga0307974_1001116_pt1 | contig 18076 bp, 21 predicted proteins | sample OrgLakmetagen784_FD_201812 | JGI IMG/M metagenome (GOLD analysis project Ga0307974, IMG submission 201812) | Saline water microbial communities from Organic Lake, Antarctica - #784 | ecosystem: Environmental > Aquatic > Non-marine Saline and Alkaline > Saline | place: Antarctica: Organic Lake... | reverse complement strand
TTTGTGTTTTTTCTCCCCCCCCCCCTCTCTCTCTCTCTCTCTCTCTCTCTCTCTCTCTCTCTGTTTCTCACGAAGCAAGGTATGCTCGTTTTGTGCCACACAACACACGTACCAGCTGCAATGTAACAAAATGCCCCTCTGCCATCAGCGCTTATGTGTGCGCCTGGCGGGAAAGCGTTTACACAAAGGATTTGGGCACTCTCATTGCTCCTGCAGATGATGCGTGCCGTAAATCAGTTTCCTTCCTTAGTTCATACCAATTTTTCAACATGTGTGACTCATTCACGACCCTGCAGACCAAGCTAGGCAAAAAGACTACCATGCACACCATCAACCCTAAAGCCATCACTGTGAGCGAGCTGTATGGAGTGCTGGACCCTGACACACGCGACTGGACAGACGGCCTGTTGTCCAACATCTTCAGGGAGATTAACAAGCCTTTGCCGCCAGATAAGGACGAGGCTAGGTGGGCGCTCAGATGATCTGTGCCTTTGTCGTTCAACTTTCAAGAGCACCTTGTTTGCCAAATAGCATGGATGGTAGGAAGTTCATAACAAAGGCCAACGTCTGCACAGGCTTGTACATCAGCATCTGCCTGCATATCCTCACTACACTGTCGTCATGCACAGGTACCTGATCTTTGATGGCGATGTGGATGCAGTGTGGGTGGAGAACATGAACAGTGTGATGGACGACAACAAGCTGCTCACGCTCCCCAACGGAGAGCGCATACGTCTGCAAAACCACTGCAAGCTCCTGTTTGAAGTGTATGACCTCCAGGTGTGTGCAACTGATTGACGTGTATATATCTATTACGAGCTAGCCAAGAGTTCTGCATGCTCCCCATCAATGGATCACTGTTGTCAACAAGACTGACATAGAATCCTGTCAGCTATTCTGTTGTCAACTATTTGCGAGGCCTGACAACTAAGCACTCACACCTGCTCAAGCCTTGTACCAGATCCTGTACTCTTACTTGCAGCTTGCTTAAACCTGTGACACTCCCGCTCTTTTTATGCAAACACAGTACGTGTGTCCTGCTACCATCTCACGCTGTGGAATGGTTTACGTGGACTCATGCAATCTTGAATACAAGCCCTAAGTTTATGACACGCCCACTAATTGTATGCACACACAGTATGCGTCCCCTGCTACCATCTCACGCTGTGGAATGGTCTACGTGGACTCACGCAATCTTGGATACAAGCCCTACATCTGGAAATGGCTCAACACACGCAAAGTAAGTTTAACCTAGACTCTTGACCTGAGAATAGGATTTTTACCCATCTTTTTGGCAAGCTCTTTTGCCACTAGCCTGATCATGTGAATTTAATGCACCTGATTGCTCAGACCCCGGTGCCAATGTCTGACTCTGGTTTTGTCATTTTCTGCAGGAAACGGAGGTTGACCTGCTGCGTCTCATGTTTGAGAAGTACACATACCCTTGTGTAGACTGGGTGGTCGATGGCATTGATGGTGATGACCTGGTAAGAATGGGGCTTCTGATGTGAAGCACATTACAGTTTTGACCGGCACGATGCTGCATTATACGCCCTTTGATACCTTTGCAACCTCATTCAGCTTCATCACTCACCCCGTGCACTCCAAAGCTTCGCGTTGGAATCCTCGATGTTTAATGTGTTTAAACCCCCAAAAACAGCTCACATTGTTTGCCCTCACTCCATCACAAACAGCCTCACTCCTCTCTGCATGCACGTCCTGTCGCTTGAACTCATTGCAAACCTTTCCAACATCGACTTACCTCCCTTCTACCTCATCCACGCACTCCTTCAGGTGCGCAAGCCCAAGCTGACCGTGCACACCACAAACCTCAACATGGTGACCCAAATGTGCCACCTGCTGGACATTGTGATGGGGGGTAGCCCCCGCATGTCTGACCCTCAGCTGCTGGAGGCCACCTTTATCTTTTGCACCATTTGGTCCGTTGGAGCAGCCATTGTCCAAGTACGTGTGTGCGTGTGTATGTGTGTGTGCGTGTGTGTGTATGTGTGTGTGCGTGTGTGTGTGTGCGTGTGTGCGTGTGTGTGTGTGTGTGTGTGTGTGTGCGCGTGTGTGTTTGTGAAAGAGGGCGGTCTCTTTTGGCCTCATCTTGCTTCTAAACACTTCATGCACTGCTGCATCACAACAGCAGCCCAAAACTGTGAACTTCACCCCCTCTTTCAGACCCACTGGTTCTAGCACACTAAGCACCTCTCCTCTCTTCATGCCCTGACCTGAAGTGTTCCCACCTGTTCCCCCCCTTGCAGCGCTCAGATGCCGGCGACCGCGACCGTTTTGACCAATTCATCAAAATGCGCCTTTCCAACACGGGCATGGTCGACGGAGAGCGCGTGTCTGCTGCACAGGTAAGCGACGTGGTGCACTGTCTAAATTGTTCAAACAGCTGCTATGCCATAAGCGTGCTTCAAGATCAGGATGCACCCGTGCAGTGTACACCTCAGTCGTGCCAAATGACTTTCCTCAGACCCACCTTGCCTCTCTCCCATAGGTGCAAATCACTGCACCCAAACACCTACCACCTGTCTGCAGCTACCTGCCAAGTCGCTGTATGAGTACTGCTTTGACGTGGAGGAGGGTGTGTGGAAGGCATGGAAGTCGTACGTCACTCCCTATGAGCCCCCCATCGACAACCAGTTCTCAAAAATCCTGGTGCCGACTGTCGACGTTGTCAGGTGCGTGTATAGAACGCTCAACAGCAACAGGATGCTGTAGCTAGACAGGGATGCTTGGCGCTTCAAATGCTGAGGCATACACAGTTAAGACCGGAAGGGCATAATGACGGTTTGCCTGCAGTTAGGCCAAGCGCTCACCAGCTAAGGACACGAGGCATACACCACACATGCTTCTGCAAGTGGTCAAAGGGCTTGGCTGAGTGCCTTGATCAGACTTCTCACTCTGGCCTTATGCCTGTCTGCAGGACAACCTGGCTGCTGCACACTATTGTGAGCAACGGCAAGCCCATCCTGCTGGTGGGAGAGAGTGGCACGGCCAAGAGCGTGACCATTAACAACTACTTGGCATCTCTGGATGGTGCTGTGAACCTGGTGCTGAACATGAATTTCTCCAGCCGGACCTCCTCAATGGACGTGCAGGTACAGATCGGCTGGCCCTTGTTGCAGTTATGGTGTGCCTTTTCATTAAGCCTCCACTGTTTCTGTGAAAGTGTGGGTAACCAGGTGCTGTAAATTCAGGACAGGCAGTGACCTTTTATTTTCCTTTATCCTGTGCTTTGAGTGCCTCTTGTTCCCACACATGCACATTCCCACTCTATTTTTCCCCACCTCCTTTCTATCATTTCCTTTTGTCACCCTTTGCTTGGCCCCTCCCCACCCTCCCCGTACACAGCGTGCAGCTGAGGACAGCACAGAGAAGCGCACAAAAGACACGTACGGCCCTCCCATGGGAAAGCGCCTCATCATGTTCATTGACGACCTCAACATGCCCCGCGTGGACCTGTACGGCACGCAGCAGCCCATCGCCTTCCTCAAGCTCTTCATTGAGCGCAAGGGCATGTATGACCGAGGCAAAGACCTGAGCTGGAAGAACATGAAGGACATGCAGGTAGGTGGAGCTAGTTCACACATCTGTACGTGGCTGGCTAGGGTCTCTGGTGCTTCTCAAAGATGTTGTTTTGCGCATGCATCCAAACCCTGTTGCTCACGAGTGCTTGTTCATGTATGGACGCAGGTCATTGGAGCCATGGGACCTCCTGGTGGTGCACGCAACCCCGTGGATCCTCGCTTTATGAGCCTGTTTAACGTGTTTGAGATCCAGTTCCCCTCCAGCGACAATTTGAGCACCATTTACCAGGTGCGGTCGCCCACATGTGTGGTCACCTACCTGTGAGTCATCAAACCTGTAGCCGGTGACGTGTGAGTGCGCACTCGTCTGCTCTCATTACCAGGTGCGGTCGCCCACATGTGTGGCCACCTACCTGTGAATAATCAAAATCTCTAGCCATTGATGTGTGAGTGAGTACCCGTCTGTTCAAAGCCTGCAGCTATCATGTCGATTGTGCAACTTATGGCGAGGTTGACAGTGCTCCCTGAGAAATATCAGGCGTGCAGGAGAGGGAGATTGTGAACAAAACCTGTGCCTGATCGTGTCTACCCTCTTTCACTTGCGGCTCCAATGCTTGCAACAGCTAACTCAGTTCCTAACTCTTGCACCTGGACTCACATGCATGCGCACGCAAACATGTAGGCCATTCTGTCCACCCACCTCAACAAGCTACCTGGAGAAGGTATCCGTGAGCTCATTGGCGAGAAGCTGACAGATGCAACCGTCAATCTATACAACTTCATCTGTGAGAAGTTGCCACCCACGCCCTCCCGCTTCCACTATGTATTCAACCTGCGGGATATTTCACGTGGTATGTGTGTGTGTGTTTTGTGAGTGTGCAGGTGTCTGCATGTGTGCATTTTTCTGTGTTTTTTGTGTCTGACACGCGTGAACCAACGCAGACAACAGTTTGTTGGCCAAAAAAAGCTAAGCTTTCCCTGCATTGGCCAGTGCTGAACAGTGTGTGCTGAACAGGCTTGCTTGGCCTACAAACCCCGTCAAGTATAACTTAGTACTCACTGTAATGAGCCCAAGCCATTTTCCAGTTCGTGTCAAGCAAGCAGCTAATTAGCCCACGTGCCACCATCCTTCCCTGCCTTGCAGTGTATGAGGGGCTGCTGCTGTCCACACCCGACAAGTTTGCCAACGCTGAGCAGTTCCTGCGCCTGTGGCGTAACGAGGCACTGCGTGTATTTCACGACCGCTTGATCAGCCCGGAGGACAAGCATATGGTGTGCAGCCAAATCAGTGAGATTGTGGAGCAGTACTTTGAGCCCTGCGCGACCCACACCCTGGCTGACCCCATCTTGTTTGGAGACTACCGGTGCGTTCCTGTCCTTTGGGCACCTTTGGGATCACATTTCGGAGATGAATGTTGTTTGTTGCAACTACCAACTCCTCAGTCCGTGCATCCTGTCAAGCGCTTTGTGTATTATTATCATAAAACCCCTGCCAAAAGTGGAGGTCAGTGAGGTCTAAATACCAGGCACTCACCAAACCACGTCAGGAATATTGAAACAACCATAAAAAATTGCTGGAACCAGGAGGGCTTCTAGAACCACCAATTGACAGATATCTTCACTCTGCACACTCGGGCACCACTCGGCACAAGTGAGCTGCTTGGTCCAAGTGATCATGGATGTAGACAGGCCTACCGTCAGGGTTTGCTGCCTCCAACAAAGTTGCAGCTTACAAGTCAAGCTAGAAGAGCAAACGCCATGCCGTACCATGTGCTCACACCAACCTTTCCTGCGCTGCGCTTGCACACACACACACACACACACACACTCACACAGGGAGGCCGTGGCTTGTTTGTCTGGAGAAGCCAATGATGCCATTCGGCTGTACGAGGACATGGGCGACTTCACAAACGTCAAGCCCATTTTTGAGCGCATCCTGGAGCTGTACAATGCAAAGCACAAGCGCATGAACCTGGTACGTGGCGCTGTTTTTTTTTTTTGCTTTCGTGCGTCTTTAAAGCCTCCGTAGCTGTGACCTTTGGTGCACGTGTGCGTTCACAGCTTGCCAGTGAATTTGTTTCCCTCTTCAAATGTCAGTGCCCGGTCTGTGCACGCGTCCACAGCTGTTTTAGGCAGGCTCTTGCAAAAATGGTCACTGCATCAGAACCTTTCATTTGCCCAAAAACTCCCTTTGATGTCGAAAGATTGCAATTTTTGATAATGTTCAATCCAAGGTAGAAGTTAACCGCAACGCACTTCAATGCACAGGTGTTTTTCGAAGATGCACTTGAGCACCTGTCCCGCATCCAGCGCACAATCCGACTGCAGCAAGGCAACTGTTTGCTTGTGGGCGTGGGTGGCAGTGGCAAGCAGTCATTGAGCAAGCTGGCTGCTTACACAGCAGGATGTGAGGTGGGTTGTATAAGGCTGCACTGAGATGGCTTGATAGGGTGTTGTCACGACTGACCAGCGGTAGTTGTCTGCCCTCAAAATAGGACATGGCTCTGTGTCTGGCTGCTGGGTAACTGCCACGTAGCTATCCTTATTTTGTCGATACTCCACCAACCCATGCAAAGGAAGAAATCATAAGCTCACCTTGATCCTATACACTCACAGGTGTATGAGATCACACTCACCCGCGGGTATGATGAGACCTCATTCAGGGAAGACCTAAAGCAGCTGTACGGTGAGTCGCCATCTGATTACCTACAAGCCTTCAGGCCTGGCAGTGTGATGACACACACGCCTGCATTAATCCCCTTAACAGTCGCCCTTTTGCTATTTTGTGCAAGTGGGGCTCAACACAGCTACAGATAGAGAGTGGCAGCGTAGACAACTTTTTCCTTGTACAGTCTGCAGCACCCTCTCCATGCCTGATGTGATGAAGTGGCCGGCATTTGCACTCTCAAACACATACACATATACGCATGATACATTGGTTAGGTATGCTGGGTGCTGACGACAAGAAGGTCATGTTCCTGTTTACGGATGCGCACGTTGCGGATGAGGGCTTCCTGGAGCTCATCAACAACATGCTCACCAGCGGCATGGTTCCTGCCTTGTATGATGACGCTGAGAAGGACAATCTGATTAATAGGTGGGTAAGGTTGAGGGTGAAAGGAGGTCCAAGTGTTGGCTTAGGTACCAGGTGCTTGGAGGTGACCTTGTACGCAAAGATCTATTTAGTTTTATTGAGTGATGATGACCACACAGCAGGCAGACCCGTAGCTGGAGGCAGTCATATACCCTGTCATCCTTGAAAATGTGCAACCGGGTCCTGACTGACCATTAAATCGATGCCACAGCCACATGCCTGACGTATTGTTCTTGACCGCTGTGCCATCTTGTTGACCTCAACCCCTTTGGCTCTGCCCTGCTTTGTCTGCCCACAGCGTGCGCCCTGAGATGGAGAAGAAGAACCTGATGGCCACAAAAGAGGCTGCCTGGGGCTACTATGTCCAAAAGTGCCGTAACAACTTGCATGTGGTCCTGGCCATGAGCCCCGTGGGGGAGACACTGCGCACGAGGTGCAGGAACTTCCCTGGCATGGTGCGTCACTGGGTGGACAGAACAAAGTGTGTACAGTGAGCCTGTTTGCTGTGTGAGTATGGGAAAGGGTGGGTGGATGGGATATGCAGGAGCATGTGTGTCTGTGCTTTTGACGTGCGTGATTTGCACGTGCCAAGTTGTAACAAGGATGGGTGGGGAAAAAACAAGCTTGTGTGTAATTGCTTAAATTTAATGTGTGTGTGTGTGACTTGCACGTGCCAACTGTGCCATGCCGTTTTGTCACGCTCCGGCAACCCTTTGATTGATGTGACGCACTAAGCACCTGATGTTCACGCCCTCTGCTTACAACACCGCGGTTGGCTGATGCATCTTCTTACGAGCGCGAGACGTGCATGCCTACAGGTCAACAACACCGTGATTGATTGGTTCGAGCCATGGCCTGAGCAGGCCCTGCACAGTGTGGCCACCGTGTTCCTAGCGGAAGAGAAGCTACCAGAAAGCCTGAGGCCGCAAATTGTGGAGCACATGATCACTGTGCATCAGTCTGTGCGCACCTTTTCAGCACGCTTCCAGGTGCGCACGTGTGTATATGAGTGCACACATGTGTGCATACGTGTACCTTTTCTTTTGTTTACTTGTCTGATCTAATTCTGCCTTATAATGTGCTACGTTCCTAAATCTGACCTCCTCTGGCTGCCGTGTCTTACTCTCTTGTCAGTTCCCAGGAAACTCGCTTTGGTGACCGCACAGCTCCATACAAGCATGACTGTTGTAACTGAGTGGCACGCGTGTACTGTACAGGAGGAGCTGCGTCGGAGTAACTGCACGCACACATCCCTCACACCCACACATACACACACACACACACACAGACGGGGCGATCCAACTACGCATTTACTTCTAGTGCATTACAAGAGCATCATAAAATAAATGATTGAGAATCATCAGCAAAATCCAAGTATAGGGTACTGCATCAGGCTTGCCATTATGGCTCCTGAGAACCCATTGGGACATTTATTCAGTTGATCAATTTCCAGTATTTAAGGTCATAGTTGGGGGGATCCATTGCATCGTCAAAACATACCATCAGCTTTCACACTTTCCACACTCAAGTTACATTCCTGCATTACTCATCTCTCCTTCATTCTTTATACTACTGCTGCTGCTGGTGCTGCTGCTCCCCCTCTCAAAAGCCTATATTGCAGCTCGCATCACTCCCACTGCTGCTCTCACCACTGCTGGGGCACCTCAGTGCTCGTAAGCCAGCAAGTCAGTGCGCAGCGTGCCCCTGTGCGCTACATCCTGGGCTGCTGCCTCAGCAACCTGGGGGCACGCTCATCCTGCATGCCTACCATCCACATGCGGCTGGTCTGAACGTCGTAGCCCTCGCTGGCCTTGTTGCCAGCACGCGCCATTGCAATAGGGTTGCGATGTAGGGTAGGTCGGTGGGTGGAAGGCTTGGGGGGGCACACACCTGGCATGCGTAGGTGCGCATCAAGCTTTGCTGCTTTTCCGATGCACCTGTGCATGATGGGTTGGGTGACACACACGTTTAACCTTGAGCAGCTAATCTTGCAGGATCTATCTTTGAGCTTACACTGGAGCTGCAAGTGTTGTTCAGCTTGCAAAATTCTGCTTTCAGAGTTACAAACACAAGCTGAACACCACAGGCTCCTTGCTAGCAGATGAGCACGCGCTGTGGCAAAGGAGGCAAGCCTTGCAGAGGAGGGGTTGCAAAAAATGACGCTTCATGATGATTGTCCTCGAGCATTGAACTACGTACGCACTCACGCACGCACGCAAGCACACACACGCACACGCACATGCGCGCGCATAATTAGGTGCACCTCCTGGTGAAGGGGGGGTCAGGCAGGGCTGTGGCCACCAGCTGGTTCTGTCAGTCCTTCACCTCGTGTCCACTTAGGAGTTGGTGCAGCCGCACCAGGTCGTCGACTGAAGTGAAATGCAGCATGTGGCCCTCTCCCCTCCTGGGTTCAGGGAGGAGGAAAGGAGGGATGGCGTGACAGGCATTTAAACACAGTTTGGTCTGTTTCTGCATCTGCAAGCATCCCCCTAATGAACTAGGAGCAAGCATTGATCTGAATGCGTTTGTAACAAAGGCGCAATCCATCTGTGCAGCATCTTGATGACCTCATGCATAAACCTGTGACAACAGTCTGAGCATATCAGATCAATGAGGATGAGATCCCTCACCTGAGTGCATGGCTTGTTCCAAAGCCAAGGAGGTCGTGGTATGCCTTCAGCACAAGGCGGTTCAGCGACACATGAATGGAGCTGCGCACATTTTAGTGCTCGTGGTGCTTTGTCAGATAAGTTGCGCCGTCCGCGCTCCACAGACCTCCACAGTGTGTTGGGGTCAGCCTCTGCGTGTGTGTGTGCGTGTGTGCGTATGTATGCGTGTGTGTTTGCGGGGGGTGGGGGAGGGTCAGCAAATTAGCTGCACTCGATTTTAACGGCTCACAAACAAAGCATCTGCAAGAGCCTCTATATCAACTCCCTTTCAATTTCTCAGTGGGCTTGAAGGGTCACGGGCAGAAAGGCTTGCTTTTCTGAATACCCCCAAGAGTACGCACATTTGTAGCAGTCCAGAGCTTCTTCGCACAAACACACACACACGCACGTGCACAGAAGCTCACACACAGAAGCTCACACACTGCTGATCATACAGCATCAGCCACACTCACGTTCCTCGCCAGCCACTGCGCGTCTCAGCCTCACGAAGGCTGCGCTGGGCCAAGAACCTGGCAGTGAGGCGTGGCACAACCTCCACCAGCCCATCGTCCTCCTCACCTCCCTTGCCGCTGAAAATTTTACTGGTGGCACGGATGTGCTGCTGTGTGCTGGGTTGCTGGCGCTGGCTGCACAGCGTGTAGAACTCCTTGAGCCGCCGAGCCTGCACGTGCGCGCATGTACGCACATGCATGTTTGGATGAGTGTTGGGGTGTGGGTGTGGGTGTGCATGCGCTAGTGCACTTGCATGCGCGCGCATGCACGACAGATGGGCTGCTTGAATGATTCAAAAAACACTCTTCCCTCCTCCTCCTCCTCCTCCTCCTCCACCTGTGCATGCTTGCACCTCTACTCAACTCCAACTCACCTGGGCGTGGAACTCGGTGCTGTGCGTAATTAATATGTCCAAGATGGGGAGGGCGTCTGCGTTTCAGATGCTCAGGGTGCTGGGGCCCTCGTCGTGGTGGTTCTGCCCCACGTTGATGACGCCGTTCGGGGAGTCCCGGCGGATGGTGGAGGCAGAAACGCCCAGGGCCTCTTTGATGCCCTCGAGCATCTTGCGATTGTTTTGCATTATGGCCACGAAGATGTCTCCTCGAGCATACATGAACAGGGATATATCGCGCCAGTCGCCCAGACACTTGTGGAACTGGATGGTGCCACCGAGGCTTTGGATGAAGAGCGGGGTGGTGGTGGCCATCTTGTGTGGACGACAGGAGGCGGCGATGAGAGGGAGGCGGCCGATTCGAAATCGGCCTGTTTGAATTCGTGGCACTACAGCAATGTAGCGTGTCGACTGCAGCATGAGGAGTGCGAGCAGAAGCACCACAAGCTCACACCTGAGGAGGGTCGTGGGCAGGCAGAGGGAGGCTGGAGAGTTTCAAAGGGAGAAGGAGTTGATTTGAAAAAATAGTGGGGGAACTGAAATCAGCTTATTCAAAAATTTTCCTAATAAGCATACGCACGCCAGTTTTTTAAATGAATTTGGGAAAGCCTTGTTTTCATATCACCCCCAAATCTGGGGATATGAGGAAGACTTTACACAGTTCCCAAGCATGGTAAACCCCACCGTAAAAATAGGGGTTCAAACTGTTGGATGTCCGTTACCCCCAAGCACCACACCAATTCGGACAATAAGCACACTGTTGGACGCGGCTTGAAGTCAGCTTTCCAGCGCACTAACTATCTAACATTACTTTTCAGACACGGGGCCCCTAGACGCGTTTGCGTGGAGGGGTGTCCAGCTGAGGCAATATTGGCAGGTTTTCGACCCCCTGAGGACGCTGCAACCTCTTTTAAATTTTCATAATCACTAATGAAGGATGCTTGGTTTTTAGGTCCCAGGTTTGCGTGAATTAGCAGTTCCAAGCAGCGATACACCTCAACTGCCAACAAAGTTCACCCCCAAGCACCATAACAATTTAAGTTTTCAACACATTATTTGATGCACAAAGAGTCCAGCTTTCTAGCGCACTATTAATCTGACATTTCTTTTCTGGAATGGAGGCGCTATAAGCATTTGCGCAGAGGTTCTTTCTTGCATGCATGCATTTTATGTCGACCAATATTGACTTTTTAAACACTGACACACACACGCATACACACATACATGCACACCCACATACACATGTACTGCACAGGAGGAGCAACGTAGAAGTAATTTTGTGACGCCTAAGAATTACCTGGACTTCATCAGCAACTACAAGCGCGCACTGGCGGGGAACCGCAAGGAGGTTGATGAAATGACGCAACGCCTGAGTGGGGGTCTGCAGAAGCTGGAGCAGGCAGCCTTGGAAGTGGACGCTATGCAGAAGGAGCTCAGTGAGGCCAAGGTGTGTGGGTGTGTTTCGAGGGCACGTTGTGCATGATATAATGCAGGTGCAACCACGCCTGTGCACACACTCGAGGTTGTCGCTGTGTTTGTGCAAGCTTTGTGGCTCTGTCCTTGCAATCGTGCAAATTAAACTTGATTGCATATGGCAAGGCAGGTGCTGAATTGAATAGAAGCACCTAAGTTCACACACACAGACCTACACACACACACACACACACAAACACACACACACACACAAACACAAACACAAAACAAACACTGCAGGTAGTGGTAGAGTTTGCCACGCGTGAGTGCAACCAGCTCCTGGAGGTCATTTCCACCAACACAGCTGAGGTGGAGACCAAAGCCAAGGCAGCTGTTGAGAAGGAGGCGCAGCTCAAGGTGGACAGCAAACAGATCCAGGTGAGCAGATATGCTGCATGCAGGTGCTTGTGGTGTTTGGTGCAATCCTGGCGGTGTTTGCTGCAAATTTGGTGGTGTAAGGTGCAACCCCTCAAGGGTGCCCAGAATTGCAGATATAAAAGCGCTTGTTGCACAACCCTCAGTCCGTGCTTTGGCATTTCCTTCGGCCACTTCTTAAGTTCGTGGCCCCCCCAAACAGGCTACCTGCCTTGCTGCATGAAAAGGGTTGCACCCTTCACATATAATACTCACCCACTGCAATGTACAACATCATCTGTCCACACTTGGTGTCCACCACAGGTAGAAAAAGCTGAGGCAGAGGCAGCCCTAGAAGAGGCCATTCCAGCCCTGGAAGAGGCGGCTGCAGCTCTGCAGGATCTGCGCAGGGAGGACATCACAGAGATCAGGTCGTTTGCCAAGCCACACATCCTTGTCCAGAAGGTGGGTGGGGAGGGTGCTGATGTATGGCACCGTGACTTCATGCACTCAGGGGAGGGGGTTATGTCAGGACATGAGGGGCTCAGGGGATTGCGACGCTTAACCTGGCCAAACATTTGGCAGTGCAAGAAAGAGCAACAGCTAACTATGACCAGCATCTCCTCCTTATTCACGTCACTGTTTAGAGTATGCTCAGGTCTGGCCAGAGTTGTCCGCGTACACATTTCATGCATGTGGCCAGTTCCCTGCCAAATCTGTAGTCCACCTATGCACCGTATGCAAGTATACACTTCAGCTCTGGCCAAACTGATGCACTTGTCATTGTGCCTTCAAGCATTACCCCTGTCTACAGCCTTGGCGCATTTTCTCGTGTGGCTGTGCCTACAGGTGTGTGAGTGCGTGGTCATCCTGCGCTCGTTGAAGGACGTAAGCTGGGCTGGCGCCAAAGCAATGATGTCAGACTCAAACTTCCTCAAGTCGCTGGTCGAGTACGACAAGGATAGCCTCTCAGAGAAGCAGGTGCGCAGTGCAACGCATGCTGCCTCAATGCTTGTTGGCACGCTTCTAGAAATGCAAAGGCTTTGTATTTTCTGGATGCTTACTGTCACCTCACCTACTGTCAGTCATCTGCCTCAGACTATCGTCAGCAATCTCCTAACTAACTCTGCTCTTTGAAATGTTAAGCTGTCCCACGTACACTCAGCAAGACTTCAGCTGCAGGGAAGTGGGCTTACTCACACTTTCTCTTTCTCTCTCTTTTTCTATCTATCTATCTATCTATCTTTCTCTTTCTCTCTCTCTCTCTCTCTCTCTCTCTCTCTCTCTCTCTCTCTCTCTCTGCCTCTTGCGCTCAAGTATGCACACACATACGCACGCGCGCACACACACAACCACACAACCACTCACCTCACAATCACACAACACACCTATAGGTGAAAAAGGTGAAGGAGTACATGAAAGGACCCTCTTTCACGTATGAGAGCCTGCGTGGCATTTCCACTGCCGGTGCCGGTTTGCTGAAGTGGGTGCTGGCCATGATGAATTACAACAATGTGGCCAAGACTGTGGAGCCCAAGCGCAAGAAGGTGGCAGAAGCTGAGAAGAACCTGCGTATTGCACAGGTGTGTACAGGCCAGGGTCGTGTGTGAGTATCTACAGCTGGTTTCAAAGTAGGAATTGCCTGTGGTTTGGAGTTATCTTTGCTCTAAGCAGATGTCCGGGTAGGTGCTTCTCTTTTTGGTGCTGCACAAATGCCCCTGCTCCCACAGCCTCAGTACCTTTGTCCACAGGCTTTCACGCAGCACAACTGTTGTCACTAACACCGCTCCTGCCCTGACCTCCTGACCTGCCCTACTGCAGAAAGACCTGACCACCACCAAGCAGCAGCTGCAAGAGCTGAACACTCAGCTCAGCACGCTCCGATCCCAATTTGAAGAAAAGACGGCTGAGCAGCAGGACTTGAAGGCCAAAGCAGACCTCATGGAGCGCCGCCTCATCTCTGCCTCCCGCCTCATCGCAGGTGCATACCCATGATCACTAGCGTCGTCAACATCATATCATCAGATGACTCACATGAATGCTGCTCTCATTGTTTCTGTGCCGAATGGTGTGTGGCTTTACATCTGCTGTGTGCGTTGATGTATGTATGAACTTATGAACTTTCTCTAGGTTGCCACTGCCCACCTCACAGCAGATTGAGCCACTTGCATTGCACATGGACAATGAACGTCATTGCTCAACCAACCACGTCCTTTCTTGCAGGCTTGGGCAGCGAGCGCACGCGTTGGGGCTCTGACATTGAGGAGCTAGAGCGGCGAAAGGTGCGTGAATGTGTGCTTGTGGGTGTACTTGCGTGTGTGAGTGTTTGGGCGCCTGCAAGTGTGTGATGTGTGAGTTGCTATTGGACGTGACATGAGAAAGGATTGTGTTTTGTATGAGCAACACACTGCGGCCGCTGGTGTCTGCTGCTGTGCATTTGTTCTCGAGAAGAGGACGATTTTACAAAACTAGGTGTCACATGGGGTCTGTGCAGTAAGGCAAGAGCGTTCACGTGTGCAAGGCACGCACTCTGATGAAGATGCGCATACACACACTCACACGCACATACACACACAGGAGCGCCTGGTGGGCGACTGCCTGCTCACCAGCAGTTTCCTGTCCTACACTGGTGCTTTCACCTTCTACTACCGTCATGCCATGGTGTATGACATGTGGAACAAGGACGTGAGCGAGCGCAAGATCCCTCTCACGCAGCCATGTGAGTTACCTTGCAGTGTATTACGTGGGAATTCACTGTTCCTTTGTGCACTTGCCGTGTGTTCTCCTGCCTGAGGCTGCACTCAAGCGCTTTGCATGCAGCAGCAGAGCAACAAACCATCCAGTCCTGTTGAGCCCTCCCCTGCTATGGGATCGGGTATAGGCTCCCCCACAATTTCAAATTCTTAACCGCGACATCATGCATTACCTCACAGTTCGTCTAGAGGCACTGCTCACCACTGACGTGGAGACAGCGTTGTGGTCCAGCGAGGGCCTTCCTTCAGACGAGCTCAGCGTACAGAACGGCATCCTGACCGTGCGTGCCAACCGCTGGCCGCTGTGCATAGACCCACAGATGCAGGCGGTGAACTGGATCAAGATCAGGGAAGGCAAGCAGCTGGAAGGCAAGGTGCGCATGAAATTACAGCTATAACTCTAGCTGTGTGTGCGCTGTGTTGCCATCCTCATAACCCAGGACGTACTGTTTGCAAGTCGCTGTTGCATCGCCACCTTAAAAATACGAAATTGGGCTGAAGTTTGAGGGTGTCATTCAGTGACATGATTGGGGTTTCTGTTGCGTGTGGCTTTTTGTGTGATGCACAATTACGTGAGGCATGCGTATGTTTCACTGTCCATCTTGGCTACTCGCACTCTGCTCTGCAGGTTGAAGCACACAGTGCATGGCAGGATGGTGATGCAGAAAAAGGCTTTACTTCTTAGAGTTGCTCTGTCCTTTTCTCGACCTCACTTGTCCACCGTGACTGTCCCCTGAACTCAGGTCAAGACATTCAATGACTCAGACTTCCTGAAGCAGCTGGAGCTCGCCATCCAGTACGGCTTCCCATTCCTGTTTGAGAACCTGGACGAGTACATTGACCCCGTCATCAACACTGTGCTTGAGAAGAACTTCATTCACTCACCAACTGGTAATTTTGGAGGTGTTGGTGCTAGCAGTCTAAGGGTTACAGGCTTGCTCACTTACAGGTACTAGCTTGTGAGCACAGGCAGTCCGGGAAAGTGAGGAACAGGTTTTGCGTCCCATCTTCCAGTTTACAGTTAAGAGTTAAGCAACAAGAGTTGGTTGATGAGGGTTCCCTGCGTTATTAAAGTCACATGCCTCACATGGGACCCTTTTCCTCCCCTTTTGTACTCTTCCTCCTGTCAGGCAAGCTCGTGATCAAGCTGGGTGACAAAGAGGTGGAGTGGGACCCCAACTTCCGGCTGTACATGACCTCCAAGCAGTCCAACCCACACTACGGCCCCGAAGTGTCTGGCAAGACCATGATCATCAACTACGGAGTGACCCAGCAGGGTTTGACAGAGCAGCTGCTCAATGTGACTGTGAAGCATGAGCGGTGCGTGCGGTTTGCCTGTGTAAGCCTTTTGCTACAAGGTGGTGCGTCTTGAACGTGGCAGATTCAAAATTGCTATTCCCGTCTGAAAATGGTCTCTACGCTTGCCACAAGCAGTGGATAACATCTTGTATGTATTCTTCTCGACAAGTAGCCCATTCCAAACCATGCCCTTTTTGTTAATGAATAATGCATGCCTGTACAGGTCAGACTTGGAGGAGTCGCGTGAGACCTTGGTGAAAGAGATGAGCGATAACAAGGCTCTGCTGAAGAACTTAGAAGACACGCTGCTGCGAGAGCTGTCCAATGCAACAGGTGAGCCCATTGCTTAAGGTATAAAGTCTACAAAGCTCATACAACAAGTGTGTTAATCAATCAGCAGCACCAGCCGACCTCTCTACCCTGCTACCCTGCTACCCAAGGTCTTCTTTTGCTGTAGCAACTTCCAGCCTTTTCTAGCTCTCATACTTGTGCACTTTTTATCAGCATTCATGTCTTAAATCACCAACTTTTAAACCCAGCATCGGCGAGCCAAGCTCGAAGGGTGTGCTTTTGCCTCTACTTAAATTTTCTCCTACTCTCATCGCATCACCGCGTACCTCCTGTACAGGCAATATCCTTGACAACCAGGACCTCATCAGCACCTTGGAGCGAGCCAAGGCCAAGGCCGTGGAGATTGCTGAGAAGCTTGAAGCCAGCAAGGTCATGGCAGGGGAGATCGAGGAAGCCCGTGTGCGCTATAGCCCGGTTGCAAAGCGGGGTGCCATCCTGTTCTTCGTCATGGCATCCTTGTCTGCTATCAGCAACATGTGAGTGGCTGGGTGCATAGGTGTGTACGACAAGCTCATTATGTGTGAGTGGTGAGCACAAGTTGAGGTGGACGTATGATGAATATTGAACCATGTGTGAGTGTGAGGAGGCACAGGTCAGGGCCTGGGTGGCTTGGAGGATGGGGATTTGTGCTGTGACAGATTCAAACTACTTGCAGCGTGGTGGTCTCACGCATTCACGCCCTAACCCTACCATTTGAGCCAGCAGGCGCTTGTTTATGGGTAGCCTGTCCTTGACCTGCTGATGCCCTTTTGCCCCCTGCTTTGCTGACCCTCTGTGCACCGGCTTTTGGGTTCCCTCTCTACAGGTATGAGTACAGCTTAGGGTCCTTCCTCACTGTATTCAACCAGACCCTGAACACGAGCAAGAAGGACATCATGCTGGAGAACCGGCTGCACAACGTCATTGAGGCCCTGACCTTTGACATCTACAGCTACACGTGCTTGGGCCTGTTTGAGAAGCACAAACTGATGTTCTCCTTCCAGATGACGATCAAGATTTTGGAAGGTGTGCGCATGAACTGCTGTTAGTGCTTGTAGCTAGAACGGGGTCCTGCAGAGGAAGATGCTCTGTCACGGTCAGCGCCTCTGCTTTGATGTGTTGACAGTGTTGCTGGTGTCATCGTCACAGGATGCAGATGTTGTAAATTGACTTGATATTACACTTCTCGTGTGGGTTCAAATGTCATTGGCCTCTGCACAGATCTCCCACATTGCTTACTTGAATGCCCATACTCCTGCCATGGTGACTCGTTGCCTGTGACCTCTCTAGCAAGCCACTTTCCAACCATTCCTGCTTCCACCATGCTTACTTTTCCCTCTGCAGGCGAGACCCCCCTAGACTTAAACTTCATAGACTTCTTCCTGAAGGGCAACCTGAGCTTAGAAAAGGCAAGGCGGCATAAACTGTACGAGTGGCTGCCTGACCAAGGCTGGCAGGACCTCACACGTCTGGTGCAGATAGGGAGCAGCAAACTTAACGCCTCTGGTGAGAGCTGGATTAAACCTTGCATATAACCTGGTTGTCTATGCCTGGTTGCCTCAGCTGTGTGGATGCCACAAACTAGATCAGGCTGGGAGATACAGAGAGAGAGAGAGAGAGAGAGAGAGAGAGAGAGAGAGAGAGAGAGAGAGAGAGGGGGGGGGGGGGGGGAAAAGGAC
>Ga0307974_1001115_pt1 | contig 18083 bp, 18 predicted proteins | sample OrgLakmetagen784_FD_201812 | JGI IMG/M metagenome (GOLD analysis project Ga0307974, IMG submission 201812) | Saline water microbial communities from Organic Lake, Antarctica - #784 | ecosystem: Environmental > Aquatic > Non-marine Saline and Alkaline > Saline | place: Antarctica: Organic Lake... | reverse complement strand
GGTGGGCACCACCAACTGGTAGCAGGTCTCATCCGAGCTTGTGTAAGCGTTCTGTAAGAGTGAGTGTGTCAACAGCCTGGCATGAGTGGCGGCACACAGCCTGGCATGAGTGGCGGCACACAGCACACTCACACACAGCCTGGCATAAGTGGCAGCCTGGCATGAGTGGCATGAGTGTTTCAGCAGCCTGGCATGAGTGGCAGCACAGAGCCTGGCATGAGTGGCACACAGCAAACTCACACACAGCCTGGCATGAGTGGCAGCCTGGCATGAGTGGCATGAGTGTTTCAGCAGCCTGGCATGAGTGGCGGCACAAGCCTGGCATGAGTGGCGTGTGTGCAAGTGTGTATGTGTGCATATGTGTGCTTATTTGAGTGTGGGTGTAGGTGCAAGCGTTCTGTGAGAGTGCCAGCAGCCTGACATGAGCGCAAATTTGCGTGTGTGTGTATATGTCAATGTGCCAATGCATGTGTAAATGTATGTATTTATGTGTGTGCTAGCGATTATTGTGAGCAGCGCAAGCATGAGCAGACGAAAGAGAGAGAGAGAGAGAGAGAGAGAGAGAGAGAGAGAGAGAGTGTCAAATGTTACACACAAGCCTTGAGTTGACAAATTAAGGGTGAATCGTCGTCCTCTGTGTCATACAGAGAGTACATAGAGCGAGATGTCAACTCACACAAGCACCCATATGTCACACAAGCCTTTAAGGGAAGAATGTAAGGGCGGTGGATAAAGTTCTTCTGTGCCTTGTGTCATGTGCCATGTGTCATGTGTCATGTGTCATGTGTCATATGTCACACACAAGCCTTGAGGTGAGATTTTAAGGGCGGTGGAAAAAGTTCTTCTGTTCCATGTGTCATGTGCCATGTGTCATGTGCCATGTGCCATGTGTCATGTGTCATGTGTCATACGTCATATGTCACACACAAGCCTTGAGGTGAGAATGTAAGGGCGGTGGAGAAAGTTCTTCTGTGCCATGTGCCATGTGTCATGTGTCATGTGTCATGTGTCACACACAAGCCTTGAGATGAGAATGTAAGGGCGGTGGAGAAAGTTCTTCTGTGTCATGTGTCATGTGCCATGTGTCATGTGTCATGTGTCACACACAAGCCTTGAGATGAGAATGTAAGGGCGGTGGAGAAAGTTCTTCTGTGCCATGTGTCATGTGCCATGTGTCATGTGTCATGTGTCATGTGTCATGTGTCATGTGTCATGTGTCATGTGTCATATGTCACACACAAGCCTTGAGATGAGAATGTAAGGGCGGTGGAGAAAGTTCTTCTGTGCCATGTGTCATGTGCCATGTGTCATGTGTCATGTGTCATGTGTCATGTGTCATGTGTCATGTGTCATTTGTCATGTGTCACACACAAGCCTTGAGGTGAGAATGTAAGGGCGGTGGAGAAAGTTATTCTGTGCCATACAGGATAGAACAGATTAGAAGTGCTGAAGATGAGCGCTACCAAGCATCTGTAGTGCACAGATCACACAACAGTGAGGTTGGCCAGAACCGTATATATACATCGTACATGACCGTATATTTAGTGATCTCCCTGCCAAAAATACCGTATACACACCGTATACATATGGTTCTGGCCAACCCTACACAACAGACGTGTGTCTCGAAAAAGAGTGATTCCAAACAAAAGGTCGGCACATATTATGAATGTCATTTCTGGTGCCGCACTGCACAATATGGATGCCATTTCTGGTGCCGCGTTACACATATGAATGCCATTTCTGGTGCTGCATTACACACAGCTCGGCAGCCGAACAGTCTGGCTGAAGGTCCCCTATGTAAATCTAATATAAATATTTATCTGGTGCCACATCACACGGCTGTGGCCTCTGGTAGATGCACGGATGTATAGGCGGTACAAGCAAACGAATGTGCAAAACATGATGTGCAGTTCTGTCCAAAAATGATCTCAGCACTGCTGACCTGGCAAGGTACGGCTCTCTTCTGGCAAATTTTTGGACTTATCATGTTTGCCTATTCCAGCGGAGGAATGCCTTAAAAAGAGCCATTTAAAGACCGTACATAGTTAGGGTTGGCCAGAACCATATATATGGTGTATATACGGTAAATTTGGCAGGGAAATCACTAAATATACGGTCATGTACGGTGTATATATACGGTTCTGGCCAACCCTATACATAGTGTTTTGGCTCTGCACCTGAGTAGCGCATGCTGAACACATAAAAAAAGGGTGCCTTCTTCATACCCTTTTGTAACAGCAGTAACTGCAAAACGTAGTTGCCTGGAAAAGTAACACACACAAAAAAGACAGGGGAAACCATCACTCCCCATAATACTTTAGGAACAGACTCGGTACCAAGATAACTTTCGACTTCCACCACCACAGAAGAGAAGATAAAACCAGGTGCCCGACTCTATGAGACAATGCAAGCATCAACAACGCAAGCGTTCGCTTACACACCTGACAAGCCCCAAATTGTGCGCCAATTTTTTCCAGGAACTTGACGATCTCGTGGTTGTTGTACTCTTCTGTGGCGTTGAAGGCCTGCACACAAAGCACATTTGAAAGCAAGTTTGGGTTTGCAGGCCTGGTGGCGCTGAAGGTCAGCTTTGGGTTTGCAGGCTTGGTGGCGCTAAAGGCCAGCTTTGGGTTTGCTGGTCTGGTGGCGTTGGGTTTGCAGGCCTGGTGGCGTTAAATTTGCAGGCCTGGTGGCAGTGAAGGCCAGCACATTTGTAAGCAAGTTTAGGTTTGCAGGCCTGGTGGCGTTGAAGGCCTGCACACAGCACATTTGTAGGGTTGGCCAGAACCGTATATACGGACCGTACATGACCATATATTTAGTGATTTCCCTGCCAAAAATATCGTATATATATGGTTATGGCCAACCCTACACATTTGAAAGCAAGTTTGGGTTTGCAGGCCTGGTGGCGTTGAAGGCCTGCACACAGCACATTTGCACATTTATAAGCAGGTTTGGGTTTGCAGGCCTGAGCACATCACATTAAAAACAGAGTCTGCTTTGCCCTAGGTCTGCACACAGTACGTCACAAACAGATTATTGAGAGTGTAGAGGTTGAACATCTAAACACAGCACAATGTCTAGGCGATGGCAAGTAACCTCCCGACAATTTAACCAAAGGTATGTGACCAGGAAACAGAAGTGGTTGACAAAAATGGGTACTTTATTGGGCTCTAAATGTGCGGCCACGGATTTGGCTGGTGCAGCCACAGGCTTGGCTAGTGCGGCCATAGGCTTGGCTAGTAAGGCCACAGACTCAGCTAGATTTAGCGAATGCACAAATTCTGCTAGTGCGGTCATAGATTTGAGCCTCCTTAAATGCTACACAAAAGATTCAAGTCGGCACACACTTTTTACTCGTGCTTTCAATTTTGGGGGCCAGGGCAATACCCGCATTACAGTTGACAAAGCTTTTGTCGGGCAATACGCACGTCAAAGTTCACAATGATGAGAATTGCTGCTCCTCTGCTGGCCAGGCTAACATGTCAACCAAAGAAACACGCGCTATGCATTTGACAGAGCTCAGGTACACAGCTCTCGCACCAGGCTAACATGTTAGTCAAAGGAACACGTGCTATGCATTTTACAAAGCTCAGGTACAAAGCTCTCGCACCAGGCTAACATGTTAGTCAAAGGAACACGCGCTATACATTTTACAAAGCTCAGGTACAAAGCTCTCGCACCGGGCTAACATGTCAACCAAAGGAACACGCGCTATACATTTTACATTTTACAAAGCTCATATACAAAGCTCTCGCACCAGGCTAACATGTCAACCAAAGGAACACACGCTATACATTTTACAAAGCTCAGATACGAAGCTCTCGCACCAAATGCTCCACGATGTGGGCAATGCCTCGCTCTGATTCTTCTTCGACGACACTGCCGATCTGTGTGTATGTATGTTCATATTTACGAGAGTACATTTGTACTTGCCCTTCCATTTGAGTGGGTCCCCATCTCAACCCCTCAGTCACGTTACCTCTCACATAGGACTTTGCGGGAGGTAACCACCCTCACGTCATAACATATACCCACGAATATAAGAACATACAGGACCAATAAGGCAGGGGGGCTGCTTTTAACCAAAGCACTTTCATTCTTGTTGCACCTACTTACAATGTGTAACCAATTCTTCACATGAAAGTGGCAATAACGGGCATTTACAGAGAGCTTTGCTACAGCAGTATGCCTGCAAAGGAAGCTGTAGTTACCTATTACCAAGCTGCCCTCAAGCATCCACTTTACTTTTTTCTAGTTAATGCGTGTTTAAAACAGACGGGAAGCAGGAGGTTGTTGCAGTGCAGAGAAGCCAAACAGGCTCAACCATGCTCCAGTATTATTGAACAATTGATTTCAAGAGTGGTGGACAACCCAGTGCGTATTTAATGATGGCTCCGCGGGATGCAGAATCATCTTTCAGCATACAGTTGGTACAAATCGTGACGTTTGTACCAACTGCTTCAATACCTTGACAGTAAGAGCCAGCGCAATGCGGTCCTTTGGTTTGGCATGGTTCCGGACGTAGTACCTGGAGGTTTACCATGCGCATTAGTGAGTGCGAACGTGTTGCGCTGCACGCCACTGTGAGTTCTGTACCATGTGCAGCCGAACACCATGATTTACACAGATGAGGGTTCACTCACCGCATGCCATTAGGCAGTGTGCCCTCAGACAGGTTATCAGGGCCTAAAGCGCACGGCTCATCCAAACCACCTTCTAAAGGCACGCATTCTAATGTGTCGAACAATTTTTTCGTCATTTTGTTAATTTTGCCAGATTTATGTGCTAATTAGGCTACATTAGGCTACAGTTTTTACATTTTTGTTCAACCATGCTGTACACCCGTGCACCCTTGTCCTTAAGTGCTACCGCAAGGAGGGTTACCAGATGCAAGTCAGTTGACCCAGGCAAAACCCCTGATGCGCCCCCTGAACAGCCTCAATCCTCTCCACTTGCAAAAGCCTGGGACAACGCGGCAGAGTCTGAGGTGCGTCTCATGGACAATGCTTGCAACACAAACGTGAGTTGTCTTGACACATTCTTCCTTTGCACACACTCATACACACACACACACACACACACACACACACACATACACACACACACGCACAAAACACACACACACACAAACACACACACACACACACACACACACACACACACACGATCTGGCATCAGGGCCAAACGCGAGAGGACAGATATACACTTGGTGAGTGAAAGAGAGACACACGAGCGCACACACACACACAGATACACACACAGATGCACACACACATACACACACGCACACACACTTGCACATACACGCACATACTCACATATGCATACATGCACATAAGCGCGCACACACACACACACACACACACAACTTCACACACACACACACACACACACACATACACACACATGCACACACACTGACACACTGACCCACACACACATTTATATATGCACATGTACACACACATACACATATATATGCACATGTATACACACATACACACACGCACAGGCCAGATGTACTTGCCAAAGCGCACTCAAGTGGAGCTGCCCATTGTGCAACTCGACCACACTGCCCGGAGAAGGGAACGTGAAGTTGGAGAGATTGCTGAGGTAAGACATTGAGGGTGTTGCTAGCTAAGTGATCGGTTTCTAAGGTAATTCGTGCTTAGGTTAATGAAGGCATTGCACTTACATACGCAAGCTTGCACGCGTGATGACACACGCACACACACACACACACACATACACACACACACCATACATGACTACACAACATGTGACCGTAAACTACTTGAACCTCTCATCACACAAACACACACACACACACACTCATACACGCAAATACACACATAGAAACTCACACCCACACTTGCCCGTGTCGTCCATCACCACGCATTCAGGCTGCCAAGCGAGAAGGCCTGAGTCGTGCCCAAGTTGAAGAGGGCATTGCAAAGTTGGAGAGCCTGCTGCCTGATTTGAGTCCAAACCTGGAGAGAATGAAGGCTTCTAGCTGGTGCGGTGGCCTTGCCTTCTGCTCAAAATCATGTGCATAAATGCTTTTAGTGAAGCAGTCGCGGCAGTATCAGTTGTGTATCGGTGTCGGTATCCGTTGTGTACAGTATCGTACCATCTGTGAATCAGTAACAGTATCAGTTGTGTGTCAGTACCATCAGCATCATCAGTATCATCAGCATCATTAGTAGCATCATACCATTTGTGAATCAGTTACAGTATCAGTTGTGTGTCAGCATCATCAGCATCATCAGCATCATCAGTATCATCATACCATTTGTGAATCAGTAACAGTATCAGTTGTGTGTCAGCATCATCAGCATCATCAGTATCATCATACCATTTGTGAATCAGTAAAGCATCAGTTGTGTGTCAACATTATCAGCATCATCAGCATCATCAGCATCATCAGTATCATCATACCATTTGTAAATCAGTAACAGTATCAGTTGTGTGTCAGCATCATCAGTATCATCAGCATCGTCAGTATCATCATACCATTTGTGAATCAGTAACAGCATCAGTTGTGTGTCAACATTATCAGCATCATCAGCATCATCAGTATCATCATACCATTTGTGAATCAGTAACAGTATCAGTTGTGTGTCAGCATCATCAGCATCATCAGCATCATCAGCATCATCAGTATCATCAGCATCATCAGTATCATCATACCATTTGTGAATCAGTAAGAGTATCAGTTGTGTGTCAGCATCATCAGCATCAAGTTGTTGATCAGTCGTGGCTGTATGCATCACAGCCAAGAAGCCTAACGGATCGGGTGGCCTGTAGCAGGCGCGCTGGTTTGGATTTATGCTTGCATTGCTTATGCTTCAGTGGTACAACATCAAAACTCTGGCAGTTTAAATACCAGTGATTCGGATTTCCGCTTGCATCGCTTCTGATGCAGTGTGCACCACAGCATCAAAATTTATAACTAGGGTTTGCCAGAACCATATATATACGGTTTACATACGGTATTTTTGGCAGGGAATTCACCAAATATACGGTCATATACGGTGTATATATACGGTTCTGGCCAACCCTATTTGTAACCTAACGCCACACTCAATAGCAAGGTCCCCTTTCTCACACCTGTTTTACAAACAAAAGACTCGTTTTGGTGTTGCTCCATCATGGAGCTCCTCCCCCTCACTCTCAAGCAAGAGCAGCATTGTGTCCCCGTCCTTTCACACCTGCCATCCTTGCGCCGCTCACACATTTCTCACACATTTCTCACGCCTTGAATCGCCTGACACATTTCTCACGCACGTTGGCTTTCCTGCGCTCCTCAGGGTGCCTCTTACTTTTGACAAAAGCATGAACCTCAGACTCGCACACATGCAGACACACACATAGACACACATAAACGCACACCCAGGTGCACACTCAGACACACACATGCGTGTTTGAAGTAGGAGCAGCAAAGTGCCCCCGTCCTTGTACACCAACCATCCTTGTGTCGCTCAACACATTTCTCACACATTTCTCACGCCTTGCAACGCTTGACACATTTCTCACGCACGTTAACTTTCCTGCGCTCTTCAGGGTGCCTCTTACTTTTCACTTTTCACTAAAGCAAAACCTTACTCACACACACATACGCACACACACAAACACACACAAACACACACAGACACACACATAGACACACATACACACACACACGTGTTTGAAGTAGGAGCAGCAATGTGCCCCCTTCCTTGTACACCAACCATCCTTGTGTCGCTCGACACACTTCTCACGCACTTTGCCTCTTCCTGCGCTTCCCAGGGTCGCTCTCATCAAAGACGTCGGTGCCGTTGCCCAGGTTATAATCATCCTGAAGGTGAGCTCAGGTCATAATTATCCTGAAGGGTCAGCCAGCAGCGTCCCAGTTTGTGTCACTGCGTCACTAAATGCACTGGATACCTGTTCTGTTCTGTTCTGTAGTGAAGCCTCCACAAGTCAAGGGAGCTGCTGCCCAGGTCATAATCATTCTGAAGGGTCAGCCAGCAGCGTCTTAAAGTCTTATCATTTAGATCACTGCGTATCGTGTTCGAGCCTCCACACACAAATTTACTAAGCCGAGGTGTGGGAGTGGCCTCTGCCATTTCCCTGTTCTAGTAGGTTCCAAAACACCTGCTCCTTGTTTGATGTGGGGAGCGTTTACCTGCGCAGTGACATGCAGGAATACGCGTTCAAATTTACGTCTTAAGATTGCCTTTCACAACGCCCTACTACAACATCTCCTTGTTTGATGTGGGGAGTGTTTGCCTGCGCAGTGACATGCAGGGATACCCGTTCAAATTTGCATCTGGAGATTGCCTTTCACAACGCCCTGCTACAACATCTCCTTGTTTGATGTAGGGAGCGTTTACCTGCGCAGTGACATGCAGGGATACCCGTTCAAATTTACATCTTGAGATTGCCTTTCACAACGCCCTGCTACAACAACTCCTTGTTTGATGTGGGGAGCGTTTACCTGCGCAGTGACATGCAGGAATACGCGTTCAAATTTACATCTTGAGATTGCCTTTCACAACGCCCTGCTACAACAGCTCCTTGTTTGATGTGGGCAGCGTTTGCCTGCGCAGTGACATATGGGTTCTAACTACCACGGGTCTTTTTACTCCCTTTTTTTGTGATGATGTTTGCCATCCTGGAAACTCGAAAGCTATCCTAGAAGCTCAAATATCATCCTGGAAACTCGAAAACTATCCTAAAAGCTCAAAAATTACCTTCGAAACTCGAAAACTGTCCTGGAAACTCAAAAACTATCCTGGAAGCTCGAAGCTATCCTGGAAACTCGACAACCCCAAGCCTCCCTCATCTTGGTGCTCTGGCTGGTCATATCCTGCATATGTGTGCTTATTTAATAAGGTTCACGCCACATCCCCTCTACACACTCCCTGTACCAGCCCATCTACACTGACCCTGTATCAGCCAATCTTTACGTACCCTGTATCAGCCAATCTTTACGTACCCTGTATCAGCCAATCTTCACGTACCCTGTATCAGCCAATCTTCACGTACCCTGTGTCAGCTCATCTACACGTACCCTGTACCAGCTCATCTGCACGTGCCCTGTACCAGCCCATCTAAACGTACCCTGTACCAGCCCATCTAAACGTACCCTGTACCAGCCCATCTAAACGTACCCTGTACCAGCCCATCTAAAGGTACCCTGTATCAGCCCATCTAAAGGTACCCTGTATCAGCCCATCTACACATGCCCTGTATCAGCCCATCTACACATGCCCTGTATTAGCCAATCTACACGTACCCTGTACCAGCCAATCTTCACGTGCCCTGTATCAGCCAATCTACACATGCCCTGTATGAGCCAATCTACACGTACCCTGTATCAGCCCATCTAAACGTACCCTGTATCAGCCCATCTACACATGCCCTGTGTTAGCCAATCTACACGTGTCCTGTATGAGCCAATCTGCACGTACCCTGTATTAGCCAATCTACACGTGCCCTGTATGAGCCAATCTACACATACCCTGTATCAGCCAATCTACACGTGCCCTGTATCAGCTCATCTAAACGTGCCCTGTATCTGCTGGTCTACACGTGTAGGGTTGGCCAGAGCCGTTTATACACGCCGTGTATTTGATTCAAATCCCTGCCAAAATTACCGTATGTACACTGTATATATATATATATATTATATATATATATATATTTCTGACCAACCCTATGCACGTGCCTTGTACCAGCCCATCTACACGTACCCTGTCTCAGCCAACCTACTCGTGCCCTGCAATAGCCAATTCTTAGGCTCAACACGCATACATGCATGCCACGTCTGCTATCTTGAACACACATATATATACATATACCTATATCTTGAACACATATATGCAGTCGTACTACCCACGAGCCAATCTGTCAAAGATCATCGCACGCAGCCCCAAGATCTTGCTGCAGTCCTCAAAGCAAGTTCAAGAGGATGCCATAGAGGTGGGTGATCGAGGAAGTGGATGGCAAAAAATGGACACGCCGTAGAAAACAAATCCACACAGACAGAGCCCTAAAATCCTGCTGCATTCCTCTAAGCAAATTCAAGACGATACCATAGAGGTAGGTGGTCGAGGTAGGCGAGGGCCAAACAGACATGTCATGGAAATCAACGTTAACAGAAATTAAATCACACAAGCAGAACCGTTTAGGTGGGCAGTTGCAAGAAGGTTCTCCAACCAACAGGCCTTTCCTCCCCTTTCTCTCTTTTTCTTCTGTTCCCCCCCAAAAAAGGTGTGATGAGACTTATGGGGGATAATCCGTTTCTGGGCCCAGGTTTCCTTGTGTCCATGTGCACATGCAGTGTACAGTGCCCCATCACTGTGCATTGTGTGTGTAGCTTTTCAAGGTGTGATGAGACTTATGGGGGATATTTAGAAAGCGCCTGGTCGAGGTCCAGCTCGTGTGTGTAAACCCTTGGTCATGGAGCTCAGAAAGTGTTTGATCAGGCTTTAGCTCATCTTCGTATACCCTTGGTCAAGAGCTCAGAAAGTGAATGATCAGGCTTTAGCTCATCTGTGTATACCCTTGGTCATGGAGCTCAGGAAGTGTTTGATCAGGCTTTAGCTCATCTTTGTATACCCTTGGTCAAGGAGCTCAGAAAGTGTTTGATCAGGCTTTAGCTCGTGTGTGTATACCCTTGGTCATGGAGCTCAGGAAGTTTTTGGTCAGGATCCAGCTGTTTGTGTAAACCTTTAGTGAAGGAAATCAGACAGTGCTTGGTCTGGTCTGGCCAGTTGTTGTAAACCCTTGATGAAGGAGATCAAAAGGTGTTTGGTCTGAATCTGGCTAGTTTTGTAAACCCTCGGTGAAGGAGATCTGAAAGTACTCGCTCGGTATCTAGCTAGTGTGAGCACTAGTAAGAAGCCTTCCTTACTACATGCTTGCCGTCAGACTCGCACCTTTGCCTTGTTTCTGGTAGGAATTACAGTTGCGAAATATACACGTAGCGGCAAAACAAGTGAGAATTGTTCTGCACAAGATACGTTTATTTAGAAGCTGGCATCTTGCACATGAATGTGATCTCCCCCCATGCACGCACGTACACACAACTCACACACACACATGCACACACACAACACGCACGCACACATGTACTCACACACACAAATAATAAAAAATGCGTTTACAGATACAGAACCTGGTAGCAGGACGGCTACCTGACCTTGATTCCGTCATAGAAGTCGTGCCGGACCTACTGAAGCCCGCCCAGATGCAGCTGTCTATGTCAAATCTTCAAAGGTGGGCTGCTTACCCCAATCTCTCTTATGATCAACCATGCCTGGCCATGATGCTTTGGAACATGCGCAGATGCTACAAATGGAAAGAGCTAAAGCCTTTGCTGTTCAGGCAGATCCTTTTGAAACCGAGTAGCAAGAGTATCACCTCTATAATTATGACCCAACTCTGTGGGTGACAAGCTTTGTATCACAAAGGCCTACGTCTTGTTTTGCGGAGTGCGAGTGTGGAGAGTCTTGAAGATTTTGGAATAGAGTGAGACAGCCACCAGCAGGAATTTTGAAGTGTTACAGAAGCACCTGCTTTGTTTCAAGACATCACCTTGTACCAGCCCGTAGCTCCGTAGGAAGGCCTGAACGGCGCGGCGATCCCCACCTGGTTTGCTGTTCAGGCAACAATCAAAAATCAAAAAGAAACCATTACATACTCTTCTGGTGCGCTGTTGTGCACACATACTTACGGTTGCGCTGCACAATGCATGCAAGTGGTTTAACAAGGACCCTTTCAATCTGCTGCGGAAATCATTTATGCGCAGGTGGATTAACACAAAGACACATTAAGTTACTGCGGGGAGAGTTGTGCGTGCAGGTGGTTAAACAAGGACTTTTTTTAGCTGCTGCAGTAAAACGTGTGTGCATGTAGTTTAAAAACAAGGAGCCATTTGAGCTGCTGCGAAAACGATTGTGCGTCCAGGTGGTTCAACAAAGACCCCTTTGAGCTGCTGCAGCAGAACCCCAACTTGCTGAACGACATAGAAGAAGCCACACTAGAGGCAGATCCAACTTATGGTGAGTCGTGTGGTGTGTGTGTGTGTGTGTGTGTGTGTGTGTGTGTGTGTGTGGTGGTGAGTTGGTACGTGCTTGTATACGTTATGATTGGGGCACAGATCCAGAAGCAACGTTGGTGGATTTTGTGTGAGGATGGTAGCTGGGAATGGAGCGAGGGGTGCATTTTGGTGCGTATGTAAAGGTGCATTAAAGGCCCGTTTAAGGTGCAATTTTTGGTGCGTATTTTAAGGGCTGGTGCGTATCAAGGACTGGTGCGTAATTCAGGGAAAGCAAGTAGCGATGCGAGATGCGTAGTAATTCAAAAAGCGTTAGACCAAACTGGACCAAGGTGAATTTTGTGTGAGGGTGGTAGATAGGAAGGGAGAGAGGGGTACTAATGCGTATTTGAAGGTGCAGGGAAGCAAGTAGTAATGCGAGGGGTAGTGCGTATTATTAGGGCTTTTGTATTTAAGGGCTGGTGCGTATATTAAGGTGCGTTTAAGGCCCGATTAAGGTGCAGGGAAAGCAAGTAGGGATGCGAGAGGTATTGGTGCGTATTTCAAGGTGCAGGGAAAGCAAGTAGGGATGCGAGAGGTATTGGTGCGTATTTCAAGGTGCAGGGAAAGCAAGTAGGGATGCGAGAGGTATTGGTGCGTATTTCAAGGTGCAGGGAAAGCAAGTAGGGATGCGAGAGGTAGTGGTGCGTATTTCAAGGTGCAGGGAAAGCAAGTAGGGATGCGAGAGGTATTGGTGCGTATGTCAAGGTGCAGGGAATGCAAGTAGGGGTGCGAGAGGCATTCCACGACGCGTTGTTGAAACAGCTGGTCTGGAGAAAGGCCGAGGGCAGGCAAGGAAATTTGGGCCTCCCACCCCTCCCAAAAACGCACTCCCCTCAAGATAACCTGGAATTGCACGCGGAGAAAAAGTGTTTCCACAAAACCGTTGTTTCTTCTTCCCTCCAGAAAGCACTCCCCTCAAGATATTGTTGAGGTGCACATGGAGAGAGAGTGCTTTTACAAAACCAAGAAGTGTTTCTTCTTCCCTCCGGAAAGCGCTCCCCTCAAGCTATTGTTGAAGTGCACATGGAGAAAGAGTGCTTCCACAAAACCAAGAAGTGTTTCTTCTTCCCTCCGGAAAGCGCTCCCCTCAAGCTATTGTTGAAGTGCACATGGAGAAAGATTGCTTCCACAAAACCAAGAAGTGTTTCTTCTTCCCTCCGGAAAGCGCTCCCCTCAAGATATTGTTGAAGTGCACATGGAGAGAGAGTGCTTCCACAAAACCAAGAAGTGTTTCTTCTGTCATGTTCAGGGCTTCAGTCAAGTTGCAAACCTATGCTGGCAGCGTCGCTGTGTACGAGACCCAGCGCAGTGTGCCTGTTGCTGTTGTGCCTATTGGTGTATTGTTTGGATGGCAAATACGTAGGGTTGGCCAGAACCGCATATATACACCGCATATGACCGTATATTCGGTGATTTCCCTGCCAAAAATACCGTATGTACACCGTATATACATGGTTCCGGCCAACCATACAAACACGAGGGCCTGAGAATATCATGGGGCAACTTGCACGCGTGCAGGGGAGACCCTGGTTTAAAAATGCTAGGCTACGCTGGCGTGGCAGGTAGGGTTGGCCCGTTTCCTACAATTTTCATACACAAACCATAATTCTAATTACATGTTTAGTGCGATAGTGTATACATAAAGGACAGCTATGATCACCCGTGTGTGCATGTGTGCATGTGTGCATGTGTGTGTGTTTGTGTACGCTATGATGTGCTGCGGTGCGATAAGGCATATGCACAGGCTTGCACAGACGAACACGTATGTGTGTGTGAGTGTGTGTTAACTCCATTACGTGAAGCAGTGCCTAGCGTTCACCACAATATATGTGTGTGTGTGTGAGTGTGTGTTAACTCCATTACGTAGAGCAGTGCCTAGCGTTCACCACAATATGTGTGTGTGTGAGTGTGTGTTAACTCCATTACGTGAATCAGTGCCTAGCGTTCACCACAATATGTGTGTGAGTGTGTATTAACTCCACTACGTGAAGCAGTGACTAGCGTTCACCACAATATGTGTGTGTGAGTGTGTGTTAACTCCATTACGTGAAGCAGTGACTAGCGTTCACCCCAATATCAAGTACAAGTTGTTGGTGAACATTCTGGCAAGGCTCCGCGGTTCTTTGTCCTATTTTGATTTTGAGGGCCTCTCACAATTAGGTGTTGCGAGTTAAAAAGCGCCACACTGCACACAGGGGGGAGGTGCAATTAAGTGCTGAATTTAAATTAGTGTGGGGCTGCTGTGCACACAGGGGAAAGGTACAATAAGTGCTGCATGTTTAAAAATGTCGACCGATTGCGCACATGGGGAAGCTCATAAGTGTTGCGTGGACAGAGCATCTCAAGTGTTGCACTGCTGCGCTGCGCACAAGAGGGAACTCATAAGTGTTGCGCACACAGGGAAATTTGTAAGTGTTGCGCACACAGGGGAATTCGTAAGTGTTGCGCACACAGGGGAATTCGTAAGTGTTGCGCACACAGGGGAGCTCATTAGTGTTGCGCACACAGGGGAATTCATAAGTGTTGCGCACACAGGTTAATTCATAAGTATTGCGCACACAGGGGAATTCGTAAGTATTGCACACACGGGGGAGCTCGTAACTGTTGCGCACACAGGGAAATTCATAATTGTTGCGCACACAGCAATTCATAATTGATGCGCACACAGGGGAATTCATAAGTGTTGCGCACACAGAGCAATTCATAAGTGTTGCGCACACAGGGAAATTTATAAGTGTTGCACTGCTGTGCACACAGGGGAATTCATAAGTATTGCACTGTTGTGCACACAGGGGAATTCATAAGTGTTGCACTGTTGTGCACACAGTGGAGTTATTCAGTGTTGCGCACACAGTGGAACTCAAGTGTTGCACTGCTGTGCACACAGGGGAACTCACGACTGCGGGCTGAGGGGCACCTAGGATGCCTGCCTCGTCTATGTGAGTGTTGGTAAAACATGTGACTGAGTTGTAAACTCATTGGGGATGCACAGAGTTGTAGAGTTGTTTATGTGAGTTTTCGAACATTCGAAAGGTGAAACAAAGGGTTTTGTTTCGTTTGCATCGTGGATTGCAGTAGGCAGGCTATTTATTGCCGAGGCAATAGTAAGCAAGGGTGACAAATGATAAAGGAACATATATATAAATGTGATACCATAAATAAGTATGATACTTTGTATCACTTTGTGCGTTTCACACTGAAAGAACACTTCAGTTTACAGTAGCTGGACTCAGCAGCTAAATACAAAAGAGATGCATTAGGCACAAAGCTGGGCTCGATCAATTAACGCAAAGTGGGGGCAGGTTGGTTTAAAGTCTTACGTCACTCAAAGGTTGACGTAAAATGTAGAGCAAGCACTCAAACCTGAACCCGGCTGGTGCAAAAAAGTGGAAATGAGTTGATTAGACACTGGCTTCAGCTAGGGCGCAAAATTGGAGTGAGTTGATAAGAACTGGCCTCGATCAATGCGCAGAGTAGATTGAGGCAATTAAGAACTGCTGAGTTCAGTGTGCAACACTGGCTTCAGCTATTGCGCAAAATTGGAGTGAGCTGATGAGGAGTGACCTCAGCCATTGCACAGAGTGGAATGAGTCGATTAAGAACTGCTGAGTTCAGTGTGTAACACTGGCTTCAGCTAGTGCGCAAAATTGGAGTGACCTCAGCCAGTGCACAGAGTGGAATAAGTCGATTAAGAACTGCTGAGTTCAGTGTGTAACACTTAAAACTCCAGTTCTTGTAGAGCAACAAAGTGATATCGCTTTATCACTCTTGCTTATTATCTGTGTTTCTCTCCTGTTTCTTCATCTTTTTACTTCCTTAGTCCTCACAACTGCTCTTTTTTCCTGGCATAATCACAATTTGTCATTCCTCTCCCCTTGGGTAGTTTGTGAGGACCATGGTAGTTACCAGTTGTGCTGACTCCTTTGCATACATACATACATACGCACACACACACACACACACACACACACAAACAAACACACATGGTTACACACACACACAGATTGGGAATCAGCATAACTTGCATCCGGCTTGCCTTCCCTCAACGTGGCCTCGGGCACACAATGGTTACGTACACACACACACACACACACACACACACACATACACACACACACACAAAAACACACATGGTTACACAAACACACACACACACACAAACACACACACACAGATTGGGAATCAACATAACTTGCATCCCGCTTGCCTTCCCTCAACGTGGCCTCTGGCACACAATGGTTACAATGGTCAGGGGTGATCGGCTTCTTCAGCCAGGCTGCAAATTGGCTGATCGGCTGCTGACTGGTCTCGGCCACAGCCATAAACGCATCCATAATCTCATAAAGAAGGGGGAATTTGTAGTGTGCTGCTGACTGGTCTCGGCCATAGCCACAAACGCATCCATAATCTCAAAAAGAAGGGGGAATTTGTAGTGTGCTGCTGACTGGTCTCGGCCATAGCCACAAACGCATCCATAATCTCAGAAAGAAGGGGGAAATTGTAGTGTGCTGCTGCGGAAGGAAAACAAAAACGAGCAGGCGGTTGACTTGAAGTAGCATAAGAGGCTGGGCTGCCTTTCAATGACGACATTACCCCAGCGTGTTCGCCCTGCCAGTGCACTATGCACTATGCACCCATGCCAGCGTATGCACCATGCCAGCGTACGCACCCATCCTGAAGCTTCAATTGTGTCCTGCCAGGCAGCGGTGACTGCAGCGTGTATATTTACATGTTTCCTTTGTGACTTTGCAGACTGGGATAGCAACTTTGGAGCGTGATGCAATACACAATTTGCAGGAGGGAGGAATATAGGGCGACACTGCCTGCTGTGACTGCGAGTGATAAGTTGTTGTTGATTTCAATAAAGGGTGCATGTTTCACTGGCATTCCTTATGTATTGGCTCCTACTGTTATGTTTCCTTGATTGATGCAGGGAGTGTTTTTCTGCCTGCGTAGTTTTTCTTTTCTATGTTTTGTGATTTGTCACTGGCTGGAATGTAATGTGTCATTTACTTTGACAGTGTTTTCTCATGAACATATGACGTTGGCTGGCGGAGGAGTTTCACATAGCTTGGTTATTTTCCTTATATGCGTGGGGTCATGGTTTCACTTCCGGACAGCTGTCCGCAGATTCTATCTTTTTCTTTAATTAATACTCTGTCTTTCCGTGTATCCCTTTTCACATTGCTGGACTTAGCACTTTTTGTTGGACCTCTTTTGTTTGCTGTGATGAAGCAGTCCTACAGCACCCTGGCAGTAACAAAGAGCTATGATTTTGATCATGTGGGAGTGGTTCCACTGCCTGTGTAGGCTCTCTCGTTCGTTTCCTACTTCTGTGATTTAACTAGAGGAGAGGCTGTGGTCCTTATTTTCCAGCCTGCCTCTCTTAGGGAGTTTGCTATCTCCCCTTGACGTATGTAAACACTGTCATGCTAAATCAGTGGCATGGACGAATTGTGTGATTTTTACTGGGATTTATAATGTGAGCAACGGTTTTACGGTTATTTGATTGTTTGGCCAATTTAGATGGTCTGTCTGCGTCGCTCAATGGTCCCAGCTTCTGGAAGGAGCAGCAGTGTGGGAGCCAATCAAAGATGAGGGCCACTAGTTGACACACATACGTGTGTGCAGAGAGCGCAAGGGCATGAGCCACCAGAGAACTGGTAGAAGCCCATGGCCCACACTTGCAATCCATGTAAAAGAGATCCATTTTCTTTGTTAAAAAAGAATACAACGTCCATCTGTGAAGGCCCATTCTCTCCAGTCATGGGCCTTGAGTTCTAACAAGCGCTATTGTTGCACATGATGGGAGGGGACCTGGCTGTGTACTGTATTGCTTATGGTTACAATGGTTACAATGGTTACAATCGAGTTTGTGAGCTGAGGAAACACTTTTCCTTCCTGTTTACGCCTTTTTTTGAGGACTTTTCAGCAACCCAACCCTTTTTGCTGCAACAGGTCAACAACCAACTTGTTCATGATTTCCTTTCTC
>Ga0307974_1001114_pt1 | contig 18094 bp, 15 predicted proteins | sample OrgLakmetagen784_FD_201812 | JGI IMG/M metagenome (GOLD analysis project Ga0307974, IMG submission 201812) | Saline water microbial communities from Organic Lake, Antarctica - #784 | ecosystem: Environmental > Aquatic > Non-marine Saline and Alkaline > Saline | place: Antarctica: Organic Lake... | reverse complement strand
GTGACATATAATCAGGACATTTACGCATTTACACATTATGAAAGTTGCAGCTTTTTCCAGATCAACCATTTACTTTTGTCCATTGTTATCATAACAATGATATGATGTCATTCATGCCAACTTGAAATAGGGCAGTTTTCCAGCCTGGAGCTGTATTCGTTGATGATCATGACTCATAGTAGTCGGACTACTGGGCCTACTTAGTAAGGCAAATCATCCGATGATCATATTTTGGTCAGGCTGTAGTTCGCTATCAGCATATGATATCATATCACTGTAAACCGTCATTTGCACTGCCTGGCAGTGACTGCAAACAACTTGTTATAACTTTCTTGACTCAACTCTTCGGAAGTTGAACTAAATAGCTAAACTTTGACCTTCAAGAGCTTCAACTAAAAGAAACTTGTACAGCACTAAAAGTAGCCTGAGCCTGAGGCCACAGTGTGTGCTCGTTTAAAAAGGGCAAGAGCATACCAAAAAGACACCAGGTGTATTTGTGGTACACATCATGTGACATGCCGACGCACCGTGCGGGTGACCTCATTACAACGCTATGATAAATCATACAGATGTCATGATGATAATGTCTGATCAGATACTACACTACTACGACATTATAACAAACTCAGGCCTAACAAGTATTGCCAATAGCAGTGCGCACTGTCCTTGCTATGTACAAGGAGTCACATTGAAAGCCATTAAAAAAGTAACATTGCGGCTGTAACATCACGAATGTCCCTCGCCAATAGTGAATGGTCTAGTCAGCAAGCAAACCTTGCAACACAGTCTGCTCAGCCGGCTGAAAGAAACCAATATTGCAAGTCATACTCCTAGGTTTAACCCAAAACTCATGTAGCATACTTGTCAAACCAGTGGTCAGTGCTGATATGAAAGCACATAACGGCCTATGCTGCTTTCAGAGGGTGTAGCTAACATTTAAACCGGCCTGACAGGTGAGAAGCAGCTAACATAGAAGCTGTTCTCATCACGGAAGCTAGGCACAACATGGTGGCGGCACACAATAGAGGAGAGGTGGATTACCTCAAACAAACCTTGTGTGCCCTTGCTAGAAGCTGTGTCGTAAACTAGACGGACACAGCCCGCTGCCTCCAGCAAATCACCACGAATTGGTGCATGCTTGAACCAGCGAACAAAGGCATACTGAGTCGGGGAATGTATGCCTCCTGCGAGTATAAGAAGAGTATTAAGGGTTGCGTGTTTGGAAAACTGTAATGAAACCTAGCAAACATCTGACTTGTGGGATCTATCACCTTACCTGCCGTGCTAACATCAGCTTCAAACAACAGCCGCAACTCGGCGTAAGCTGTCTCTTCTTCACCACGAGGCCCAAGGCGTCGGACTTCTACAGAGTCAAACCAAGGCTTTTTGAAGTGGCTGACATTGGCTCTAATAGGCTGTAGCACAGGGGACTGGCCTTCAGACATCCACGGCAGACGCCCGGCTAGGCAAGCGCCCTCTACCTTTCTGATGATCTCCTTGCCTTCCAGCTGCACACACAAGAAATGGCATTGGCTTAATAGTGTTACAAATCATAGTGTTGAAATCAACCGCTGAGCGATTGCACAACAGGTTGAAAAACCCTCGGTTGATTTCAACCGCTTCAACCGCACTTCAACAGAGGGCAGTTTTTCCTGACGATCTAGCTTTATGACATTTCTTTTCTTACTGTTTTTAAGAGGAAAAGGCGGCCACTCTGACCCAAGCTTACTGTGTGCCTCTTGCCAAGAGCCTTGGCAAGCAGACACAGCCGTCCCTTCCACTCTTGAACTCTCTGTATGATCCATGGCGTGGATCTCCTCAGCCGAAACCTGGATAATTTCACTGAGCAGCATGTTTAGAGCCTCCAGCAGCGAAAAAGAAGGCGGTTGCAAGACGCAGTTTAACTCATGATCGGTCGTGCCTTTTAACACCGGTGGACCGGTGGAAAGCTCAACTGCCCTCGTTGGCGGATATAGCTGTGTAACCCTTACCCTTACCCTAACACCGGTGGACCAAAAAAGGACTTTTAAGGTGGTAGAACTATCCAGCAGAGTGGGTCTGACAGCGATGCAACCGAGGCTCTACTTTGCTTGCACTGGCTAAGACCAGTGTTTTCAGCTTTACACCTTGTGTTAATTTCGTTGTTGCTGGCTGAGGCTGACAAAAACAGCCCAGCAGTCTACCAGACATGGCTTCCCATCACTTGAAACATTTTGGGACATTGTTCAACACGTTAATGGCTAGCAAACAAATTAGATCTAGCACAGGTCTTTTTGAGGATCTCCTCTGCTTGTTCCTGTTTTACATGTTCACATGGTGTCAAGTGGTTGCCGCTTTTTAAATCCAACCCAGGGTTTACCAAAGACTATCACAGCCAACTTGAAAAAAAGATACACAGAAACCCCCAACCTTTTAACAGCAAATTAATGAAGTATTTCATGATTTTCGCTGCCGCTCATTTGACGTGACAAACTGCCCGTATGAATCGCTGATAAATTTCGATTCCACAAAAGCACAAAGGACGCAACATAGTAGAGAAAGGTGGATTTTTTGGAGTGGCAGAAGGAAACTTAGAGGGACCAGAAGCACCTCGACAGCGTTGCCAGCCTTATTATCACGTTCTTCAAGGTGCCTACATTTTACACAGCACACCATCCTCTTGGCGGTAGGTGCACCTTGGTGGCAACATTTACGTTGCGGTAGGTGCACCTTGGTGGCAACATTTACGTTGATTGCATTCTGAAGCCTTATAAGGAACTGGGTCTTGATGATCAAAGCGTTATAAAGCTTGCCTTCAAGCTCCATGCGCAACTAAAATGCTAATCTTGTTCATACAGACACACCCTTTCCAATACTGTTATATTGTTAATTGTTACCAACTTTCATCTTTCCTCCATACCAATCTCAGGCCAAGCTTGCAGCCCTCCTGATCTAATAAACGGTGGGGAAGTTTTACTCGGTATCAATGTCGCTCCTCTCTTCCTAATTAAACAGCAGCTTGTTTCCTTGTGCTTGCTATTCTCACGTATTCGTCAGAGGGGGGATGCAGTAGATCAAAACAAAGAAGCCGAGAGAAAGACACTGTCAGAGGGTGGATGTCGTAGAACAAAACAAAGGTCAAGAAATTTATGGACCTTTGCTTAGTTATACGACCGCCGGGAATCGATCCCGGGTTTAATCCTGACCTATACGGATGTCCATAATAATATACGTGTGCAAGCATTTGTACTAAACATCATACTGTGCAAAAGCTGCATAAGTAGCGAATTTACATGTTAATGCACATAATTTACCACAGCATTCATAGTCCACCCAAACAGGGGCACGAGCACGATACACACACGCACACACACACACACACTCGCACACATGCATACACACACACATACAAACACGGGCTCAGCACTTATACCAAGAGCATCGTCAGAACAGAAATCAATGCTGTTACCAAGTACCATGACCAAGCACATAGATTGTCCCGAAACATACGTTTGCAACCCAACAAGATTGATCCGATTAAATGTACGCGCGCAGTGTGTACCCATGTTAAGCAAAGCAGCACCTTAAGGCCTGGTGGTCTCCTCACCACAGCACAGCCACTTTTAGGCAGCACGCTTAAAAGCTGCTCCCTACACCACATATGACCCAGAACAATCAGCGAGGTATATGATGCCACACCTCCTACAAAATACCTCAGACCACAACTTGAACCCTACTAACCTAAAACCCTAAACTTGAGTCAGCAGTGCAGACGCAAAGAAAGTACTACGTGGTATTTTTGTAGATCTTAGGAATGTAGCACAGGTACAACGTACAACGCGCGGATAATTTGGAGTAGATGAGGAAACAATTTGCAAGACGTGTCGTTTGCAGTGCACCCTCCTTGACCTGGCAGACATCTTGAGAAGCCCATCTGCAGGTGTAGATCACACCATCGGCATCGATTTCCGTTTCCTCTGCTCCTTCTCCCTCTCAACAGATGTCAGGCCCAAAGTCTTCTCCCAGCCGCTTTCCTTCACCCCATCAGCCGCAGCACCGCTCCCACCTGCAGGGGCATGGGCAGCCATGGAACAGCAGAAGCGTCGTGAGCAGTTCTTTTGTGAGATCATTAAACAAGGAGACATACAACGCAGGCAGCGTGATCACTACCGGCATGAAGTATAGGAAAAGGACGTTCTGCATCATCCAGTGGATGCAGGGAGCCTCAACATCCCACCTGGAGAGCAAAAAGGGGAGGGGGGTTTGAATAGGGCTTGGTGTTCACAAAAGCCAGCGTACCAGCAGGATCAAGGTAGCGAGACGTGGGTAAAGAAGGAAAAGGAAAAGCCTACACTGCTAAAGATTAGCGTGCATCAAAAGGAAAAGCTCGCAGCTATTGCTCACACTATCCAGAGCCCCATTTCATTAGAGTGTGTGAGTTTGCCAACGAGGCTAGACAGCCAAATTTTGGTTTAGAAGCTTGGTTTAGAAGCTAACGCATCTTGGAGATGAACTGGTATTTGGATGATGTAGGGCAGGTAGCAGTGAGTTGTGCTATACGGAGATGAGAGCCGTTCCCTACGGTGATAATCATGGATCATGGCATTCACCTCAAACATGGTTGTATATTAATAACTCGGCTGCATAAGTATGAATCATGCCCACCATTGCAGCCTTCTCCAGCACTCAAAACTAGCGTCTAGCAAGCCCACTGCGGAAAGAGATCCAAAAAATCCATAGCCCAGCCAAGGATCCAGTACACATATTGCGCATGCAATAGACTATTCCCCATATCAATATAATTGTAGCGCAACTTTTTTGACCGATTTCAGCAAGATAAAGCAGGACAGCGTTCTTTGCCGATGTGTCCAGGACACACACGTGAGACAGTTGGCACACATCAACCCGTAAGTCGTGCAGGGAATTTGATGTGTGTGCGCATGCCTACTTTTTTTGTCCATAATCACAGCTGGGCCATTACCGTCTACCATCACCGTGAAAGACCGTAAATGATTATGTGATTGGAGGCTTTCCTACCACACATTGCCATGCGTGAGTGCACAAGCTAACTTTGGTCAGCCCTAATCACAGCTGTGTACGTTCATCAGAGCCTTAATTTTTCCACTCACTCCCCCTGCGCTTTGGGACAAGCCAATGAAAATTAAGTGACCAATCACCTACTATCTTGATCCTCTCCCCCAAAGGTCCTTTCACGCGCGCGAGTGAAGCAATGCGCTTACCGACAGATTCATGTGTGTGCCTAGTAGTCAGCGCATAAGCATGACCTTGTGGAAGTGTGGGAGTGCTTTGACCCACGTTTACGAGTCCTTCCTCTGCTATCAGGACTTTGTAGGTCCCTTGACTCAGCAAAAAACAAAGAATTGACTTTGCTGGTAGTCTTAGCACATCCAGCGTAATTGGTCCTTCAACTGACACGGGTGAAGTAATGTATTTACCAGCAAAATATGTGTGCATGTAGTACTCGTCAACGCATCGGAACGACCTTGTGAGACGAAACAAGGGGTTGCCTTGGCCGTGCCTTTTACAATTATTACCTGCTAGCCCCCCAAGGCCTCTATTCGCATGACGATAAATGGCACGACGCCTGTAATGTGAGAGCAGATGCAAAAGTTCTGAGGCAAGGTAGATGAGCGTAGATGTGAGTAGCAAGCTGTAAGGGTAGGCGAACGGTGAGGTAGAGGAGCGCAGATGTGAGCGTGGATGTGAGTAGCGAGTTGTGACAAATGTATTATTTTGTGGGGTTGGATTGAAAGGTGAGGAAGGCGTAAGTGACATGAAGGGATCAGGCGTATGTGTGTGTGTGTTTGTGTGTGTGTGTGTTACATCAACATTTCCACATGCCTATGTGCGCGACACAGTGTTGCAGGAAAATGAAAGAGAGCGCTGTATCTACTTTGTAGTTGAGATCCAAGCTTGTAGAGAAGTTCCTTCAAAGCCAAAGATGTGGCTTGAGTCAAATGCCTTATTCACACAACTCCCTAACTTGCTCAATCTCACACTATGACACTTGCAGTAAAATGAAGTAGCAGCAACCTACCAAATCGCATTGGCTTCAGCACAACTTACACACATTTGCAATTTCATACGAACAGGCACCGGGCAAAACAGTAAACAAACGCACACAGATTCACCAGCACAAGATGAATGACAAATTCCATGCGGGGAAAGTTTACAATGACATTGAACGCAGCCACACACACCTGTGAAACACAAAGTAGCCAATGACTAGGAACGCCAGCAGCAGCAGCGTCCCTCCGAACAGCAGCGCATTTCTGCTTATCCACAAAAAGTACTTGCCGTCTGAACCGTGCCAGCTTGAGCCGTGCAAGTGCTTGAACATGGCGTCAGCTGTTATCTGCAAAACGAGGTGCGTGCAAAATGAGGTGGGGTGCGTGCAAAATGAGGTGCGTGCGAAATGAGGTGCATGCGAAAGTAGGTGCGTGCAGAACGAGGTGCGTGCAATATCGGACATGTGAGGAGTGTCTAGTGCCTGGAGACTGAAGCCCATACAGGTTTAAATTGCATACAAATGTGCACAAGCACACACTGCACTGTACTGGCATGCTAGCAATCTGGATATCAAAGCAGGGGCAAGTTGCAAATGACTTCTCCATGGTCCCTCTCTACTTAAACACAACCCAGCCACGGACCTTGTATTTCCCGTACAGCTCAACAGGAATGATGGCAAGGCGCTCCTTGTGTGCATATAGCGCGTACTGGATGGTAACGAACATGGGTCCCGTGGAAAACATGACAGTGACATACCTGGACAAGTGTGTCAGAAAGGATTGTTCTGAGTACCATGCGCTGGCAGAAGAAAATAACATGGCTTTGTTAACATTAGCAGTGGCATATAACAGGGACGGATGTACAGGATACATTGGCATAAGTGCCATGCACCATGGTGGCATCATTGTGCTGGGTGGACGAAAACACGGGGCCGTGAAAATCAAAGCGGTGATGGTCCTAGGCGGGTGTCAGACAAATTTACAACAGAGCAGAAAAGAATGCCTTTGTGGTGGGTGTGGTCCACAAACGCAGGAGCCGCGGAGTTGCGCCTAGACAAGTGTCAGACACAGCTGTAGACAGAACAGAAAATAATGCCATTGTGTTGGGTTGTGACAAACATGGGACCCGTGGAGTTATGCCTAGGCGGGTGTCAGACAAAATCACGGCAGAGCAGAAAATAATGCCATTGTGTTGGGTGTAGTCCACAAAGGGTGTAGTCCACAAACACAGGACCCGTGGAGTTATGCCTAGGCGGGTGTCAGACAGAATCACGGCAGAGCAGAAAATAATGCCATTGTGTTGGGTTGTGACAAACATGGGACCCATGGAGACGTGACAGTGGCATTCCTAGTCAAATGTCAGAAAGCAAGGAAGCAAATCAAGCGTTGGTACCATAAACGTGAGGGCCCTTACAGAACAATGAAAAGACATGATTAAACAACCAGAGCACATTGCAAATTGAGCGCACACACTGCACAACAGGAACGCAAGGTGTACCTTACAGGGCACATTGGTACAAAAAAAAGAGCGTATCTCCGGGAAAAGTAATGATCCAGAGCTACACACACACATTAGGTTTGGCAGGGAATACCTTGAGAATAGCCAAGTACCATGCAAACATGCATCTCTCGCCATCCTTACAAACAAGCGCGCTCACACGGGAAACAGGAACAAGGCACCCTTGTGCAAATATGAGGGCACAACCAGAAATGAGGAAAATGAGCAATGCCGACTCTGCAAGACCGGAAGGATAATTTGATCATCCGATCATCCTATTGCAAACCATCCTTCCAAATTTGCGGAGCGGATGATTTGCGGAACTGGGAGTGGATGGTTTGCAGAATGGGGAGTAATGGAAATTGAGGGCACAACCAGAACCAGAAATTTCAGGAGCACTTTGCAAATTGGAGGGCAACTGCAGGAAGGAGCACGCCAACAATGCAAGGCGTCCAGCACAGGCATTCTCACGCAAAACGCAGGGCACGCTCAAGACAGCACTCACTTGACAAACAGGAACTTGTTCCAGGAGGCCAGGTTACGAATCAGGCGCAGCGCAAAATCAGACTTGGGCTTGGACACGATGACGTCTGCATGCAGGCAAAGAGGAATGAGCAGTGCACATAATTTGTTGCTGGGCATTCATGTTGTGCTCCTGATTCCTCCCACATACATGCAGGGGACATCTGCAGGCAGGTTTGTATGCAGACGGCACAGTTTATAAGTTGCACTCTATTTGCCCTGTTCTTGTTAAACAGGCAGGATCATCTCATGCAAACGAGCATGGCGTGCGTGGAAATTATTTGCAGGCATGTGCTGTTTACTGAGTACTGCGCGGTTTGTAAGTTGCACTCTAGTTCTGATAATAAACAGGAACCCTCGTTCCATGTACACAAGTATATGGCGTGCGCAGTATCTGCAAGTAGGAAGCCATTCACCATGAAGTGTTTGGACACCAGCAGCGCTTCCAGCAAAACAAGCCACTTGAATAATTGCCATTGCTTTAATCGACTTGTGGCGGCGTTGTAGTTTACCTAGTGAAGAGGTCAGTGTGAACACAGCTACGCAGTCCACTTAAGCACGCAATACCAAAGGATACGTGAGAATTGTACCGTGCATTCATGATCCGCTAGGTTTAAAATGATAACTAGGCATTTGTTGCAATGACAAGCGAGGGAGCGTCAAAAGCGATGCTAAAAACTTGGCAAAGCCCGTCCGTCACACGCTGTCTGTGCAATGCGTGCGTGCATACGCATGTGTGTGTTGCAATGAAAATATCCACGTTAAACGTAAAAGACAACAAGCTGATAAGCAAGTTGTTGGGGAGGGATCCACGTAGAGCCAATGTAAACTTTTGTTGAATCGTCTGACTGAAACATGAGCCAAACAAGTGATTCCTTGACTATTTACCTTGCATCAACCTACCAATGTAAACACAGGATGGAACCAGCCATCTCTCAGACAACATTGTGCACTGCACACACACACAAACACACACAAACACAAACACACACACACACACAAACACACGCACACACACACAATTGTGCACTGCACCCACCATTGCTCACGCCTATGGGGAACGTCTTGGGTGTGACAAACTCATAGTGGAGCAGGTAGTCAAGGTTCTTGTTGCACACCACATCCAGGTCCTGCAAGGGTGTCAGCACCAAAGGGGGTCTGGGATTGCAGTTCAAGTTGGCCAGGGAGCAGACTCAAGAGCTCAAGTCGAGCAAATCGCGACTCTTATTGCACACCACATCCAGATCTTGCGAGTGTGCCAGCACCAGGGGGGGTGTAATAGGGTTGCAAGTGTTTAGAATTGAAAGTCTGGGAGTACAGTTAAAGCGGCCAGGGTAGGGACACAGAGCTCAATGTTGAACAAGAAACCGAAAGCCACGTCGCACAACATGTCGAGACCCTATAAGCATGTTAGTACGAAGGAAGTGGAGACACAGTTTCCGTTTTGAAGTGGATATTGGGGGATAAACTACGTAAGTGGCACGCTGGGGTTTTTGCGCCAAAGCATGTATACCAAAATAGCCACCTGCTTACAACTGGGGCGCAAGGAGTCTTCAGAATATTATAATTACGTTATTACTAGGATTGGGCAAAAGTGTATATGGGATTTCTGCATACGTACATATGCGCCATGTAAAATGTACATATACCTACATAGTAACCATATGTGAGGCATAGAAACTGTAGTTATGAAATCATGACCTCCTCAAATTTAATTCATTGGGGGGCCATTTTGTAGCTCTCAAAAAGCTCTGATCGCGTACGCAATTCACATTTACCCAAATTCAAAAAATTGGGAAGCTACGCTTGACCATAAAGGCCAATTACACTCTGTTGCTGTCACAAAGCACCACCGTACAGGCGCGTGAACAATGCGAGTTTTGATAAAAACCCCAATGCGAGCTTATGCAAGGGCCTTTGGCCCTCTGAGCTGCACGTGCACGCGTATGCACATGCATACGTGTGTGTGCGTGCGCGTACGTGCGTGTGTGTGTCCACGTATGTGTTTGCGTGAGTTCGGTACGTGCGTGCGTGTGTATACGGTTGTGTACGCATGTGTGTGCGTTGTGTACTTGTGCGTGCTTGTACGTGTGTGTGTGTGCGCATACGTGTGTGTGCGTGCGCGTACGTGTGTGTGCGCGCACATACGTGTGTGTGCATGCGCATGTAAAGGGATTGAAGGTGTCCTTCCTCCCCAGAGAGGGCCAGCCCCCCTGCTGCTTATGCCTGAAGCCAGCTTGCTGCTGCTGCTCCCACTCTGCCTGTGCTGCCCTGTCCTCTGCACACTTTCTGCATGTGCCTTTGCTGCCTCCCCCTCTGCTGCCTTCTTCTCACTCGCTGTCCGATTACTAGGCTTGAAGAAGTCTGCAACCCCAAGCTATTTGTCCCCTTGGGGGCCTTGAGGGGCGGCTTGGGAGGCTTTCCCGGCCTGTCCCTGTTCATGCTTTAAATTGATTAATCAACCACAATGCGAGCTTCGTGAGGCCCTTGTAACTTATTTGTTTAAACTGCTCCCGACACTTTGCGAGGGGTCAGAAACGATCGCGCGGTACGCGGTGATATACCGCCTATACAGTAACCAAACATAATTTCGACTTGTGAAGAAGAACATAAGGCCAGTTCAAAGTTTGTGTAAAAAAAAATTTCCCTCTATCTCCTTTGTCTCCCTGATGACTCCTCCTACTTGAACTCTGCTGCTCATACTCAAAATAAACAATAGAAACACCCAAAAATGGGGGCTTTGGAAATTTGTGTCCTTTAAGGCGAGTGGAAGGTCGCTTTTTACCACTCATGCAGGTTGTATCCATACAAAAACAACCATAAATTTGATCTTCCGTATAAATACGTTTATAGATATATGTACATATACGCCCACCCAGCTAAAACTCATATACAATCATACGGATTGGATAAGGTGAAACCTTTTTAAATACATCCGAGTACATAGCGTATATATACTCATTTATTTATGCGGTTCTGGCCAACCCTAGTCATCACGCAACGTTACGTCCAGGGTTGTCCCACACCGTACATGGGATTTCCATATACTGTATATAAACCGTATATGACCGTATATACGCCATATTTCAATATACACCGTATATAAGGAAATTTGTCCCTAAATCCCTCTTTTATTCCAACGTATTTAATTCAATCTAGGATTGCCAGCGTAGCCCCTTTTTGACCTGACCAGCTAACAACGAGGCTTCACACGTCGCCATCATACTTCGAATAGAACGTTCATTCATGGACAAGTGGCACGCTTCTTTGGTCAACCGCTGCTGCGCTCTTCCCTTTTTGCTTCAGTTATTTTAAGTGCTCCCCCCCTGTTGTTATAAAAAATCACTGTATGCGAGCTAAGTAGTGCTGAAAATCATTTCTGCAGTCGCTGTCCCCTCTGGGTTCCCTGGGTACATGCTTCAGCTCATCCCTGAGCACCTCACCAGGAACTAAAGGTTTGCTGCATTTCACACTCACTAGGTAGATGCCCCCGTGCTCATAAAGCACAAAGTACCGCAGTGCGTCCGCACGCTGAATGCCGTGAGGGTACGACTTGAAGGTGCTCAGGAACCAGGGGAACTTGGAGGCTATGAGCTGTGTTGCAAACAGGTGGCGTGGACATTATTAGGCTAATTTATATCGTACGTCATCCAGACCATGAACCAGGGGAACTTGGATGCTATGAGCTGCAATGAGTCAAGTGTGTACGAGTGTGTGTATGCATGTGTATGAATGTGTGTGAGTGAGTGAGTGTGATTGTGTGTGATTAAGGATAAGCCTGATACCATATGTGGGCTGACAACAACCAATGTGTGTGCGTGTGTATGTGTGTGTGTTCATGTGTGTGTGTGTGTGTTCATGTGTGTGTGTGTGTGTGAGTGTGTGTGTGTGTGCAGCCTGATGAGCAGGTATGAGCACAAAATTAATTTGGTGAAGGATGACCTTGGATGATTATATGGAAATAAAAAGTGGCAAAACAACAAAAAGTGCCACACAGACATCTCCCATACACTCTATCCCTGTGCTTTACTTATGGCCTGCAGCTCAGATATGCACGCAAACTAGGGCTGTGCAATAACAGTCTGATGGTACGACATGCAAACCAGGATTGTGCAGTGACGGTCTGACGGTACGGTTTGTAAAAACACGGTCCTAACGGGGGTAGGACGGTTTGATTGTCTAGACCGTCGATTCCAAAGTATGAGACCGTCATGACGGCGCATGACAATAAGGACTGCCAACCGTACCATAAATATGGTGTAAAATGGCTCTGCAGTATCAATTCACAGCTCCGATGCAAACACAACACACACAGCTCCCCCCACTACCCTGTACCCCTTACCAGGTACTCTCTCGCAAACACACACAGGCACGCGTGCGTACGCACCAAGGCAAGGCACTGAAGTCACACCTACGCTCACCTACTTAGGTAGGATGGTGACAAATAAATACTACTCGACTTGAGATTCTACATAATTATAGAAAGCTACATTCCTCGACATCAAATACGTCCCCCCCTCCTTCTACCTGAAACGCAAGACACACACAGGCACATTCACACACACACACACACACAATCCCACCTGCTCTGCGTCTTGGTAAGTCCACACACACACACATACATACATACACACGCACACACACACGCACACACACATGCACACACACACACACTTGCACAAACACATGCACAGAAACGCACACACAAGCACAATCCCACCTGCTCTTTGTCTTGGTCTGTCCATACACTCACACACACATGCACACACACGCACACACAAGCAAAACCCCACCTGCTTTGCGTCTTGGTCAGTACACGCACACACACTACCCCACCTGCTCTATGTCTTGATTTGTACACACACGCACACACAAAATATCACCAGCTTTGCGTCTTAGCCCGTCCACACCCACACCCACACCCACCCACCCACACCCACCCACACCCACACCCACACCCACACCCACACCCACACCCACACACGCACACGCACACACACAAACACACACACTCACACACGCACACACACACGCACATAATTGCACACATACAATCCCACCTGCTCTGCGTCTTGGTCCGTCCACAGCTTGTACTGGTATTCAGGATGCAGGTCGACGCAGGACTTCTGAGCCATTTTCCACTGCAAGCGTGAAGCAAAAGTGGAAATTTGTTGAACTGGTATTCAGGGAGCAGGTCAATGCAGGACTGCGGGGCATTCCCCCACTGCACGTGTTTGAAATATCAAATATGAAGGCAGAGAAATATACATCTAAACACGTCGGCGTCCTTTTACGGCAAGCGTGAAAAGGAGAAAACTATTGTTGATGAATGAGTGAGTCTAGGGAGTCCTGAGTCCTGAGGTACAAAACAACGCTTTTGGTTGTTTTAAAAGCGCCACTAAAGTAGATGGTGAATGCTACATTGTTGCTAGTGCATGCAAGTCTCTGGTGAAAAGCGCTTTCTTACTGCACACTGCAGAACGAACTGTTGTGGTTGTGTGTTGCAGCGATCAGAAAGGCTACGCTCCTTCTGAAAAAGGGAGCCATTGCAAAGCTTTGGACAACTTCAACTGCAGAACGGATGACATGCTTGCGTACTTGTAGAGTGGGGCACGGAAGGATGGAATTGGCACCTAAAAAGAAAAAGTATTTCTTGGGTATTTGACCTGAATTTGAAGCTAGGACCTTTGAACAGCAATTTGCACACAGATGCGAGTTGTTTGAGCGCCCTTAATCCTCGTCCAAGTACGGCTTGCGACATTCCGCTAAGGAATTGGAAACGTCCATGTAAAGCATGGTGCTACATTTCGTCTACAGTGAGTACAATGTCAACGCGCGCGTGCACACACACGCACACACATACACGCACGCACGCACATACACACACGTGCACACACCATTTCTGGCAGCTGGTCGTCTTTCCATGTCTGGTGCAGGAGCTTTGGGACCACAGGCTCTGCTGATTGGGGAGCCTTGCCCGGGACGGCAGATAGGAAAGTGCCCTCATGATACACCGGCCACCTGAAGGACAACAATTTGCAATGCGCAGTGAAATTGAGACGAAACTCAAGACCTGGTGTTCCGGAACTCAGCACCTAGTGTTGAAATTGAGTTGAGACCTGAGATTGCATTGCTTGACATACGTCTAGGCCGTGCCGAAGCGTTTAGCACACGCACGCTCGCACAGAGTGAGGCTGCTGCAAGCCACGCTCAAGCAGGCTCACGACTGGGTGTGTTGTGCGGACTCGTGTCGATTTGACTGCAAGCGTAGGCCGTGCGCTTGACTGTCGAGGTCAAGGAGCAGGAGGGTCCTCTCCGAGAATGCATCCAACTCATGCCACGGCCTGTGGGCGAAAATACTGCCCACTTATATGCCTGGCGAGCCCCAGCTGCCCATTGAAGCCCGCCTCTAGCAGTCATGACCCTAAATACTGGCAAAGTGTTTTCTGGGGAGCAAACTGGAGGATGCTCGGAGGTGGCAACAAAATAGATTACTTTCACAGACACACCATTGTGGCACAGCACACAGCACCATTGAGGCACAACACCACAGCACCACAGTGACACAGCACCACAGTGGCTCAGCACACAGCACACCCGCGCACAGTCCTTTGGGACGCCCCCTCTCTTTGTGACCACTCAGCACATGGACAAAGTTTGCCTCAAGTGTTGGGAACGAGTGTACAAGTACACATTGCAAGCAAAAAAAAGAAGAGGGCTACGGACCAAGTTTGGCACCCTTGCACCCATCCACAATGGGTGTTCAGGCAGGGAAAATGGCACAATTCCCACCCTTGACACACGCTCAGGACCCCAACCCGCCATTCGCTTATGCACTTTTCATTTGTTTATTCAGACCTTTATGTGAGCTCTGATGTGTATTCACACATGAGTGTGGCAAAACCCTCCTCTCTGACCTTGTAGCGTGTGCTAATTAAATTGCACAAATGCAAAGCACTTACTAAAGGCACTCACCACTGTTTCTTTTAAGGGCGACGCGTCGCTTTTTAAGCATTTTGTGTCACTCTTAAAGGGTTTTTAAGCGACAGACCAAAGCGTCGCGGGGTACCCTGTGTCGCGCGTGCGCGTTATTGAAAATTCTGGGGAGTACCCTATGTCGCTTTTTAAGACTGCATATTTTTTATAAGGTGTGCCTGAATGAGCAGGAAGAGGAAGCTAAGTGACTTCTGGGGCCCTCAAACCCCAGCCAACCCAGCAGCAGCACATGCCCCATCCATGTCAATATGTCAATGCAGCAGCAGCAGCAGCAGCAGCAGCAGCAACAGCAGCAGCAGCATTGGCCTGCCCGCAAGCGCTTGCATGCAAGCCACAGACCTGCCTCCAGGCAGAGCCTCAGCTTTAGCAGCAGCAGCAGCAGCAGCAGCACACGTAGCAGCATTAAGCGCAGTAGCAAAAGCACCACCCGTGCGCACTCACTCGCACACACACGCCCGCACGCACATGCACGCACGGGCACGCCTGTGCGCACACGCACGCACAGACACGCCCGCGCGCACATGCAGGCGCGCACATACACACACACACACACGAAAGTACATCTTTGTTTGTCTAAACATATTACATATCACACACGCCAAAACTTTGGCTGCGCCTTTTTTTGGGGAAAGGCTTGCGCTACACACTTTTTTGGCTAGAGCACCCTGCGTAGCATTTGAGACTTGCTACACACCCTCTTTTATAAAAGAAACACTGACTCACCACAAAAACTGTTGGCAATAGGCAGTTACAGAATACTCACCAGAAATAGCCGTACACGATGGTCAGGCACAAAGCACTCACCAAAAATAGTTGTACGCAATGGCCAAGGTTTAGGGTTTCAGAGTTTAAGCTAACACCTAAAAAAGGCACAGAGCACTCGGCCACAAAACATGAATCGAAGAAATTGTACGTGATGGTCAGGCACAGAGCACTCACCAAAGAAAGTTGTACAAGATGGTCAGGGCTGTCACAAGGTAAATGTAAAGGAACACCAGCAGCAAGGCCAACGGCACGAGAATCCTGCACGTAGATGGGGCAAGGGATGTAGCCCATAATGCATGTGCGTGTGTATGTACATGTTTTTTCCAAACCTTCTTTCCTCGTTTCTAGCTTTCCTTTTCTTATGCTTCAGCAGGCGAAAGGGTCAGACCCATGAGCCCCCACTTTTGCTTTTTCTGCATAACTTATTAGGCCCAGTTAAAACGTAAAAAGGGACGGGCCAATTGATTTCAGGAACATGAACACACTCTATGTATAGGTTAATTTCCCTGCTCACCTCCAGTTCTTATACCAGCGACGGTGTTGACCGGTCGCCCCACACCCACTCATCGTGTGGAGATGACTGCTTCGCCCCAGTCTCCTCCCTTTCCCACTCCACCAAGCCCCCAGGCTCAACCTTGAAAACGTTAGCTGTACCTTAGCTCTCAGGGCCAGAAAGCAGATGTCGGGTTCTGCTGAAGTGTGCGCAAGTGTGTGCGTGTGCGTGTTATGCGTTTGGGTCAGTGTTTACATTTATTGTGCGTGCTTGTGCAAATATGCATGCGTGCATGCATGCGTTTCGCAGACGTGCATGCCTGTGGTATACCTATGCACGTGTGTGTTTATATGTGACTACAAGTGTACGTGTGCGTTAGCACATTTACATGTGTGTTTGCGTGTTGTAGTGTGTGTGAGTGTGTGTGAGTGTGTGTGAGTGTGTGAGTGTGTGTGCATGCGTGCGTGCATGTGTGTGTCTGTGTGTGTGCATGTCTGTATGTGTGTGTGTGTGTGTGTGTGTGCGTGCGCGCGCAGGCATGCGCACCTTGATTTGAATTCCTGCGGCTTGTTAACTTGTAAAGCCATATATATATTTATTTATTTATATGTGGCACGACTCCGAGACAATAGCACACAAGTGTGCAACGCATCATGCCAGGAAGTTGTCTGAAGCTGGGGATTTCTCCGTTACTTCCTCCTGTATTGAACACATTAGATCAGTGTTCTTCACTACTAACGACGTCCGATGCCCGCTGCTGTTTCAAATACCGGCGTTCGAGTTTCAGTAGTCAAGTTTCAGTATGACTATATTGTCTGCGTTCTTCCCACGAGTTTGCCTTGTTCTCGCAGCTTGGAGATCTAACCCAGCTTGTATCTGGACTGGACACTAAGCACGGCTGGCAAGCCAGCGGGGGCAATTTATCTTACAATTTTTGCTGAAACTGGGCAATGAGACGTACAAATCGAAGATGCCAATGCCTCGTAGACACAGACACCGCGAAATCCTCCACACCATTATGCTGCATGGCACAGCACCAATGAAAATTAAGCCTACATGCAATCAGGTCCCAACAAAATTCATACAGATGGGACGAGACATTGAACACAACCCCCCAAAACATCTGAGCAATACTCCTGGTGGTGTGCAGGCCTCTGCCTCCCAATCACCTGATCCCCACTAAAATTCCTGCCTTTCCTCTTTTAATCTCCAGATGGGGTGTTGTGTGTCTCTGCATCCATTGGGTGGTGCAGAACACAAAACAACATTCTTTTTTAATCCTTGCCGGTAGTGTTTATACCACCTGCGTTCCCCCCCCCCCGTACAATATTAAATGGAATCATCAATGAGACGTTCAACCCCATTGAGATCGGTGCTGTGAAACCAAATGCTGTATAGCACAAGTTATGTGCACCGTGCAAGGAATCAGGTGTTTAGGTGTTAGGTGTCAAGTGTTTTTATAAACTTTTTAGATGTACTGGGTGTGTTTTGTCACTTAGGCATATATAGTAGTGTAACCTTACATTGCTCAGTTGTTCAATCTGTTGTATGACAAGGCCTGCATCCCTACGTGCTGGAAGCAAGCGAAGCTTAGCCCTCTGTATAAGAAAGGCCCCCTTCTGGACCCCAACAATTACCGCATGTTGGCTGTCAGTGGCACTATGTACCGTATGTATGCCAATGTGATTCGCTCGTTGCTTACTGAGTGGTGTGTGGCAACTGGTCAGATCCCTGACACCCAATATGGTTTTTACCCAGGTCGTAACACTTTGCAACCCATGTTCATTCTTCGGCACTTACAACATGCTGCAC
>Ga0307974_1001111_pt1:5000-18122 | contig 18122 bp, 20 predicted proteins | sample OrgLakmetagen784_FD_201812 | JGI IMG/M metagenome (GOLD analysis project Ga0307974, IMG submission 201812) | Saline water microbial communities from Organic Lake, Antarctica - #784 | ecosystem: Environmental > Aquatic > Non-marine Saline and Alkaline > Saline | place: Antarctica... | reverse complement strand
CTCTCTCTCTCTCTCTCTCTCTCTCTCTCTCTCTCACACACTCTCTCTATCACACTCTCTCTCTCTCCCTCTCTCTCTCTCTCTCTCTCTCTCTCTCTCTCTCTCTCTCTCAAAAACTGCCTGTCACCACGATCTCAGGGAGTTACGTGCGGTCTAATACTCGGTGATTTGAGAGAGTTTTGTGCGGTCTAATGCGCGGTGATGCAAAGGGAGTTTTTTTAAGAAGTCGATTTTTCCTTTTGCTGGATAACCTGTCCGATATGGTGTGTATGAGCGCCAAGAAAGACTGGCTGCAGGGGAGTCGCACTGCCATTTCTGTTTTTATTGGTCTTGAACTTCCATACTCTGCTGACTTTGTGCGTGTGCGCTCTTAAGCGCAAGTTAGATGTGCGCCAGAAATCTGGCTGATGCTTTTGTCACGGCACGTTTGCTGACTTTGTGTGCGTGTATGTGTGTGTGTGCTCTCAGGTGTGAGGTGTGCCAGGATCTGGTTGCAGATGAGTACCAAGTGGAGAAGGAGTACGGAGACAGGTGTGTGCAGGGCCTGGAATGCGTGGACATTCAACGTTGACATTATAGGTTTTGGTTATCCGGTGCCATGTTATAACTATATAATCATAATAATATACACAGCGGACGACGCATATATATATTTGTCGTTCTCCGCCATATTACCAGAACATTCTCTGGTTTTAAGGGTCGTAGTTGTTATACCATCCTTTTCCTTTCCAGGGTGAACTTCGTGATGCTGAACATTGAAAACAGCAAGTGGGCCCCAGAAATTGCGGACTACCGGGTGAAGGGCATCCCGCACTTTGTCTTTTTGGACAAAAAGGGGGAGCCACTGGCCGCAGCCGTGGGGCGATTGCCTCGCCAAGTTCTGGAAGGTGTGTGGCTGTGGGTATAAGTGGGTGTGTGTGGGGGGGGGGACATGATGTTGGAGGTCATGTGTTCACTACCAGTAGTAATATGATACAATTTTCAGGCCGAAGGCCTGTGTGCGCGTACAGCTGCTTTCCATATCCAACCAGCTGTGGGTGCCCTATGCAGCAGGCGCTGGTATTTCTCACAGTCCGTTATTGCCAACAAAATCCCCCTCTGTGTCTGCAGTCTGGTTGCTCCGTTTACCCAATGCAACTTCGATGCTGGCACGATTTCATTCCCATGTCATGCTTGGCCTTCATTTTTCCTGTTGGAGACCGAGCAGCCTTTGTGACCCAAACTATTGAAATTTCGATTTCATGCCTCCCCTAACCCAGGAAATGTGGAGGCCTTATCCCAAGATCAAGCGCAGCTCCCGTTTGCAGCAGTTAGGGGGCAGACGTCTTCAATGAGTAGACCTGATGGGCAAGCACCTAAAGTATCTGCTCCTAGGGACCATGCATAACGAGAAGGACAGAACCGCGGCCGATTTCAATTGACCGCAACAATTTGTCTTTTGTGTGCTCTCTCTCAATTGAGTACTAGGCTTATGTACCAGCATCTTCGGCTGAGGCCTTTTCTTTTTTGCGCATTTTCACGTAATTAGGGTATGCGTGTGGTACAGCAAATTGCATTTCCTCTGTATCATACTCTAGTATCATACTCACCTTGCTGCGCATGAGCTTTAATTGAAAGAACTCAATCCTAAACGCTCATTCATCTGATAGTATTTCTGAAGGTGATGTCAAAGGTTTTGTTTTACAACATAACTCAGAGGTTTACAAATTCTTTGGTGCAGCTGTCGACCTTTTTGATTTATTTATTTGTTGGGACCTATAGGTTGAGCAGCCATGCCAGGCCGGAGGCCTTTGCAATCCAAACTAACCTAAAAGCTCCCCCTTTTATGCTCATGCCATGGCCTAAAATGCGGTGTGATAGAATGATGAAACGCTATTTGCACGCAGTGCGTTGCTTGACATGCGAAGCAATTGGCTGAATAATTTTGTTTCTTACAACACCTGGCTGACAGACCACACGCTTCCATACCTCACTGGCTCCGCCAGGTTATTGAGCAAAACAAGCATCACCCCACCAACTGTCAACCAACCGACAAGTACCACATAATGTCGCTGCCACCCATATTGCGTGACAGCCCTGCAAAACAAGGTATCTATACAGGAGAGAGGACTTTTAATCTTACAGCTAAGTAGGCTATCCGAGCTAGTGTGGTTTTAAAATAAGACCAACAAAAACGAGCAACAAAATCAAAGACTCTTTCTCCCGGATACTTCCCTCCCACATCACCGCCGCTGCCTTTCAAAAGTGGGCCCTGGTCACTAAAGAAAAAATGGCATCCTCCCTCGACCATGACCCCAAATTCCCCCATTACTGGAGTGAGCACACAAGGGACAAAGTGTTTGGGGCAAACACCAATGCCTTTTCCTCCTGATTCTCTGGGTTCTCCATCTGCCATCCCATTTACCATGAAAACACCATGCTATTAACAACAAGACACGCCATCTACTCTGCTGCTGTCAGCACAGAGGAAACAGCCACATTCATGCTCCTCTTTTCCTGGAATAAATATATGACCACAAATCCCTATGCATCACTCTGCCGCAAATACCCACACATTTGTTAATTCCTCGGCACCATCCCATCAAACCAACTCCAATATGCGAAAGTGCCCTTCTGGAACAACATACAAATACCACTTTCCAAACACTCCTGGGAATTGCAGGTCATTGCCATATGGAACACCAGGGGCAGGGTCTGCCTCAATGCTCACAACAAAGACTGGCTAAAAGAACTTGCCAAAGAAATCCCTGAGGCAAATTGGGAAATCCAAAACATACATAACCATCCCTACCAAACAGCCTTACTAGGTTCCGGACAACACTCCGGACTTAACAAATTTAATAAGCTACCCAATGACCACCCTCAAGCCCCAGAAGGCCCAGATAAAACAAGTGCCCTGATTAGCACTGACCAACCTCATAGTTGTAATATCGATGAAGCACCCCAAAACAGCTCCAGCCAAAACCTAACCCATAAGGTAAAAGATTGGCGGGATTGGACCTACACTGATGGCAGCCTCCAAAAGAATGAAGTAGGGCAAGACACCGGATCAGGCGTTTACCACCCTAATTTAAATCTTTCCCACTATGTAAACCCAAAAGGCATGGGTATAATCAACACCATCTCACGTGCAGAGCTAGCAGCTATAGCAGCTGCAGTCACACACGGCTACTCACATATAGCCACAGACAGCCTTACATCACTGCACCAAATCAAGAAGCAGCTCTCAGACCCGAATCTCCATCGCCACGCACCACATCCAAGGAGATGTCCTTCAATCCATTGCTAAAGCAATCCGTCGATCACCATCGCCCATCCACTTCTTCAAATTTAAGTCCCATGCCGGTATTATCGGTAATTAACATGCCGGCGTCCTTGCTAAAAAGTCAGCCACTACCTACTCCGACATTGCAGACACCTCCATCAGAACAGCAGGCCCTGAGGAAAATCCCTTCTACTACATCCACTGGCTTGCAAAAGAAGATATAGCTAGAAATCCAAACACAAACCCATATTCATACCCATACAACAAACATGGCCCATCCTCCTCCCCCAAGGCTTTGGTACCTACCAAACCACCGTGACGCCCTTCAAGCACATATGCATCTTCTCCATAAACGGGGAAATGCCAAAACTGAAGCAAACTACCATGCGTACTACCAAACTGTCAGACCCTCATAAAGAACGATACTGCCAATGGAGCCACTAGCAATCACTAGCACCTAACATCATCCGATGTCCCCTTTAAGACCAAATGTATCATTGTGAAATACAGAACAGGCACCCTTTATAATCAAAAGCGTGCGGTATTGTTCAAATTATCAACAAGTCAAACCTGCCCCCTCTGCCCACAATTAGACAGTGCCCTACACATCCTTTCTGGGTGCCAACACAAACAAATAAGGAACATGATCACCGAAAGACATAATCTAGCATGCCGCATGATCTTTAAGGCTATCAGCAAAACAGGCTCCTTAGGCGTTGTCTCCATGGATATTGGCAGCAACAAACGGATGACCATGCAAAATCTCCAGGTTCCTGAAACAGCTGAAAGTAGAATTGTTCCTAAATGGTTCTTCCCACCCCGCTTCCCAGATAAAGACGGATTTACTTCCAGCCGCCCAGATTTTGTGCTGGTTACTCCCATCGCTGCAAAAGCACAAAAACAACAAGCTAATGTAGGGGGGTGGGTTTTTGAAGTGGCAGGGGGCAATTGAGGGAGACCAGGAGCACCTCAGCAGCACCGCCAGCCACCAATAGAGCCACCAACCCCAGACAGCATCGACCTAAAGACCTCAGCAAACATCGGTGTGACATCCACCTTGTCGAAATCAAGTATTGTGAAGACACCAGACCTCAGAACCAGCTGAACGCCGCAAAGGAACAGCACAAAGATCTCTGCAACATTCTCCAAGGAGCCTCCGTTACTCCACATCATCCTTTTGGGTGTGGGTGGCACCGTCTACAACACTCACACTCTGAAGCCTTTCAAGGAACTGGGTCTTGATTCTCAAAGAGTCAAAGAGTTAAGAAGCTTGCCTCCAAGCTCCATGTGCACTCTGTGAACTTTGCTGCTGAACTTACCAGACCAGACGTGCCCATTTCAGTACTATTATCAACTCTCATCAGGAGCCGGTTTCAGGCTAAGCCTGCAACCCTCTTGATCCCCATTGATTTTCCTTTCCTTTTTGCGGTGGAGGAGCTTTACGGTACTCGGTACCAAAGTGGCTCCTTTTCCTTAATTAATGCGGGGAGTGGTTTTCACTGCCTGCGTAGTTTTTTCTTTTTCTTTTCTTATAAAATAAGACCGTAAAGAAAATTTGACCTGCAAGAGAATATGATCACCCTCCAAGCCTACTACACACTTATTACTTGAGACTGAAGCACACCTTACACCCTGCTTTATGATTTCATGCAGAGGCTACCAACACGTGCGCGGATTTGAATAAACAAAGGTCCCTTGGCAGTGGCTGCATACGTAAAAAAGAGGAATAAGTCCGACCAGAAGCAAAAAAATTGGACACCCAATTGGCCAAAAAGTACGCCCTTGGTTCCAGCTCATGAGCCTTTTTGCGTTCATTTGAACAAGCCTATGAAAACCCTTCCAGCTGCGTCAAAATTGAGGGAGGAAGAACTGCATTTCCAAAGACCAATAAGAAATCAGCTATCACGATGTTCTATCCTAATCTAGACCCAATCAGCCATTTGAACCAACAAGTGATGCGGTCATCCGGTCCTATGCAGCCGAAGCAGCAACCTAGCACACCTGACTATTAACCTGACACCTGCACCTGCCGCTGTGGCAGTCTACTTCTACTTTCCTCTCCAAGCTTGCTCTTATCTTCTGATGCAGAGACGATGAGAACAGGCCGTTGCCCTTCTCGTAACCTCCACACCTGCGTAGGCAGACAGAACAGGAAAATGCACATAAAATGCAGAGGGAAACTCAATCTACCGACATGGATTCGGATTGGATATTGTTCTATGTACATCACCCATGGATGCAGAGCCGCACAACATTTCCACCTGTAAAATAGGGGTACCATCAGGAACTATTGACTAGTACTCTTAACGCTTTTGGTCCCATAGGGGTTGACAAATTCATCAAACGCTGCTGTTTTACATAATTTATTTTGAAAGGGGTTGGTTGGAATCGGATTAAGTAAAATGCCAGAGGGGGTTATCTGAGGCCCAAAATAGGTAAACTTTTAGCATGCTCCTACGGCAGGTGGTCGTAACTTGCCCGTTTCAAGCTCAGCTCTGCTATGTAATTTCAGTGAAGCTGAGCTTAAAACGTGCAAATTACGGCCACTTGCCTCAGCAGCCGCGGCGTGAACCCTACTTTTTGAGCAGCCATATGCTGTATCTGACCAGCCAGCGCACCAAACCCGGTGATTTTTAGTGTTTTGAAACCCTTGAATCAAATGAAGATCATTGCAAGAGAAATGGGGCAAAAAGACCAAGTGGTTGGCGAGATGTGCAAATTAATGTGCCATGTGCCATTCCCCCTGGAAAGCATCCATCTAGTAGGGTACAGGTGCACGACGTGTGCGTTTAGTCCTGTCATTCTGTACGCAGGGCGACTTGTCTAAATCTGAGCACATGCTCAGGCAGCTTATAAAGTCAGCATCAGTTTGAAGCTTGGTTGTGTCCAATCTGATGAAGTGACGTGTGAATAATTCACCTTTCATGCAAAAAGGAGCATGATTTGACCTTTGCCCAGATAACCCCCTCTGGTAAAATGCAAACCAACTGAGATAACTTTTATATTCTCTCAATTGCTTTTGGGATTGAAGCGGTGAATTTGGGCCTGCAATGCAGTTGTTTCTAGGTTTGCATATGTCAGAACCCCTAGCCCTCAGATTAAGAAATTGGGGCCTTACGCACAAGCACATACACAAACACACAAATACCCACACACACACACACAAACACACACACACAACTTGCCTGCTGCCCGTCATTGCGCACTTCAAGGACCTCCACCTCCCCATTTCCACAACCGCGGCTCATGCCTGTATCCACTCGCAAAGCACGCCCCTCACAGGCAGCATTGATACCCTGGCCTTGGATGGTGTGCCCCATGACCATACGAGAGGCGCCGGGAAAAGACTGTATGTGCATGCACGTATGTTATGTGTCCTTGCATGGATTTTTATTGGTATCTTGGTCTTTTTTGGGCGTGCAAAACCATGCAACAGGGGGTCTGCACAAAATTAGTGAGCGATTGAGTGTATGAGTGAGTGTGGCATGCCTTAATGACCATTCATTTATGGTTTTGTGTGTTCATGCGTGCATGTGTGTATTTACATGTAAGATGAATGCACACAAATCACACTCTATACATGTTTACCTGAAGCACTGCCTTCAGCTTGTCGCACTCGCAACGAGACGCATCCTCTGCTGAGTAGTCACGCGCCCAGACAATTGCAGATGAACCTCGCAAGAAATTGGGAGCCTGAATGGTGGTGTATTGTATGATTACATTATCGCTGCACCTGAATTATGCTTTTAAGGGGCCGGTGATGAAATTGCTCGAAACCGTCGTTTGTTTTGGGGAGAGCAGTTGTGGATTGAAGCAGTATAAAAAAAATGTTTAGCAATTGATTTGGTGTTCTCCAGGGCACAAAGCTGCGTTTAAAGGCCTCAACAGGGGGCAGTTCCACTGTTTCTGAAAATATGCATTTTTCCAGGGTCCTCTGTTGAGTGCAGAGTGTACAGTAGTGACGTGCTGCATGAGGCAAAGGTGATTGTGAAGTTGTGTGCTCGGTTTGGATTGGCATGAACGCGGTGTTGGGGGGTGATCCAGACTGGCTGTGGGAAAAGTCGCGGTTATTAAATGTACAGACTGGCTGTGAGAGAAAGTCGCAGGAATTAAATGTACAGGGAGCGCTTGTTAGAGCCCCTGATGCCTCTTCAACTGTGCAGCAGCAGCTGGCCTTGCACCTGCATGCGCTGCTTGTCACAACAATAATGACTAGGTTGCGTGAATAGGAGACGGAACAAAAATTGCACTGAGCATACCACACACTTTCCGCCCTCCTTCCACAAGGAGCTCTGAGGACCATTTGCAGGAACTGCTGCCACAACAGCTGTTTCGGTACTTACATGGGTGAGTTAATGGAGCAGCTGCTGCCACTTAAGCTTGTAAGTTCAGAGGAGTTTTAGGGGTAAAGTTTAGGATTACTGAGGTATAGGGTTGTAGGTTAAGACTTACTAGGCAGTTAATTGAGGTGGTTTGTTAGATCTGCTGCTACATAAGCTTGTAAGTTCAGAGGTAAGGGTTAGGATAACCGGAGGTGAAGGGTTCTAGGTTTCTAGGCACGTACTTGAGGTGGCTTGCTGGAGCTGCTTCCACTCGAGCTTGTGGGTACGGACTGCTCTCCTAGCATCCAGCTCCTTGTCTCCCTATGCACGAAATGAAACAAATCAGAATGATTGGTGGAGCATTTGGCTATTGTCATCATCACATCAGTAGCCCTCTCTGTATTAGTCAAGGATTGGCTGAATGAATGCAATTTGGTGACACAGCTTGCCTGGTAATCCATCTGCCAATTTGGTCCGTGTTCAGACTTGTGCTCAGACGGTCAGACGGTACGCTGCTATGAGTACGGTACAGACCGTCTCTTTGTAAAAAACGGCGTATTTTCGAATTTTGGCAAACGTATTTTACCATCCGGACGGTACAATATGGTTCGGTGTACAGTACGGTGTTAAGCTGGCACTGCCAGTGCAATTTTTGGCCTCATAATGGAATTTTCGCCCCAACACCTCTCATTTCCACCTCCAGCATACTCCTCTCACGCATTGACGACACACAATGCTTCCCTGGACGACCCTGGGGCTGGGTTAGGGCTGCATCAGCTTGGGGAAAGGGCCTAGTGGTAATTTGCATGGAAACTCAAAAGTCGAACGCAATACTTAATTCCTGGTTCAAAATTGTTTTATTCATGTTGTTGCAAAAAAATAAATGATTTGGCCGAAATTAAAGCAATCGGCCAAATTGCACCAGAATCACATTGTACGGTGACCACCGTCTTGTATGGTTTGAGACCGTACTAGTCAATTCCACCGTCTTAGTTAAGTACGGTACGGTGCAATACGGTATGGTAACATAAATACGGTCAAAGTTGCTTAAGTACGGCATCGTCGCACAAGCCTGTCTGTGTTGCTAATCCATCTACCATCTGCCGCATGTACATGTAGCCACCCCCTCCCCCCAAAAATAAACATTTCACCAAACAATAGCACCCCCCCCCCCTAGAATTATTCCTCAAAGTAAAATTCAGCAACCACCCCCTCTGAAAGGGGCTTTTCGAGCCCTGGGAGCTTGTGTGTGGCCAACATCACCTCCCACATACTCGAAGGAGAATATGGAAGCTTTCAGGATAAAAATAACCAAAATTAGGGCCACAAAAGTCTGTTGATAGCAACCTGAGTCTGACCACAACTTGCATGTTTCACAATTCTCTTGATATAGAGTAAAGCCCCATTGTGCATCTGCCAACCTTCCAGCTACTCTTCCTGTTGTTGCTATCACTGCTGCTGCTGCTGCTGCTGCTACTGCTGCTGCATGCCTTGCTAGTGCTGGAGTACTTGGTTGCGAGCTGCTCGGGTGCTAGACCTGGTCTTGCGCACCGTCTGCAGCAGCTGCTCCTCTGTCAGCCTTGCAGCTGCCTTAGCTTGCAGCACAGATACCAGCAGGGGGGAGGGGCAGACGGAGCGGGGGGGGCTCCCTGATCGCTCATCACCTTGCTGCTCTAAAATATATGTTTACACTACAGTCTCTGCACCGCAACCCCAAGAGATAATAATATGCAAATCACTATTTTTAGAGTTTTAACCTCACCACCACCTCCGTAACACGTTACAATAGGGGCTGGATTTCTTTACCCTGACACTGCCTGACACTAAATATTACTCTTTTTGAGGTTGTCAATGATGTAGTTATACAACAAGTAGGCATAAGTTTTACCTCGCTGCAGATTTTACCTTTGGAATGCTTATTCCTCCGCTACTCCTCTAAAAACAACTGCTTTGTTTGTGGTAATTTTCAGACCTGCGGTCAACTAGACAGAAGCGCCGCAGTATTTAGCAACCTGTCTTAATCTAGATGAACTGCCATGGAATACTGTGTCATCAATTCGTTCATAGAAACACTGTACCTGTTTATCCGCTCAAAGCCGTGGCTTACATGCTCAGGAAGTGCGCCCCCATGAACAAAAAGGGTGCTTCCAATCTGCATTCGGCGCACATAGAGTGGGGGATCAGGTACCTCCAAACCATGCAGTGTATCTGGAGGTGCAACGCCATGGACAACAGGGTGCTTCCAATATGCGTCATGCGATGTACGGAGCAAGGATCAAGGAAAGCTTAATCCGTGCATTGAACTAGGACACTGCGGTTTGGAATGCAAGGAGTGTGTACACTAGGAATCACGCTCTACAAAGTTGTTAGACACTAGTTGAACCAAGTAAAAAACAGCGACCCCACACATTCTCCCCCCCCCTTCATTCACTGCAAAGGGTCTACCTGAAGCACGGTCGGATGGTTTGCAAAGAATCGGCGAGTGAGGACGCTTCCTGGCTGAAAGGCCCACACGCGCATGAAATGCTGAGATCCTGGCGTTCCTTGTTGCTACGAGGGAAGAAGCACAAGGGTTTTGTTTCAGCTTGACAGCGTAGAGTGTGAAGTCTCCATGCCCCTCACACGCATGATTTCAGGGGCCCAGACGCTTCCTGTTGCTGCAGAAAGTGTTGCTGCAGAGAGAGGAGCAAGAAAACATGTTACAGCTGAGAGCTTTGTGTGTGCAGTCTCAGGGTCCTTCTCACGCATGAAATGCACAGGCTCCGGCACTCCAGAAGCAAAAGTGACCTTCAAGTGCTATAAATTGCTAAGAAATGAGTGCACCCTCAGGCATGAGATGCTGTTTCCCAACCCTGTTCCCCTGTTACACAGGAAGAGCAGCGCAATAAATAACAGCCGGTGCTGTAATAAACAGGAATATGATAGCATGTATAGCAGGATGGAGCACCACCATTGGCAACGCATTACAAACCCGGTATGACTGAATTGAGCTCCGCTATTCACAACAACGCTTGAACCAGTAAGGGCCCCCATCATCTATTTGACAGCAGCAGGAATTCTGACAGAGGCGCTCAGCAACGCACACGGATAAACAGTCGGAAAACTGGGAGGTGTAAGCTTGGAAATTCGAGAGAGTGACCGAGCTCAAGAACCTGAGCGCCTTTTCACACCTGTTGGGCAGACAAAGCAGCAGGGGGGCTTGCAGGATAGGCCATTCCGTCAAGACCCCCCCCCCTCCCGCTTGTGCTTGTACCACAGGTCCGACAGTGTGCCTTCAGCTCCTCGGCAAATTTCTGCCACTGCTGCCAGCGTGCGACTTCAAGGGACGCACCTGAGTGAGTGAGTGAGTGAGTGAGTGAGTGAGTGGATCGTTTATATTATAAAGCAAGGGAGCTTGGATGCTTGAAAGTGAGCAATTGAGCATATAAGCGTGATAGTAAGTGTGACAGGGTGAGTTGGTGAATGAGTGAGTGAGTGAGTGAGTGAGTGAGTGAGTGAGTGAGTGAGTGAGTGAGTGAGTGAGTGAGTGAGTGAGTGAGTGAGTGAGTGGAGAGTTTGGGCAGTGATACTTTGGTAGGCTTTGAGTTGGTACTTGTCAGTTTGGAAGGTGACAACATATGTGTGCACCGTTGTAGGCACGGAAAACACTCATGTTACCGCATGTGCACACATACACACACACACACACACACACACACAAACGCAGACAAGCACACTCACACACACAAACACATACACTCACCTGCAGTGGCATACCTCGTGTTTCCCATTATGTTCATCGTCTCGTGGCTGTATTACAGAGAATTGAGGTAGGATGGTTGCTGAGCTTTGAGGGTGTAAGGCTAACCCTTAGCCCAGAGCACAGTGCACCTTTGAAAATAGCAAAGGGGGGAGGGGCAGCGGCAGACGTAACAGTAACAGGTGCTGCTTTATGAATAGAGATGGCATAATTTCAATCCAGACTGAGCAGACAGAGAAATACCACAGTGCAGCATTTTACCAATTCCGAGTAACTGCTGTCTGTGGTATCACGACAGTATGCAATGTCAATTTGTAGTGTGTTTTTAGAGGGGTGTTTGGCTCCCTACTCGCTTCCTGATCGGCACGTACAGCCTCTTATCATGCACAGCACCTAATTTCACTTGCCGCTCAGCACGTGCAGCCGCCCCACTCCACCTGCTGCCTAGCATGTACAGCACCTTTCACATCCCAGCTCACTTCCATGTCTAGCTCATAAAAGCATTCTCCACACCCGTACTCACTTCCCATTCAGCACGTACAACCTCCCCCCAGCAGCAAGTGCCTGTGCCTGCAGTCGCTCCAAAAAGTAGCAGATCTGGACCTCGTTGTCCCCCCGATCTAGGATGTCACCCACCTGATGAACAAATGAGTGTGGATGAGGCATTGCGTGTCTTGAGTGCGCTTGAGGACAGGTGTGTGTGTGTGCATTTGTATTTGTGTGTGTGTGTGTGTGTGTGTGTGTGTGTTTTTGAGCATAAGTGCAAAGGGGGTGGGGGAGTTTAGAAATAAAAGGCCGTGATTTAAAAAGCAGACACATCCCTAACAATATCCCAAACCTAGGATGCCTTTGATTTTGAGCGACAAGAACATTGGCTACACTTTGGTATATGGTATACCAAGGGGGGAAAATAAAAAACTTCACAGGCAGTGAAAACCACTCCCCACATAGATCAAGGACAAGGTAGGATTGCACAGAGGGTAGAGGGACGTAGTTATAGAGAGTCAGTGTCAAAAAGGCAAAGCCAAGGAGAGCAAATCAGTAGGCACAATGCTATTAACAGTTTGCTCATAGAAGTTTGATGGGTTAGGTGCAGCTTTTTGTACACTCTGTTAAAGCATACATAAATGCCATGCACGCACGGACACACACACTACACGTGAACAACCTGCTCTACCTGGGCGACAGGTCGGGGAACACACACGCCACACAACCAGATGCCTGACCTGAACACACACAGTATTGCCCCCCTGCCACTTGTTGTTATGGTCTATTAGGCCAGCCAGCCTAAATGCGCGCTGCGTCTTATTGAAGTCGCCATGTAGGTCGCCTGCATTTGTGTTTAGTATTATATTAATATCAGTATTGTGTATTGTATTGGTGTTTTATTATAGTATACCTAGCAATAGTTGTGTGTATGGTGTGTGGGTGTCCGTGTGAAGGTGTGCGGGTGCGGGTGCGGGTGCGTGGATACATCATATACTAGGGTTGTTCAGATCGAGGTTTGGCCAAAAATTCAGGTTCACGCACTTTTACACATTGTAACGAATTTGATAAGTGCCATTCGGAATTCAGTCAAAGTTCGACAAACTTTTAGAATTCATCGATCTTTACAGCATGCGTCTCTCAAACTTACAAGGGACAGCAGCCCGCCCCACTCTTTCTTTGCAGTAAATGTACTATGTTCAATGATTTGTATATATGAAGGAACCCTCTGAACAGTTCAGAAAATCTAGAACTTTCACGAACGTTATCGAACCCTTGCTCCCAAAAATAGGAATTGAACAACCCTGTCA
>Ga0307974_1001109_pt1 | contig 18127 bp, 17 predicted proteins | sample OrgLakmetagen784_FD_201812 | JGI IMG/M metagenome (GOLD analysis project Ga0307974, IMG submission 201812) | Saline water microbial communities from Organic Lake, Antarctica - #784 | ecosystem: Environmental > Aquatic > Non-marine Saline and Alkaline > Saline | place: Antarctica: Organic Lake... | reverse complement strand
CACACATTTGCGCTCGCATGTGACACACATACACACATACACACATACACACATACACACACATTTGCGCTCGCATGTGACACACATACACACATGTGCAGGGGGCGCCATCTGCTGTGGCCATCCTGATCTGTCCACCTGCCCTCGCCTGTGGGATTAAGCTAAAATATAACGATGCGCCCACAAAGCGAAAATTAACTGTTACTCAAAGCAGATCAAAAGCAACGTGCCGAGGGATCTTCATTAATTTAAAGTTACTTGGTTGAGGTCTGCACTGCCTGATGAGGTGCGTGCATGTTATTTATATGTGACAGATCGGATCTATGAAGAATGATGGTGACCCTCCTATGAGCGTCTGCTCCCTGATGGAACGAGCATAACATTCATTAGGGTGTACGTAGTGCGTAGCATTTATCTAAGAGCAACACTTGATAGCGTGCATACAGTGCATACTGCATACCAAAGCGATCAACCAGTCATACCCAACCAGTGGCAGGGACGAATTGTGTGACAAGCACTTTTTTGGTTCTGAAGAGTTCTTTGGCTGTTTTGTTGAGTCCTATAATTTGCAGTGACGGTGCTTTGATCTGACAAACCAAAGCAGCATTAATTTTTTGGTCTTGCAGTGAGAAATGGATGATGCAGATTGTTATGCTTGTGGCACCACCACAAGCTCTCACAAGGCGCCAATTGAATGCCAAACTTCCTTGATTCCTATTTTTTTGTATATGGGCATTCTTATATGTGTGGATGCGTTTGATGGTTCCTGGGACCTTTTCAGAGGGGGTCAACGGAGCAAATATCCAAATATATGCCCTTTTTGCACTCGGGAGCCAGCTATCCACTGCCCCTTTATCCGATTGGTACCATTTTTGCTTTAAATTGAAGCTGACATTATGCGTTACACAAGGGTGTGCTTGGATTCATGTGGGTCGCTCTGTGTGCAAATTGGCAGGGCTGAAAGCCCACAGTGACCACCAAAACCCTAAGTTTAGTTTGGATTACAAAGGCATTCAACCTGGAATGGCTGCTCAACCTATAAGAACGAGGTAAACCTCAAAACAAACCAAGTAAGAACCACCAAAACCCTAAGAAGGTGGCGTTGCATGGGAAAACAGCATATGTTGGCCTACATCCCCAAATAGTTGACCGTTTCACTCCATTTCTTTTGCAATGATGTTTGTTTATTATAAGGACTTTATAACACCAGAAATCATGTTATTTGGTAGTCTGGGTGGCCTGCTATGGAGAATTTGTGGTGAAAAATAGGGTTCGCACCGCTGGCAAACAGAAATGTTTGCCCGTACTGGCAACATTCAAGCTCAGGTGCTACCTCTGGGTACTGCGCTTGATTGTCGCCAGCTGGGGTGCCCATACTCAATTCACATTTCAAAAGTACCCCCATTGAGGGCCTCCGTTGACCCCCCCTGGGACCTTTCACAGGACAATTAATGTGGAGAGCTGATCTCAATGCTTTCTCCATTTTCTAGACTAAGATAGTCCCTGACGCTTACAACAGTTCCGTGAAAGTAGAGTTGTTATTAGCGGGTGATCTGGGAATGATGCTTGATTTAGACATCAATTTCATTCGACTGATTAACAAGAAACTGCGAGCCATTGTACTGCCACGAGTCACTTGAAGCCTCTCTCCAACCCTAGTATTGCAGCCGCAAATTGTTAGAAGCACCTGCTGAACAAGGAGTTGGGCACTCAACGTTTTGAACGGAGGAAAGCGACATGTTCCACCAATATAGCAGCAGCGAGCTAGGGGCTGGATATATAGCACGCTAGCCAGGACAGGCAAAGAACTGCAAAAGTATAATCTAGGGCCTGTCGGAAAAGTCAGGGCTGTTGATTCCTCGCAGCCTTAAAGGACTTTGCAGCCTGCCAAGGTGTGCCCCCAGTCTCTCTGACCTGGGCCAGGCTCCCCTCTTTGTGTATGTTAGGCCAACGGCTCCTTGCAGTTTCATTGCAGCTCCCATCCTGGCGTGTCCCCTGCTTTGCTCTAAGTCTAGGTTGGCCTATTTCCCCCTGCTCTCGGAAATAGAGCAGCCCGTTTTTTGTTGTCTAGGCTTTTGGCTCACTGTTTTCCATTCTTGCCTCCCTGCTACTATTGGGATCGTAATAATAAGAGCGATGTGCTGGCGCAGCTGCGCTTGTGTAGGGGGACTCTTTATTCTCTTGGGCTGTACTTTGGAGTTTGTTCTGGCGCACCAGTCATTGCAAGGGCTTAGCTGCTACTATCCTGGTTAAGTCTTAGCTTCCCTTGGATTTATGTTGAGTGCCTTGCGGTTGTGTAGCTAGACGTGCCCTCAGACCTTGCCTTTGTACTCCTTTCTAGCCCTGTATCCCAAACCTTGTTATAACAAAGGCACCTGCCCTGTATCCCAAAAACAATTTTTTTGCGTAGGCACGCACCCAAGTACACAGGCTATCTTTCTTTCACGTGCTTGACCTTGTACAGGTTTTGCCTTCTTCTCATCAACCTGGTTGCCCCCACTACTCTCTTCTATTTCTTCCAGCCTGCCTATCTTGATTTTTGGTGGGGGACACTCACGGCACTTCGGGCCAATGTGTCTCCTTTTCCTTATTTGATGCAGGGAGTTGTTACTGCCTGCGTAGTTTTTCTTTTTCTTCTGCCTATCTTGCTTCCTTTTTATTTTGCAACTTTCAGTTCGTTTTCATCCTTGTAGTAGGGAGTTTGCCATCTCCCTGACCTATACAAAACCGCAAAAATCATACAACTCCTTTGTGAAGGCTTACTCCCTCTAGCCTGGTTAACAGCTTTGAGTTCCTGAGTTTTTAGGGAGCCTACATATTTTTCCAAACTTCCGCTGAGATGCCCTTTGAGGCATATATAGTGTGGTAACCTTACCTTACCTTACCTACCTACATATTTTTGCCGTTCTTGGGCAGTATCCTTTCAGTTGGTGATTTAAGAAAAGGTATGGTGCCTGCCGCAGCGGTGTTTCTTTAATTCCAGATTGCCTCTGGTGATAGGTTTTAATCTTTCTAACCAAGACGGGTTGTTTGTAATAAGTTGCTCCCTGACAGCTTTGCCCCAGACTAAAAACGTACGATAGCAACTGCTGTGAGCAAAATGACTTATTTTGCCTGGTTTTCATCGACATTAGATGGCCTTAGACACATGCATGGCATGCACGAGCTTAAAGATCCAGGCATGCATGTGGTAGAGGATTTATTAGCGACTTGTCGTCTTCCTTAACTAATGTAGGGAGTAATTCTTCACTGCCTGCGTAGTTTTTCTTGTTCGTGTGTGCCTTTACCCAGGTGAAATGCGCGGACGTGCTGTTACACATCACACATCACTGTAGCGCTGCTGCAAGGCAAATGTTGTTCCTGGCGTGGCAGCTGGTGCTTGGAGGTGGGTCAAAGGAGAGGTGCTGTATCAATTGTCGCTCCTCCTTTTTTGCTTTGATAACATTTGCATGAAAATGACGCTGGAGATCCACGAATGATAATTTCAAGCAAGCAGAATTGGCAAGCACGTTACTCGTGACTATGACTCATATGCTCGTGGCTATGACTCATATACTCATGATGCAGACGGCAGATACCTGCACCGTTAATTGATCACTATGCCCCACACTGATGGCCCCACGCACATTTATTTCCAACTGGCATTGAGAAAGTAATCACACTTTTTGATAAGCCCAAATGCTTGCAAAGAGCACATGCCAGCGCCAATCCCCTCCATCAAGACAATTTCCATTCAAGTCAATCACTGAGGCTAAGACTGTTCATTAAATGAAAGTGAACAAGCTGTCACTACTCTGCAGGTATGGCCTTTATCCACTATGTCACACACCAATCCCGCCTGTACAGAAATGCTGTGCTTGTATATACAAGCTACTCCCAAGGGCACACAAGTGTACGCACTTTCAATTGCGCGCTGCGTGTATGACGTTGACAATTCCAAATATGATACGCCATTTCCGCCCCTGCTCCATCTGCAATTCTCATGGTCCCCCAGAATTGTTTCAACAGGAGGCCAACAGCATCATTGCTTGCTGAAATTGTCCACTCGCAGATAATTGCTTTCTAATTTATCTCCAGGCACTGCCATGTTCATGCCCGACTCGTGCTCCGTGAGTGCGCGGGTGTGCTGCCATTGCTGCTTGCACCGGTGCGCCTGGACATGCGATCTGACTGTGGCAGTGCCTGATGTGCAGCAGGGGAAAGGGAGGAAGGCTTGCTTGTGATGGATGTCCGCAGTGCTCTGCTGCTGTTGTTAGCCGGAGAGGAAGGGGATCTGCTGCTGGATGACGCCCTCAGATCCCTGCTGCTACTGTTGTGTGCGGGGTTGTTTGCGGGGGAGGGAGGGGGCCTGCTGGTAGCAGATGATGGTGGGCCTCTGCTATTGGCTGGGGAGTTTGACCTGTGCATATGTGTGAATGCAAACACACGTGATGGGGGGGTGAACTGACGATGTGCTGCAGTCGGCTTGCACTTCTGCCGTAGAGAGAAAAGACAGGATCGGAGGGAGCATATCTAGCAAGGTATAAAAAAAACGTCTATCCACGGTACTCGGTACCAAAGTGGCTCCTTTTCCTTATTTATTGTGGGGAGTGGTTTTCACTGCCTGCGTAGTTTTTCTTTTTTTTCTTTTTCTTTTTAAAAGGCTAAGCCTGGCACATTCCTAAGACAAAGTTGACGCAGGGCGGCACAATTTCTGCATTCACGCACATTCACGCACAGTTTCTGCATTCACGCACATTCACGCACGTACGTACTTGCTACTTGCAGAGGACTGTAGGTACCTGCTGCTGACCGTCGACTGCACGTGCCGGCCTGCAGAGTGTGTGTGTATGTGTGTATGTGTGTGTATATGTGTGTGTGTGTTACGACGGGGATTGATCATACAGGGATCTGGAGCACCAGTTCTACAGGGGTATGGTTATACAGGGATCAGCATTCCCGGGGCAACAAAAAGCCCAGACTAACACAAAGGCCAGTGAAGCATGGCAGGAATCTGGCTCTTTTACAAGGCAGCAAACAGGAAAGAACACATGCAAAGGCCAAAGACAAATCATCAGGTTCACAAAGAGCATTTCTATGTGGGTTTCACAGTGCACATCGATCACATCGATCACACCGCAGAACACAAGAAACACAGCACACCAAAACAATGACAACCCCGTTTGTGTGCTCACATTCTCACCGCAGTTCACAAGAAACACAGCACACCAAAAGAATGACAACCCTGTTTGTGTGCTCACATTCACACCGCAGAACACAAGAATAGACACATGATTAAAAGGGTACACAAACAAAAAAATCTGTCTTACCTCACCTCCTATACAAAATATCTCTTCACACTTGTTAGCCTGTACAGAGGAGCTCTCTTGCTTGTCGCTCTTTTGTGCAAAAATAAAAAGGAACGCAACGACTTCACTGGCAGTGTTAAAAAATCCAGCATGATCAAAGGAAAGGAGCACCTAGGTGCACTTAGGAGCACTTAGGGGCCACTTAAGAGCACTTAGGAGCATTTAGGGGCCACTTAGGAGCACTTGGGAGCAGTTAGGTGCACTTAGGTGCCACTAAGGAGCACTTAAATGCACATAGGAGCACTTAGGTGCCACTAAGGAGCACTTGGGAGCAGTTAGGTGCACTTAGAAGCACTTAGGAGCATTTAGGTTCCAGGACTTAGAAGCCCCTCGCCCAGAGAATCAGCCGTTGGCAAGTTAAATAGCAGTGCTGGCAGTAAGGCTGCACTCCATCTGCCTGAGGAACTGTTTAAAAAGGGTACTTCTGCAATCCATCTGCCCAAGGAATATAAGAAGTAGGGGTCAGTTTACTAAGTAAGACGACTTAATTACACTTAAGTAGGTGAAAGGAGACTTAATTACACTTACGTAAGTAGACTTGAGCAGGTACCGATAAGTACACTTAAGTAAGTAAATATCTCCTCAGCCTCTGCACCTCTCCCAAACCTTCAAGCACCTGCTGAAAGGGAAACATTACAGCTATCCAATGCATGTCTCAGGTCACGGAATGGTGGAGTGGGTGCAGAGATATGCTTATGCAAAGTTAAGTGAGACTGTTTGGCTGGCAGGGGGGTGAGTTTTTCACGGGGGCGACCATAAAATGCATGTGTTACTACAATATAAAAAGATTGCGCGAAATGGTGCGCGGATCAAAATGCACACGTGTTACCACAATGTAAAAAGGTCGCGTGAAATGATGTGCTGACTAAAATGCACGAGCAGGCACCCAGAATGTATCGATAAGCACTAAGTATTTAGATGAGGAGCGTGTGTTCTTGACACCGACCCGGGAACGCAAGCTCCTGTGCCACCAGGCTGTGGCAAGGAATAGCACACTTCATACCCACATGAAAAGATTAATCATCTTACCCCTGGCCGAGGAAGCAAGATCCTGCGATCAGAGGAGGCTGTGGTGCGTACAAGCACACTTTGCACCCACACAAGCAGGCATTGATCTTACTGCTGGTGAAGAATTGCGAGCCCATGCCGCCAGAAGAAGCTGTGATGAGGACAAGCACACTTCACACCCATACAAGCAGGCATTGATCTTACCACTGGCTGAGGAACGCAAGCTCCTGCCACCGGAAGAGGCAGTGGGAGAACTGCCTCCGTTGTGCACTGGGCTATCAGCGCCGCATTCCGTGTTAACACGCAGCCCTGCTACAAGAAGGTAGGCAAGCAGACAGACATGCATTATATCGACACACATCAACAAACTGTATGTACAAGCCAGGTGAAGGAGGTAGGTAGGTAGCACTTCCTTCTGAGGCAAGGCGAGAAGAAGAGCACAGTCCCTATACTTTGGGGATAGACCGCTTGTTTCTTTGCTGTCTGTGTTTAGCCCTTTTCAGGTGGGCTGCCTGTTACTGTAGGAAATGGACAGGCAGTTTAAGATCACACTCCCCACATTGGTCCAAGAGGAGGAGCTGTCATTCTCTTTTCTGTGGTGGAGGAGTAAATCATTGCCCATTTGGCTCCTTTTGCACAATAAATGTGAGGAGGAGGAGTGGTGTTCAGGGCTGTGCAATGACACCGTCATAGCACTTTTGCACCGTAATTACGGTACGGTTGACGGTCCGTACCGTCAGAACGTCAAAATGATGGTGTTTCAGAAATGACGGTGTCGACCGTCCAGGCGGTTGAGGGAACCGACCACTTTAATTACTGTGTAAACCCACCGTCAAGTCAGTTCTGGTCAAGTGCTGCTTGTTTGCTGTGAAAAGTTGAGACCAGATTTCGAATCCTGGTCAAGACATATACTTTAGCAAGCTGTCCTTTTCCAATTCCTTTCCCTTTCTTTATTATATACCTTTCGTTTGTTTGTACTACTAACACACATGCAACATTTAGAAATGAGGAGAAAAGAGCCAAAATAATTGGACTGTACCATCAACCGTACCGTCATGACAGTCCCCAAATTCCAAAATGACGGTCTAACACCATCAATTACGGTGTCAATCGTCAGACCGTATTTTGTCGGACCGTACCGCAGTAATTTTATTTCTACCTAGCTGTTGTTGTAATGTGTCAGAAAAGGAGCCACTTTGAAAATTCATACGACTCAACAAGCCAACAACAATGCTCTGCAACGCAGTATCAATACTTGAGCAAACACAAAACGATAAGGGTTTGCTGCACGTCAAGTATCAATACTACAATGCAGAGCATCGATATTTCAATGCAGAGCATCGATACTTTAATGCAGAGCATCGAAACTTCAATGCAGAGTATTAATACTTCAATGCAGAGCATCGATACTGCAATGCAGAGTATCAATACTACAATGCTCTGCAATGTAGTATCGATACTCGACGTGCAGCTCTGCTTACAGATAGGAAGAAAACAGATAGGAAGAAAACATCAACGTGCGGCTCTGCTTACAGGTAGGAAGAAACAGACAGGAAGAAAACATTAGCACTGCAACACTACAAGTCTTACAGTGTGGATGAAGTAAGATGATATTACATCAAAAAAAGGTGGGGGAGCAATTCAGGGTGTAATAACGCTTTGCTTACCTTATTCATAAGGGTTAGTTAATACACATAACAAAACAGCGCATCATGGAAGCTGGTAAGAAATCCATCCTGGCTTAAGCGGCACACATGCTCAATCTCAACTCAAACTGACTGTGCATGTCTGGAGCATGTCTGGCGCATGTCTGGTGCATTCGCCCATTTAGGTTAAAAGTCAGAGGGTTTGCTCACTCAAAATGTGGGCGAAAGTCAGAGGGTTTGCTCACGCAAAGTGCGGGCGAAAATCAGAGGGCTTGCTCACTCAAAGTGAGGGCAAAATTCAAAGGGTTTGCTCACTCAAAGCGTGGGCAAAAGTCAGAGGGTTTGCTCACGCAAAGTGCGGGCAAAAATCAGAGGGCTTGCTCACTCAAAGTGTGGGCAAAAGTCAAAGAGTTTGCTCACTCAGGGTCAGGGGCTGTTTCAAGCACTGAGGAGTACCCACACACAAATGAACACAATTACACATGCAAAAGTATACACACAGTAGCTTACCAGAGTGCTGAGGAGGGGTCGGTGCGTTTGCGTTAGCACGCCTGCGTAAATCGTAGTCTGCGCCTGCTCGTCGCGAAGTGGCTGTCCCTAATCCATTGGTACTTCGAGGGGCCTGTGAGGAAGGAAGGGGGTTGGGTGCTGCTGAGGTGGACTAGTTTTCCAATGATGGAAGCTTTGTTTGGGAGGTAACACGGCAGAGGTGTTGAAGTGGAGAGATGATGGAGGCTTTGTTTGGGAGGAAACACAGCAGAGATGTTGAAGTGGAGAGATGATGGAGGCTTTGTTTGGGAGGGAGCACAGCAGAGGAGTTGAAGAGGAGAGATATTAAGGGTAAACGGGTGGAATATAGGACCTCTTAGGATCCCCTGTACTTTTTTAAACCTTCGTTTTTTCTAAGACCCTTAATCCCCTTCCCTAACCCTCAAAGGGCCTGAGTACTGAGTATGAGACAGAGAGGTGAAGCAAATTTATGACAAGAAACGAAAGCGGCAATCAAGCGAAAGAGCAGGGCTTGCCGCTTCTTTTTGCTTAGTTTGATTGTCAACTTCTAATACCAGCTGTTGTTCAACAATTTATTTTCCTTCTCAGACCACAGTACTCCCTGAGTTAGTCATAGGAGCTGTTCAGGTACTGAGTACCGTATGACCCCATAAAAAAAAGATTGAGGAATACTTTTGCACATTGCATTCCCAAACAGCTGTGGTGAGTGTGTATGTGTGTGCATGTGTGTGTGCGTGTGTGTGTGTGTGTGTGCCAGTATTTGCGTGCATATACTCTCCATTACCTCACCAAGTCTGTGGCAATAGAGAGGATTCGAAAGTACTGAAAAACCGTGGACACGCATACAGGGTGGGAAAGAGGTGCAATCATTAAAGTATAGGATTCAAGCCTCACCCCATTCACAGAATGAAGCCAATGTGACCGATGTGTTCTAGAATGGGGTGCAGTCATTTAAATGATAAGCTTCAAGCCTCGCCCCATTCACAGAATGAAGCCAACGTGATCGATGTGTTCTAGAATGGGGTGTAGTCATTTAAATGATAGGCTTCAAGCCTCGCCCCATTCACAGAATGAAGCCACCACGTGAGCAATGTGTTCTAAATAGGGCTGGCCAGATCTACAGATGTATGCCACCCAGTGTAGAGGTACACTAGTTTTGGCATGGAGATTTCCACAGACGTCCGGTCAAACGCGACACAAATAAATGCCGTCTTGGCCAACCTTACAGATGGGCAATGTCAAGCACGAGAGTTCACAAGAGCACATCCTTGTCTCCAAAGCGCATTTTGCAATCACGCATACAAAAAGACACACACACGCACGAGCGCAAGCGCACATAGACATAGACGTATGCGCACCACTCTATACCTGGGATGGCTGCCTAGAAAGGGGGTTGCCACTGTCTCCACCTGACAGCACTGTCCCAGCACCCACTGGCCTACTTCCTGCCGAGGGTTTTGCAGGAGCCATGGAGGATGGCTTTCGCATGGAGGGTTTAGCCTGTGCAAATGCAACACACATGTGATTAGACTTTGAACAGCTCCTACCTACTTCATGACCACTTCATGACAACTTCATGACAACTTCATGACTACTTCATAACTACTTCATGACTACTTCATGACTACTTCATGATTACTTCATGACTACTTCATGACTACTTCATGACTACTTCATGACAACTTAGCTGTGCATAGCACGACGAGCATTGTAAATAGGAATCAGAAATGTGCAATAGGCGCACAGTATACTACGAAAAGGAATAGAGCGTTGTAATAGGACTCAGAAACGTGCAATGGGCGCACAGTACACTGCGAAAAGGAATAGAGCATTGTAATAGGGCCCAGACACGTGCAATGGGTGCACAGTATATTACGAAAAGGAACAGTGATTAGAGGGTATGACTGATCCAAAACAAACTTAACACCCGCACAGTGACAAAGCAATAGGCGACGATGGCGAGGGTACACAAGCGTTTCATGAGGAGGGAGGGTTGCCAGCACGCAGAGTTAGTGAGTGGAGAGACGCAGAGTTAGTGAGTGGAGAGACACACAGTTAGTGAGTGGAGAGACGCAGAGTCAGTGAGTGGAGAGACGCAGAGTTAGTGAGTGGAGAGACACAGAGTTAGTGAGTGGAGAGACGCAGAGTCAATAGTGGAGAGACGCAGAGTTAGTGAGTGGAGAGACACAGAGTTAGTGAGTGGGGAGACGCAGAGTCAGTGAGTGGGGAGACGCAGAGTCAGTGAGTGGAGAGACGCAGAGTCAGTGAGTGGGGAGACGCAGAGTCAGTGAGTGGGGAGACGCAGAGTCAGTGAGTGGAGAGAGGAGTTGCAAGGTTAAGGTGTTGCCCTTACCAGCAGTGAACCCAAGTGGCCAACTTGCTAACTAACTAACTACTAATAGTAGTTGCACACTCCCAACCACTACACCACCACACCTCTACATCCCCTCCTTTTCATGCACGCCTCTGGCCAACCGACACATTAATGCCGTGCAGGATGCTGCCACTCACTAATGAGCAACTGATGAGTGATCGCTTTCTTAAACTCACAAACAACTACAACACACCTCTCTACCTCTCTACCTCTCTACCTTCTCTCTACAGAACCACTCCCTGCTCGCAGGTCTGTTTCTAGCACTCAGGTTTTTTGGTGCGCCTACTAACAAACAACACTGTCCGTCACACCTCTTACCAACGTACCTCTGTAGACCCCCTCCCGCCTGCAGGCCTCTGACTGGCACTCAGATGAGAGTAACAATGGCTACTTCCCCCTGTGACGCCACTGTTGGAGCCCCTATTGTGTGTGTGTGTTTGTTTGTATGTGCACCTGTATGCATCTCTTTGTGTGTGTGTGTGTGTGTGTGTGTGTGTGTGTGTGTGTGTGTGTGTGTGTGTGTGTGTGTGTGTGTGTGTGTGTGTCAATTGTGCACACATGTCTGTACCAGAGAAGCCGTGCAGTGTGCGTGTGTGCATTATCACATTATCACACGCGCGCATACAAACTGTGTTCTCGCATTCCTTGCACGCTTCTGTTGTTGTGGTGAGCTTTTGCACCAATGTGTGTGTGAGTGTAGGGTGTGTGGGGTGTGTGTGTCTGTGTGTGAGTGTTGTGTGTGTATCTTTCCAATTATAAACGTGTACAATTGGTGGCTTGCATGCTGGTGTGTGCGTCATGTGCTTATAAACACGCTTGCATTACCTATTAGAAGAAGCAATGGAGGTGGTCCTGTTAGGCGCCCCCCTGCTCATCGTGCCAGAGGCGTTGTTCCACTTTTCTGAGAGCAGCACAGGGTCTTGGTGGGGGCGCTGGCATGCCATGGTTTGGACCTGCAGTTGGAGAGGAAGAGCATGTTTAAAACACAACGACTCCCCCCCAATAAAATACGCACGTGCCCACCTCCTACACCTGTAGTCGAGGGGAGGTTTGGGGGGGGAGGAGAGAAGTTTATGGTATAGTTAGGCTGCACTTGTGAAGGAGAGGGGGTGTGTTAACATCATCTAGGGATTAAAAAGGGGACATTCTATGTTTTTGTCCTCCGAAGGTGCAGGGGCTGTCAAAGGCTAGGGTTTGGACGTGCAGTTGCATGTTTGGGGCATGCCCTGTATATTATGCATGGATTTGACATTATAAAGCACAGGGTTGGATGTGCAGTTGCATGTTGGGGACATGCTACATACACATTGTGTATGGATTTAACATTACAAAGCATGGGTTTGGATGTGCAGTTGCATGTTGGGGGCATGCCCTAAATATTATGTGCGGATCCGACAAATTTAAGTTGCAGCAAGGTCCGTGCTCATTCACGCAAACAGGATATTATCATTGCAGTTTTCCTGCCAGGCTACGGCGTATTGGACCTGTGGTGGTTATGTAAGTCTGTCAGATCATTGTCTGGCCAAAGCTATGTCACAACACAGTGCATACGTACAACATAGTACATAGTACAACATAGGTACCTAATACAACATAGTACACACGTACACACGTACACCATAATACATACATACAGCATAGTACATAGTACATAGTACAACATAGGTATCTAACACAACATAGCACATATGCACAACATAGTACATACATATTACATTGGTACATAAGTACATAGCACATCATAATACACACGTACAACATAATACATACATACAACATAGTACATACGTACAACATAGTACATATGTGCAACACTGTACATGCGCCACATCCCACCAATCATTTGATGACATCATGGTTTCCTGCAGATATGGGGAGCATGCACCACTGGATGGCCTGACGCCGTTCACACACGTGCGCAAAATTTGCAAACGAGCAGCTCACGTACATTTACGAAGTACATAGAGACAAATGAGCTCTCGCTCGAACATCTTGATGCATGCACAATCAATGCATGCACAATCAATGCGTATGATTGTGCACGTCTGTGAGCAGCATCAGTCACATACACACATACGCACGCACGCAAACACACATACACACCTTGCTTGTTCTGCTTTGGCCGAGATCACAGCTTGGCCTGAGCACGCTGTTCTGTGCGAGGCTGCTGGCGCTGCTGATGCTTGACCTGTGAGAACACAGACAGCACAATCTCGATTTGACACAGGAGAGTCGTTTGGGTTTTGTGCAAAGCTGCTGGCGCTGCTGATGCTTGACCTGTGAGAACACAGGCAGCACATTCTATATTTGACGCAGGAGATGTGTTCGGGTTAGGCACAAGGTTATTGCTGATGCTGAAGGTGGAATTGTCAAATTCTCAGGCGGCACACGTTATCATACTTACGTAAAACACAGCTCGGCTACAACTTCCTCTTTACGTCCGTCAAACACACCTTGGCCTCGGCTACAAATTCTCCAGCGGCACACGTTATCATACGTCCGCCAAAAACAGCTCAGCTACAAAATCTCTTTACGTCCGTCGAACACAGCTCGGCCTCGGTTACAAATTCTCGAGCGACACACGTTATCATACGTCCGCCAAACACAGCTTGAGCAACACTACCAGCTGGACGAGTTGTTCAGAGATTGCGGGTCACATCGAAGCTAGCTTTTCTGGTGAGCAAGATGAACCAAATGAAAAGGAATGGAGACAAGAGAGTGTAACTGTGCTGCTCACTTTAAACACTGCAGGTAACATCAAAGCGTTTCTGGTGATCAAGATGAACCAACCAAGAGGCGGGTGTAAAAGAGAGCCTAACTAAGAGAGCTCTTCTTCTACTGACAGACAGTGTTGCTTTTCATGAGCTACACTCTTCTACCGTTACCTATACCCAGTAGTGGCGGCGATGCGTTGCCGTTATATGGCGGCATACAACTGAAGCCTACAACAATGGCCTACAACACATTACCTACAACAATGGCCTACAACTAAAGGCCCACAACAATTGCCTACAAATCACACTGATCAACGCACCATCCAGCGCATGTGCTGCTCTCCTGTTCCATGGCACCCTACTAATCTACAATTGAGTTGCCTGTGAGAGACAAATGAGTGAGAGAAACACACCTATCCAGCGCGTGTGCTGCACTGCTGTCCTGCTGCTGTGAGGTCACGCTGCACTCGTTCTGTGCCACCGTGTGGGCATCAGTGTGCAGCACTCGGTTGTCCCGCGTGACCTGCACGCACACATACACACACACGCGCGTTGCATGTTGCCATTTTCACAATCTTTAAATCTATGGGCGTCAATGTGCAGCACTCAAATGTTCTGCGTGAACTGCACACACACACACACACGCACACACTTGCATGTTGTTTCCTTCAAAATTTATGGAAACCTCATGGGCGCTAACTAACGTGCAGGACTCAATTGTTCTGCGTGACCCCCCCCCACACACACAAACACAAACAAACACAACGCACCGTTTGTTTCAAAACTTTGTAATTGACCATCCATTACTTTCTTCTGTCCCTAAATTGAGGATAGAGTACAACCATATTAGCACTAAACCTGCACAGTCTGATAAAACAAACATTCACACTCACACACATGCTCACACCCATGCACCAATCCCCATCTTCTGCAGTTCATACACAAACAAATGCATACACCCACACCCATACCCATGCCTACATCCACACAAACAAAGCCCCATCGACTGCACAATTGAATGCGCAAACACGCTCACACCTAGACGCTCACACTTACACCTGTGCTCACACCTAGAGCCGTGCCCACACCTAAATGCTCACACCTAGATGCTCACACCTAGACGCTCACACCTAGACGCTCACACCTAGAGCCGTGCCCACACCTAAAAGCTCACACCTAGATGCTCACACCGAGATGCTCACACCTAGATGCTCACACCTAGATGCTCACACCTAGACGCTCACACCTAGAGCCGTGCCCACACCTACTACGCCCACACCCACACCTAAACGCCCACACACAACACTGGCACCTGCACAGCTTGGCCCAGATTTTTCCACGCAGCCACCTCTGCTTCTCTGCGTGCTTTGGCCGCTGCATGCATGTTCCAATGTGCCACATGTGTGCGTCTTTAGGGTTTAGGGTTTAGGGTTTAGTTTAACCTCTGACTGCTAATCCCTAACCGCAAATAATCCAAAGTACAATTTGTCCCGTGATGTTTCTGCGTGCACTGGCTGCTGCATGCGTGTCTCAATGTGCCACATGTGTGTGCAAATAATTTAAAGTACAATTTGTCCTGTGATGTTTCTGCGTGCTCTGGCTGCTGCATGTGTGTCTCAATGTGCCACATGTGTGTGATACGTGTGTGCGTGATACGTGTGATACGTGTGATACGTGTGATACGTGTGTGTGATACGTGTGTGCCACATGCGTGTCTCAATGTGCCACATGTGTGTGATACATGTGTGTGTGTGTGTGTGTGTGTGTGTGTGTGTGATACGTGTGTGCGTGATACGTGTGATACGTGTGATACGTGTGTGTGTGATACGTGTGTGCCACATGTGTGTGATACGTGTGTGCCACATGTGTGTAATACGTGTGTGCGTGATACGTGTGATACGTGTGATACGTGTGTGTGTGTGATACGTGTGTGCCACATGTGTGTGATACGTGTGTGCACATGTGTGTGTGATACGTGTGTGCCATTACAGCATGCATTTGTCTCATTGTGTTTCTGCATGTGATGTGTGGATATGTGCGCATACCAAAGCATTTATGCAAGCAAAGAGCAAAGAAAAAGATCAACACTCCTCTATTCGTGCATAAACGATAGACGCTTATACACACACAAACCACACACACACACACACACACGCACGGATGCATGCACATGCACATATTACATACTACACAAAATCTACGTCTACTACATACACACCTGCATCCATGGCTGCATGCACTGTCTGCTGCCAGCACGCGCGCAAAGCCACACGCTTGCGTCCCATAAATTTGACCAACTGTCGCACCATGTGCCACCTGCAAGGATTAGCAGTCACAGTGGGTTGTGTGTGTGCGTATGCGTATGTGTGTGAGTGTGTAAGTGTGTGTGCGCGTGTGTGTGAGTGTGAGTTTGTGAGTGTGTGTGTGTGTGTTTATGTGTGTTTGTGTGTGTGAGCTTGTGAGTGTGTGTGTGTGTTTGTGAGTGTGTGTGTGTGTATGTGTGTGTGTGAGTTTGTTAGTGAGTGTGTGTATGTTTGTGTGTGTGTGTGTGTGTGAGTTTGTTAGTGAGTGTGTGTATGTTTGTGTGTGTGTGTGTGTGTGTGTGAGTGAGTTTGTGTGTGTGTGAGTTTGTGAGTGTAAGTTTGTGTGTGTGTGTGTGAGTGTGTGAGTGTGTGTGTGTGCGTGTGTGTGAGTGTTGTAAGTGTGTGTGTGTGAGTGTGTGTGTGAGTGTATGAGTGTGCATAAACCAAGTTTTATATTCACGTGTAACTACACCTTGTGTGCCAACTATAAACAGCAAACATCTGAAACTTTGTGTGCTTGTTGGTAGCAGCGATTGCATGAATGTGTGTGCCTGAATGTGTGCATGTGCATGTGTGTGTCGGTAATGTTCTAAGAATTGCTCAGGTCCAAAGGAACATCCGCTGCAAAGACATGAGGATATGGCACTCTAAAAAAATGAATGTGCTGCTTATGAGTATGCAGGGCAAGAGGACAGGTTTGAGGAAGACCTTCTCATATATTTGCCGATTAGACAACTTCTTTCACCGGAACAAGTGACCTTCTTTGCTGCCTGCTGAAATGACACACAAACAAAACGGATACTGCCATGTACACAAACGCTGGGTTGCGCAAGTTGCGCAGGTTGCACACATTTGGTCAAATTGCCCTCTGAATAACACTCAAGGCTACTAACGATAGCAGTCAGGTTCTCCACAAATCAGTCACCTCTATCATTACACTAATGCGTACATATCCCTACAGCTACACACGCACTTGCATATACACAGACAGGCGCACACATGCAAACACTTGCATGCTGGCGCGCACACAGACACAGACACATACACACACACAAAACACATACATACACTAAGGCACACACTCACAAACACTTGCATGCTGGCGCGCACACAGACACACACACACAAACACACACAACACATACATACACTAAGGCACACACTCACAAACATGCACACACACACAAACGTGCACACACACACACACACACACACACATGGACACACTCAAACATACTCATACACACACAAACCTGTAAGCGGCAAGGGGATTAACGACTCTGCTTGCCTCCATCACCCTCATGCGATTGACTTGGTGACTGGTCAAGCTGACAGGCCATTCCAGGGCGAGCACCACCACCTGCACTCACACACACACACAGTCACAGGCACCAGTCCAGATTAGTGCCACGCTAATACCTAGCCTACCATCCCAACCATACAGAAAACTGATCGCCATTCCAGCAACCCAGCAACAACAATGCAACGTCAATCTGCGTCCAAGCCTAGAAAAGGAAAAAAAAGATGGCTGGTCAAGTTGATAGGCCAGTTCAGGGCAAGCACCTCCACCTGCGCACTTAACACGAGGTATAAGTAGCCTGTCCTCTTTGTCTGCGTTAATACCAGCGCCACTGCAAAACTTTGCCAGAAAAATCGAAATCGAAATCGAAATTGAAATCGAAATCGGATGCTGGTTCAGCTGAGGTCTCTCCAAGGCAAGCCTTACAAAATGCACGTACAACAATGTACAACAGTCTTATACAATATGGCTACAATGTAGGGCTGGCCAGAACCATTTGTATTTGGTGTACATACAGTGTTTTAAGCAGGGAAATTACCAAAAATACAACCATACACGGTGTATACATATGGTTCTGGCCAACCCTATAACAAATGGGTTACGATAGGGGGTGTCCAAGGCGAGCCTTACATAGTGCATGCACAACAAACCTGTTGGAAATGGTTACACAGATTACAATAGATCCCCAGGGCAAGCCTTACATAATGCACATCCAACAACGTGCCAGCCCTATACAACAACCACGTGTTTCCATACAACTGTCTGACAGTGCACATCCAACAACGTGCCAGCCCTTAACAACAACCACGTGTTTCCATACAGCTGTCTGACAGTGCACGCACAACGACGTGCCAGCCCTATACAACAACCACGTGTTTCCATACAACTGTCTGACAGTGCACATCCAACGACGTGCCAGCCCTA
>Ga0307974_1001107_pt1:15000-18131 | contig 18131 bp, 29 predicted proteins | sample OrgLakmetagen784_FD_201812 | JGI IMG/M metagenome (GOLD analysis project Ga0307974, IMG submission 201812) | Saline water microbial communities from Organic Lake, Antarctica - #784 | ecosystem: Environmental > Aquatic > Non-marine Saline and Alkaline > Saline | place: Antarctica... | reverse complement strand
GTGTGTGAGGCGGCGCCTCGTGTGCTGCTTGCATGTGCGTTGTGTATGTGTGCTTCTGCCTCTGTGTAAGTGGGCGAGTTGACAGGTGTGCACGTGTTTGTGGGTGTGTGCTTAACGCGACAAGCAAACAGCAGACGTTCATCACAATGCCTGCATGCCACTTTCAATCCCCTCACACACACACACACACACACACACACACACACACAAACACACACACAAACACACACCCTTGTTCTTCTCCCTTTGACCAGAAAACCACACCAGGAAACAATCATCATGCTTGCATAACGCATCTCCCCCCCCTTGCACCGTTCTCCTCTCTTACTTACACCAAACACCCACACCAGACAAGCACCATAGGCATCATTCATCACACCTGCATGGTAAATCCTTTCCCCTTTCACGACCAAACCCTTTCTATTCCTCTTTCTTGATAGCCACCCTTTCCTTTCCCCTATCACAAACACACACCCTTTCCTTTCCCCTTTCACGATAACACACCCTTTCCTTTCCACTTTCACGAACACACCCTCTTTTCTTTGATCAGAAAATGGCCCATGTTCGTGATTACAAGGGCTGCATGATGGAAGTTCATACCACACCCAAATGCATCTGTATCAGCACCGTCAGCACACTCACAGACCCATGCACAGTAGAACTTACAGGGAGCACTGGACGGATGTGTATACACACACACATGTACGCACGCATGCACACGCACACACACTCGCACACACACACACATACTTACACAGATTTGCAAAAACATGAATACATATATGCACACACACGCATGCTCACACGCACACACATATACACACACACACTCTCTCGCACGTACACACACACACACACACGCACACTCGCACGTACACACACACACACTCACACGTACACACACACACTCGCACGTACACACACACGCACACGCACACACACACACACACGCACACACACAGCTTCAACAGATCCTGCAAGAGCTGGAAGAGACAAAGGCAGCTCTGGCGCAGCAGCAGCAGCAGCAGCAGCAGCATCATCATCCCACAGGGCACAGCGAAGAAGCACTGGTGGCCACACTTCGTGAGCAGCTAGAAGAAGCACAGGCTGCATTGATGCAGCAGCAGCAGCAGCAGCAGCAGCAGCAGCAGCAGCAGCAGGCAGTGGGGCAGCAAGGTCAAGCCCAAGGAGGGGAGTTGCTTGCCGTACAGCAGTGGGGGGCGCAATTGCAGGTACTTGTGTAGCATGTCAAAATAATTGTGTCTATGTGTGTATGTGTGTATATGCGTGTGTGTGCATTTGTGTGTGTGTGTGTATGTGTGTGTGTATAAATTGGGCAGCAGGGTCAGGCCCAAGGAGGGGATGTGCAGCAGTGGGGTGCTTCCTTCATTGTTAATGTAATCGCACTCATGTGTGCATGAAAAACCATAAGCTAAGGTTTGGCTGCAGGTGCGTCCTTCTTTGTCAATGAATGCGCACTCATGTGCGCATGAATACCGGTAGGTCATGGTTAGGGAAGAATGAACTGTCATTGTCAATGAATGCGCACTCATGTGCGCATGAGTACCGGCATGACAGGGTTAGAGAAGAATGAAACTCATGTTGTTGGTTCCTGTGAGTCTGCAAGCGACTGCGTGTGGCAGTGACAGTGGCAGCAGAGGATGGCAGTGGATGGCATTGGCAGCAGAGGATGGGATTGGCAGCAGTGGATGGCAGTGGATGGCAGTGGCAGCAGAGGATGGCAGTGGCTGGCAGTGGATGGCAGTGGCAGCAGAGGATGGCAGTGGATGGCATTGGCAGCAGAGGATGGCAGTGGATGGCAGTGGCAGCAGAGGATGGCAGTGGCAGCAGAGGATGTTTTGTGGGTATTGTAGTGGAATGCATAGGGTTGGCCAGACACTGCCACAACGTATACGACCGTATGTATGGTGATTTCCCTGCCAAAATTACCGTACATACACCGTATATACCTATAAATGTATGGTTCTGGCCAACCCTAGGTATGCATGCTGTTGTGTTGTGAGGTGTTTCTAAGTAGGGCTATCCATGATGGGGTGTTACTTTCTCTCTTGCACTTTCTGGTCAGAGCAGAACAGCGTTAAAAGCACAAATTGCTATAATTTGAGTTGACCAAAATTATCCGGGGTGGGCATACGGTATTTTGGCAGGGAAATTATCGAATATACGGTCACATATGTAAGGTTGGCCAGGACTATATTCATACAGTGTGTATACGGCAATTTGGGCAGGGATTTATCGAGTATTTGGTCAAATACGGTGTATGTACGGTTTTGGCCAACCCTAGCTATAACCCATGGCCTTGCCTCCTCTTGCATTCTCTATTTGGAGAGCAACAGCATAAGCACAAAGTGCTCTAAACTGTGGCCTAAACATTTTAGATTGTAATCCATGGCATTGCATTCTCTGTTTGGAGAGGAACAGCATAAGCACAAAGTGCTATAAACTGTGGCCTAAATATTTTACATTGTGATCCATGGCATTGCATTCTCTGCTTGGAGAGGAACAGCATAAGCACAAAGTGCTCTAAACTGTGGCCTACACAATTTAGATTGTGATCCATGGCATTGCTTCCTCTGTTTGGAGAGCAACAGTGTAAGCACAAAGTGCTCTAAATTATGGCCTACACATTTTACATTGTGATCCATGGCATTTCATTCTCTGCTTGGAGAGGAACAGCGTAAGCACAAAGTGCTTTTTGTTGATAGAGGATTAGGGTAGGAATGCATGCACACCTTCACACACACACACATACACACACACACACACAAACACACACACACACACAAACACACACACACACACACACACACACACGCATGCATGCACACACACACAGGCGGAGTTGCAGAGCACGCAGCATTGGGGCACCCAACTCCAGTCAGAGCTGTACGCTGCACAGCACGCTGCGCATGATGCCACAGTGGGAGCCACAGCAGCACAGCAAGAGGTGCACAGACTCGTAAGTGTGTGTGTGTACGTGTGTGTGTGTGTACGTGTGTGTGTGTGCTAAATGTACGCTGCACAGCACGCTGCTCATGATGCCACAGTGGGAGCCACAGCAGCACAGCAAGAGGTGCACAGACTCGTAAGTGTGTGTGTACGTGTGTGTA
>Ga0307974_1001107_pt1:0-10000 | contig 18131 bp, 29 predicted proteins | sample OrgLakmetagen784_FD_201812 | JGI IMG/M metagenome (GOLD analysis project Ga0307974, IMG submission 201812) | Saline water microbial communities from Organic Lake, Antarctica - #784 | ecosystem: Environmental > Aquatic > Non-marine Saline and Alkaline > Saline | place: Antarctica: Organic... | reverse complement strand
GCGTGACAATGCTGCATCGTAGGGAAGTATCTTCACGTCTCCTGCGTGTGTGTGCCTGTCAGAACAAGGGTGTGCGTGTATATAGGTTGGTGAGTGGGCATGTGTGTGTATGCGTGTGTGTCAAGGGTGAGGGGGGGACATGACGTGTGTTTCTGCTTCCTTTGTGTGACTCTGTTCTTTGGTCGAGCCAGTCTGCTTGACTCTGTGGTGGTTGCTGCACCTCAGGTGGTATTCTCATTCTTTGGGCTCATCGAAATCTTTGTATCTCGTGGGGTGTTCCTTTTGATTATAGATAACACCCTTTCAATAAAAATTTGAAATAGGTTGCAGTGCAACGAGTTTTGGTTCCCGTATGTGTTAAGGCGCACTGCCCCAGGAAATCAGGGACTGAACGCCTTCAACTCTCATAATGTTAGCGTTTTCTGTTTTCTCTTGGTCTCGTGAGTCACATCGATGTGGGGAGTGGTTTTCACTGCCTGTGTAATTTTTTCTTGTGAGTGAGCTCACGCCTTACCAAGCCTCTGATACTAGAACGTTCACTTGCTGTTAAGCGGGCACACTCAAATGGCACATACACCCACACACACACACACACACACACACACACACACACACACACACACACACACACACACACACACACACACACACGCAGCCCATGGCCGGCCTTCTACGTGGTCGAGGGGGGCACAGGGCGTCCACCGTCTATGTGCCATTCGCGGCTGCTCTTCAAGGCTTAGACAAGGCAGGGCTGTTGTTGTATAAGCGTCCTGGGCTGCGTATGGTGTTTGTCATGTACTTGCTCGTGCTGCATCTTGCTGCACTGATCTGAGTACTCTGATCTGAGCACTTGCTCGTGCTGCATCTTGCTGCCTTGATCTGAGTTCTCTGATTTGAGTTCTCTGATCTGAGCACTTGCTCGTGCTGCATCTTGCTGCCTTGATCTGAGTTCTCGGATCTGAGCACTTGCTCGTGCTGCATTTTGCTGCCTTGATCTGAGTTCTCTGATCTGAGCACTCAGATCTGAGCACTTGCTCGTGCTGCATCTTGCTGCCCTGATCTGAGTACTCTGATCTGAGCACTTGCTCGTGCTGCATCTTGCTGCCTTGATCTGAGTTCTCTGATCTGAGCACTTGCCCGTGCTGCATCTTGCTGCCTTGATCTTAGTTTTAGATATGTTGAGGCAGGAAGGTGTAAAAAGTATTGACACGAGTGTTGGTTTGTGTGTGTCTTCTTGCTGCATCTGGCTGCCTTGTTTCAATTTTTTGATGTCGAAGGTGCATGCATAAGCCCATGCGTGTGTTGTGTGCGTGTCCACATGTTGCTGTGTTCAGTGTTGTCCGGCCATGTTGTGTCCTGTGTGTGCTTGTGCTCGGCTGCCGTTGTTCTATCATGCATTGGGATTGTGTGTACGTGTCAAGAAGCTAAAATAGAAAAGAAAAACTACACGTAAGCAGGGAACAGGGTCCTGTGCACACAAGAGTGTCACAGGGATCACACACACACTCACATACACACACATACACGCATACACACACGTGCACACACAAGCACTCACATGTGTGGCCTGTCTGTTGCGTAATACGTGACATGTGGTGTGTGGCGTGGTACGTGACATGTGGTGTATTTTGTGGTTTTGTGGTACGTGACATGTCTGTTGCGTGGTACGTGACATGTGGTGTGCTTTGTGGTTTTGTGGTACGTGACATGTGGTGTGTGGCGTGGTACGTGACATGTGGTGTGATATGCGGTTTCGTGGATTGGAATGTTGAGCAGGGATTCCAGAAGAAAAGAGGGGAATCCAAACTCGCCTTTGATGTGGAGGAAACCTTTGTAAAGAACATGTAAACAGTTGCAATTGTATTTGCAGTTGCGTGGCTTGTATATATTCGTGTGCCTGTTCCCAATGTTTTGTTAAGAATAGGCTGTCCGATTGCATGCTTGTTACAATTGCACAGCCTGATGCAAACCTATGTGCTTCAGCTTAGACCCTGGACAGGACTCACACTCCCTGCTACGGTAAACAATGCGTGTTGCTTTACTAACTGAGTGTAGGTGTGGCGGAAGGTGTCTAGCTGGCTGACCTAGGAGGCAGAGAAGAGAGAGAGAGAGAAAGAGAGAGAGAGAGAGCTGGCCCCGTTGCTTTTTGTCTGCTGGCTTTGACAAGACATGCCTTTAACGTGCAAAGCCGATCAGTAAAGTTGGGAGGCCAGGCAGGGGGGTGTGAAATGGAGCGCCATCGGATATTGAAACGTTTTTATTTTAAGCAGGTTCATTTTGGAGTATATTGGAGTATACTTCCTTCTCTAGTTTCCTTCTTGTATGCGTGTATATTTCTGAAACATCATGTGATGGTCAACTTTATTAATTGCTACAATGGTCTGATAAGGGTTAATCCTCAGGCAGGTTGTGTGGCTGATCGGCTGCTGGTCTCGTCCACAGTCAAAGAAATCCAAGATGTCACACGATATAACGGTTACAAAAGGAAAAATGCGAGTGTCCTGCTGGTGAAGGAGATCAAAAGCAAATTCTTGAGCGTTTCTTGTTCTGTCTTGTAGCTGGATGTGCCAGTCTTATTGACAACCGCCTTTGGACCAAGGAAGGCCTCCAAAAACAATCCATCGGAGGAGTAATGTTCAAGGTTTACAAGGTTTACAAGAAAAGGCCTTCAGTCAAAGCGTGCGACTGCTAGCCTGCTTATAAAAAACAGTCAGTTCATGCAGAAGCAAAACAATAGAGTTTGTTGTTGTTCTGGTGCAAAAAAGTAAAAACATCCTGTGCTCTTGCTCTCAGACCGAGAATAAGGACTCATATCTCTGGAGGGGGTTATCTGAGGCCCAAAATGGGTATACTTTTTGGATGCTCCTAAAGCAGGTGGCCCTAACTTGCGCGTTTCAAGCTCAGCTCTGCTATGTAGATTTCAGTGCAGCTGAGCTTGAAAGGGCAAGTTTGGGCCATCTGCCTCAGCAGCCGCGGCGTGAACCTTACTTTTTGAGCAGCCATATGCTGTATCTGACCAGCCAGCAAGCGCACCAAACTGAGTGATGTTTAGTGCTTTGAAGTCCTTATAATGAATAAAGACCATTGCAAGAGAAATGGGAGCAAAAATACTAAGTGGTTGGCGAGATGTGCAAATAAATGTGCCATTCCCCCTGAAAAGCACCCATCTAGGGTACAGATGCATGACGTGTGCTTTAGTCCTGTCATTCTGTACGCAGGGCGACTTGTCTTAATCTGAGCACATGCTCGGGTAGCTTATATGATGGCGTATTACATAGGTCCAGGGGAGATAGCAAACTCCCCTGCTAGCTATCCTGGTAAGCCAGCGCCTAGTGGAGTCAGGGCTACTCAACATCACCAAAACCTCCATACAGCGAGACAAAGCGGGCAGGTTCATTGGCCTTAGGTGCAAATGGGGGGGCCATGCCCTAGCTCTTGGGTGTGCCTATCTCCCCTCAGGCGCTAGCCGCCCCCAGCCATAGTGCGACTTCATTTCGCAGCACCTTGCACAGTGGCTGGCCAAGCAAGGCAAGGCACTTTTCGTGCTTGGTGGGGACTTCAATTTTGTGCTTGATAGCGCACTTGATAGGCGCGCCTTGCCCAACAAAAGCCCCCCCCCCTCCCCCCGACACCCTACCGAGCCCTCTCAACCCACCTCTCCAAATGAGCAGGCAGCTGCTGCCTTCCTTGCCGCACTTGCCCATGCCAGCCCCCTCACCCACACTGGCAATAGCACAGAAGCCCTCACAGCGCAGCAGTGGGACGCAGTCTGTACAAAGCACCACCTCACAGACACGTTTCGTATAATCCATCCTCGCACAAAAGGCTACACCTTCCACAGGGGGAAGCAGGCATCCCGCATTGACCGCTTCCACACCCACAAAGCGCTGCAGCCCTTCATCATGCAGTGCAAACCACACACCTATAGCCCCCCCCTCTCTGACCACTTCCCCCTACTCCTAAGCCTACTCCCCGCAAACCCACCAGCCACACAAGTGGAGAAAGGTCCCTTACAGCATTCGGGAGACCTGGAGCTTATTATTATTTCCCTGGACATATGTAATACGCCATCATCATCAACTCCCTACTACAAGGTTGAGACAAAGCTGAAAGTTGATAAATAAAAAGGACGCAAGAGAGGCAGGCTGGAAGCGATAACAGAAAGTAGGGGGGACAACCAGGGTGATGAGAAGAAGGGCGAAACGTGTACGAGAAGGTCAAGCATGGGAAAGAAAGAAGGAAGGAAAGCCTGCGTACTTTGGTGCCCACGTAGAAAGAACAAGGTTTAGGAAGACGGGGCTAGTAAAGAGCAAAAAGGCAACGGGCCAATCTAGCTACACCATCCACCGCGAGGCACTCAACATGAAAAACTAGGGAAGCTAAGAGTTAGCCAGGATAAAAGCAGCTAAGCCATTGCCATGATTGGTGCGCCATAACCAAACTCCAACACAACCCAAAGAGAAGAGAGAGTTCCCCTACAGAAAACGCAGCTGCACCACCACGTCACTCTCAGCATTACGAGCCCATACTAGGGAGACACGAAAGGAGTACAGTGAGCTAAAGGTTTAGATAAAAAGTGTCGGGTTGTTCTACTAAGAGCCGTGAGCAAGGGGAAGCAGGCCAACCTATACCTAGATCAAGGCGGTAGACACGCTAGGGAGGGAGCTGCAGTGAAACAGCCAAGGAGCCGTTTGGCCTAGCATACACAAAGGGGTGAACCTGGCCTAGGTCAGAGAAACTGGAGACACTACCTTGGCAGGCTGCAAAGTCTTTTAAGCTCAAGGCTGCGAGGAGAAGATCAACTGCCCTAGTTTCTACTAGTGCGGGCTCTAAGCCTGTCCTGGCTAGCGTGTTAAACATCACATCCCTAGCTCTTAACATGGCAGTCAGGGCAGCTAGGCACACAGCATACCACAATTCCTTCCTCACTGTTTTGCATGGCTGCTCTAGCAGCCACGCATACATGCTGTGGTAGCAGCTGCACGGAAACTGGGAGGTTGTGTTGTATGGCTCGCCTGATGGCTGAAGCTCCTGTGCAAGTCCAAAAGACGTGCTCCCGTAGTTGTAGCGCTTGTGCAGCATGTGGAGATGCGGCTGAGTGTTGCCAGCCACACGGGCAAGCTGTCCCCCGCTTCATCCATCCGTGGCCACCTGCTCCCACCACACCATGCTGGACTAGGCGCCATCAAACTTTCTTCCAGTTATTCTCCCATGGGAGCCTCCATACTTGGCGTACTCGTGCTCGGAGCGCCTTCGTGATAGTCAGTGCTGTGGGGCGCGTTTCTTCTTGCGGCTGGGTGGGGGCAGCTAGGGTAATTGCTGACTTTGTGCATTGCTGCCAGGCTTTCATTCTAGCTGTTTGGCTTGGCTGCATGAGGAAATTTGTTCTTGCACGCAATGTAAAGGTGGAGGAGCTGAGGCTGAGTGAACCTGGCGATGACTGTATTGCGCCGTGTTGGTGTTGTTGGTCTTGTTGGGGCTGCTGCTGAGGGGGGGTGTGGGGCAGCCACTTTGTATGGTTTAGAAGCAGCTCAATGGCTGCATTGTGGGATGCTTATAAAGTCAGCATCAGTGTGAAGCTAGGTTGGGTCCAATTTGATGATGTGACGTGTGATGAGTAGTTGCACTTGCATGCAAAAAGGAGCATGTTTTGGTTTTTGCCCAGATAACCCCCTCTGTCATATCTCCTGCGAAGAGACACTACTGTATGGGGGTGTGTGCAGTGGAAAATAGCATGCGGTTCATCCTGGACATCATCATCAGCTTCACACAAATCACAGGTAGGGGAGGAGCTGGGGTTCCATATTGCGGTCTCAAAGCGAAGGGTGTGGACACGCAGTCTGAAACGGGCAACACTGCAAGACATATTGTGGGAGGTCTAGGAACATGTACTTAAGAAGGCTGTAGGGAGAACGAGTAGCCAGGGCTTTTTTTGGGTGTCGTGCACACCATCTATTATAAGTGAGAATCTTGCTGTTGTGCTCTCTTGGGCAGCCATCAGGGTCCAAAACTCCATAGTGTCTCTCTCTGAGGTCCACAACAAAACGATTGAGGTCAATGGGTTCACAGTTCCGCTTATCTTTGAACATGTACTCTTGTATCAGACCAGTCAATATTACCAGATTACAAGGAAAAATGCCTCAGTCAAGAAGTATGACTGCTCGCCTGTTCATAAAGTAAAATAAGTTAATGAATGAAAAAAATAGTTTGTTTTCCTGGTGTAAAAAGCCTTCCTGTCATGTCTGTGAAAATAAGAACGTGAACTTCCTGCAGAGAGAAACCATCTGAAGTTGCGTGCAGTGAAAGAGAACATGTTTTTCATCTTGGACATTTCAGCCTCACATAAGTCGCAAGTAGGGGAGGAGGCGGAATTCCAAGTTGCGGTTTCAACGCGAAGGGTGTGGACGCGAAGTCTGAAACGAGCCACAGTGCGGATGACATCTCGAGGAAGGTCAAGAAGCATGTACCTGGGAAGCCTATAGGGAGGATGGGTAACCAGATAGAGCTATTTGTGCAGGCAGTGCGCACCACTGGTGATAAGTAAGCGTTTTGCTGTTGCGCTCTCCAGAGTGGCTATCAGAGAAAGGTGTCCAAAACCCTAGATGTCTGTCCCTGAGGTCCACGACAAACCGACTGAGATCAATAGGCTCACAGTTCAACAAATTTTGTTTAAACATGTAAGATTGTGTCTAGCCTTCCATGGCTGAAAGAATGTGGGAGGACCAGCATTCAAGAGACAAGGAGCTCAACTGCATGTCAGTACCAGACCAGTCATGGCTGAAACAATATGGGAATACCAGCAGTCATCATACCTGGAGCTCAGTTGCATGTCAGCATGTAAAACCTGTTTGGCAGTAGTGCTGTTGCATTGGGTCAAAGAATTGTAAACACGCATTGTGGCACGAAACCAGTTGAACTCTAGGGGCTCAAGGCCACACTCTCGCATAACGGTGCGATGCACAATTTAACACTGTCAACAGCCACTTCTGAACTGGGTTGTCCATCTCTTTGCCCTGTTTAAAAATAGGAGTTGACCAGATCTGGCTTACGTACATGCTAGCAGGAAATGCATAGGTTTTGAGGAGCCAAATGTGAGCATGCAACCTGTTGGTAAGGACATTATCTCGAACAAACTTTTTTACTCTGAAAGTGCCAGCCGTGAAGGGTCTCAGTGCTGCATCAGCCACAGTGGTCATATTGATATTTTTGTCACACTCCATGCTTAAGTATCTGATTGTGTCGGTGTAGGATAATCGTGTGCCGTCACAATAGAGAGGAGGCAAGCGATTATCAGACCTGGAAATAAAACACATTACCTCATATGTGTGTGTGTCCACTGTCAAAGATAATTTCCTGTGGGCATAAACTCTGGAGTGGTGTTCCATAGCTAAATCCTTCACGCATCTATCAGTTCTCTGTCTCCGTGCCTGTGCGCTCTCTGCTCATGCTTGTGTGCATCGTTTGTTAAAAATTTGTGATGCATGGGTCAAACAATGACATGATCTGATGATCTACCTTGAAAAATAAACAGCCGGCAGACGATCCTCCTTGTTTTGAAGGAAGATCAAGCCTCTTTAAAAAATGACTCGCTTTTTCGTAATTTGGTAGATTTTACCAAGAAAAGACAAAAAAAGGCAACAATATCGGCATGGATAAGGAGGGGGTAATGTTTTGTGTCCTGCACCATCCAACAGATGCAGAGATAAAAGGACAAGAGAGGACAAGAGCAGACCTGGAGAATAAAGAAAAAAAGGAACACATATAACGCCGTAGTGTAAACACTACCTTGTCACAGCAAATCACTGTCACGGCAAGGTACAAGACTTGGCACACAAACTAATTTCTTCGATAATCGGCTCCTCCAGCTCATTGAACGAGACTAGTCAAAACAACCTCAAATGAAAAACCAACTAATTAAATTACACGATTTGTCACTGCCACCAATTGGGCGTGACATGGTGGGCTTTTTATGTGGTTGCACTGATCTTATGCTGATCAAATGCTGATAGCTGATAATGACACTTTGCTTCGCATTCAAGCCAGAGGACTTGACGAAATGAGTTGAATAAGCATTGGTTATAGAAGTGACAAATTTGCTTAAGTAGCATATGGTAGGTCTGTACAAAGAGTATACTTTTTATGCGGGCTTGATGGAATGAAAGCTTAGTAGTTGTCCCGATACGTTAGACAGGGCCACCTCGTGGCATGCAGACCTTCTACCCCAAGGATATGCGGTGGATTTGTTTTTCTCCGCTCAATGCTGCCTGATGCTCATGGTACGATGGTGTGGAGGGGTTTGCGATGTTCTCATAAGCGAGGCAGAAGTTGAGTCGGAAAGTTAGCACACAGTACTTATTTAATGTACATTCGCTCAGGTGTACATTGCATGAGTTTGGTCAAACGTCTGTCGGAAAGTTTGTGGAGGTGGAGTCACAGTGAATTCGGCAAGGTGATCGGGTATGAAATGGCCGATTCACCAAGCCTGCGGGTGTTAAATGTGCACGTGTGTTTAAGCGTTGTGCCTGAGGGTTCTACGGTGCTGATGAATTCCCCTTTCCCTCAGCTTACTCCCTGCAAGCTGCAAGTGCAGATTATTATTGTTCCAACTGTACGTGCTTGCATGATGAGGGTTCTACCCAGTGCTCCCTCCCTCTTCCAGACCTGCAAGTAATATAGTGCCTTCTCGTTAGGCCAAGAGGATGGTGGCCAGCCAAGGCAGTAAGCAGGAGGGCGTCACCCAAAGGCTTAATGAATTATTCTATTTGACACAGTGAAGTCTTTATCTTTCCGCAAAACCGTGACACGAGCTTTTGATGTTGTTGAAATCGGGTATGCGTGTTTTTATTCTCCTTTTTTGTGATGGAATGGTTATTAAAGGGGTGGTACTCTTTGCCCTCAGCCTTGCCAAGATCAATCTCAGATCAGTGATCAATGGCTGATCAACACTAACATGGCATTTGTTTAAACCTTTCTTACCTCCAAGTACCATTTTAATACCTTTATGGTGGAAGCCAATCAGATAAGCTTTTAGTCCTGCCCCCTGCTGCCCCCCGCTACTGCACCTGTCCACACAGATCTGTTAGACTTCAGACTCATCGCACAGACAGCATGATGTGTTTGTGCTCTGCAATGGCGGAATGGCCATGGGTTCTGCCAATCTATGTCAATTTTGCATTTGGAAAAACACCACTGCAATCCAGCCATTTCACAGTCAAAGAAAATCGACCAAATAGTTGATTTGGCCAAAGATGGATTCCACTGCAGATGGCTGAATCCACATGGCCTAATCCGCCCCCCCTAACATTCCCAACATCTCCTCTTGGCTACATAAAACATGGAATGACAAGATATCTGTCAGGGAAAATGCATCGCTCCTTGCATTAGTGGCAGATCTAGTTCGTTACACGTTCGCTAGAATTAAACCTCCTCAGGTTATCTTTGTATGGAAATTTCTACTGCACCCCCCTTCCTTGCCTCATAGATCTGCGACCATGCTGCCATCTAAAGTGGCAGTTTGATGCGTATCATTGCAGGGTTTTAACTGGTTAGTTGTCTTTACCTTGCCGACACATCAAGTGACCACATGCACTTGCATGAATGCTCATTCGCAAATGTGCATGATTCAGTGCGCGTGTGTGTGTGTGTGTGTGTGTGTATGTGTGTGTGTGTTTGTGTGTGTTTGTTTGTATGTATGTGTGTGTGTGTGCATGTGTGTGTTTGTGTTTGTGTTGCGTGTGTGTGTGTGTTTGTGTGTGTGTATGTGTGTTGCGTTTGTGTGTGTGTGTGTGTTTGTATGTGTATGTGTGTATGTGTGTTTGTGTGTGTGCGCGTGCGCGTGTGTACATACTTTTATACATGTGTGTGCATTGTGTGCGTGTGTTTTGTGTATGTGTGCGTATGTGTGTGTACGTGCGTGTGTGTATGAGTGTGCGTGTGCGTGCGTGTGTGTGTGTGTGTGTGTGTGTGTGTGTGTGTAAGTGTGTGTGTTTGTATGCGCATG
>Ga0307974_1001097_pt1 | contig 18198 bp, 15 predicted proteins | sample OrgLakmetagen784_FD_201812 | JGI IMG/M metagenome (GOLD analysis project Ga0307974, IMG submission 201812) | Saline water microbial communities from Organic Lake, Antarctica - #784 | ecosystem: Environmental > Aquatic > Non-marine Saline and Alkaline > Saline | place: Antarctica: Organic Lake... | reverse complement strand
TTGAAGGTTGTGATGATCAGCGGCAGACACAAGGAATGCACGAATAGCATGGGTTGCCAGCAAGAGCAAAGCCACGTGTATTTGAAGGTTGTGATGATACGCGGCGGACACAAGGAATGCACGAATAGCATGGGTTGTCAGCAAGAGCAAAGCCACGTGTATTTGAAGGTTGTGATGATAAGCGGCGGACACAAGGAATGCACGAACAGCATGGGTTGCCAGCAAGAGCAAAGCCGTGGCAAACACAAGGAATGCACGAATAGCATGGGTTGCCAGCAAGAGCAAAGCTGTGGCAAAGTGCTGAAATCCAGAAACGCTGATGCAATTCTCGCAAGCATGGTAAGCGTCAACTAAGGCCCTTTTTACACTGAACATTACCAGCACCAATCTGTGTAACAGCACCAGTGTTATTAGGTGGCTTCACACCTTGACCTCAACCATTTGGTGCTGCTTTGTGTCTATAGAATCGTGCGACATGGAAGCAGGCTCCACTACTAGTGTCTAGGGTTGGCCAGAACCATATATATACAGCCCATACACAATATTTTTGGCAGGGAAATCACCAAATATACGGTCATATACGGTGTATATATAGATGTATGTATGCACGGTTCTGGCCAGCCCTGTTCATGTCTCATGTCCCATCACCAAGCTGCTTCGCGTCTGCCACGTGCAGTATGACATGGCAAAGATATATATATAGGGTGGGCCAGATCCGTACAAATAATTACAGGTATTATACGGTTCAGTATATACGCCGTATATACGCCGTATTCTGTATATACATACCGTAAATCTGTATAAAAATACGGTGCATAACCGTATTTTAGGTAGTTCACCCCAGACCCAGGTTCGAATCCCAGCAACAATAGTCATTTTTGCTCTTTTGGGTCAATTCTTTCTTTGCGACTCTTCAACTTAAGCACTCCTAATGCTTCCCACTTTTTTTAAATGCATGTATTTGTTGGTGGTTAAAGTAGTTGAGCTTCTTGTAGGACTGGAAATGCCATTTCTAGCCCTTCAGACTTAAATTTTTGGCACTACAAAATTGGATACAGGTGTGCAGCTCTTCAAGAGGTACAGTATGAGCATTATGAGCATTATGATTTCTATCTGAAGGGTACCAATCTTTCCGTATACACAGAATACGGTTTTATACGGTATACACCTATCTACATACGGTATATACGATATTTGAAAAGGTGTTATACGGTTCTGGCCAACCCTCTATATACGACCCAATAACTTGTTGAAAAGCCTCACAGGCAGGCCCCTTCCCACCTGGCTTCATTGCAACTGCCACGTGCTGCTTCCCCCCTGCAATTGCACTCCTAACAATCGGTAGACAGCCCCCTTCCCACCTGGACTCATTGCATCCGCCACGTGCTGCTTCATGAGCACCGCCCCTATGGGCAGGCCTCCTGCAAGGGGCTTGGCCACTGTCATGATGTCGGGAGTCACGCCAAAGATCTCGTGGCCCCACAGCATGCCTGCAGCACAGAATGGATGATGATGATGCTTCTAAAATCGAGCAGGTTTTTAGATGCTGGAAGAGTCTCCACGCTTGTGTACATCTCGTGGCCACAAAGCATGCCTGCAGCACATGGTGGATGATGATGCTTTTTAAATCGAGCAGATTTGTAGATGTTGGAAGGGTCTCCACGCTTGTGTACATCTCGTGGCCACACAGCATGCCTGCAACACAAGGTAGAAGAGCTGGCCTGTACAAATGGCAGATCAGATGAATTGTCACGTGCGCGTAAATGAAAGCACGTCTACAGAATAAGGCAGACACATTGAACTGGACACATGTAGATGTCAGAAGAGTCATCATCTTTTGTGCGGTTCAAATTCCAAAGCGTGTCTGCAAAACCACAGGAGCAAAACCCTGGCTGATCAGCAGCCGCAAAAAATTGCCACACCTTTCTTCTGCTGTTGGCCCCAGACAATGTGGGTGGAACCATACCTAGAAAAAACCATGTTTACTCACCAGCCATGATCACCCATGCCAATTATCTTATTTTACAATAGCAGAGAATAGCATCCTGTCCACACCATTCATGGATAAAAAGGGCTCCTCAGTTGTTAAGGATTAGACAAAACCTGCTATGCATATTTTACCAGAAGGGGTAATCTGGCAAAAGCCAAAACATGCTCCTTTTTGCATGAAAGGTGCAACTACTCACACGTCACTTTATCAAATTATACCCAACCTAGCTTAACACTGATGCTGACTTTATAAGCTACCCAAGCATGTGCTCAGATTTAGACAAGTCGCCCTGCGTACAGAATGACAGGACTAAAAGCGCACGTCGTGCACTTGTACCCTAGAAGGGTGCTTTCCAGGGGGAATGGCACATTAGTTTGCAAATCTCGCCAGCCACTTAGTCTTTTTGCCCCATTTCTCTTGCAATGATCTTTTTTTACTCTAAGGATTCCATTATACACCACAAATCACTCAGTTTGGTGCTTTGGCTGGTTAGATACAGCATATGACTGCTCAAAAAGTAGGGTTCACGCCGCGGCCGATTAGGTATGGGCCCCTCAACTGGCACGTTTCAAGCTCAGCTGCATTGATGTCTACATATCAGAGCTGAGCTCGAAACATGCCAGTTAGGGGGCCTATACCCTGGGAGCATGCAAAAACCGTATCATTGGGAGCATGCAAAAACCGTACCTCAGATAACCCCCTCTGATATTTTACGCACCCACATTAACACACACGCACCTGAGCGGCCCAGCCCACAATGCGCCCCGTTCAACACCAGCAGCGCCCCTGCCTCGTCACACATTTTGACACACACACACATTCCAGGTGCACACCAAAAACACACACGCACTTTTTGACACACACACACATTCCAGGTGCACACAAAAACACACACGCACTTTTTGACACACACACACACATTCCAGGTGCACACAAAAACACACACGCACCTGAGCGGCCCAGTCCACATTGCACCTCGTCAAACACCAGCAACGCCCCTGCCTCATCACACAGCTCTCGCAAGCCAGACAAGAAGGCTGCTGTGGAGGGGGTCACACCTCCCTCTCCTTGGATGGGCTCCACAAATACAGCACACGTCTTGCCCTTTTGAATTGCCTGTCACGTGCAAGATGAAAGTGAAATGAAATATTCATTAGCCCGCGGAAACAGCACAAGCACTACCATTTTGAGTTGCTTGTCATGTGTGAGATTGACATGTTTGAGAGCTCCACGCGGAATATATTTTTTTGTGGTGTCCCCAGACTGTGTGTGTGTGTGTGTGCGTGTGTGTGTATGTGTATGTGTGTGTGTGTGTGAGGTGTGACACATGTTGTACCCTTTTGCAACACCTTAGGGTTAGAGTCTGTCACATTCTGTGGAGCCACTGCACGGTTATGAAAAAAAGAAGCCCTGATGTTTGGATAATGAATGATGCTCCGCAAACAGTGTGCACGCCTTTGTGGCTCTTTCACAATCCAAATTGATCCAATTCATAAACACTTCACCCATAATTTTCACTTGTCCTCCGCTCTCCCTGGTAACATAGGCAGGAAGAGTGTCTTGTATACTGGTCCTTCACCATCTCCTCCCGACTCCTTTCCCTCCACCTCTCCCCCTTCCACACCCGCCACAGCAGCCCACTCACCTTCTTCGCCGACTCCAGGTCGTTGTACTTGGCCTCCACAGCCCCCGGCATCATAGGCAGGAAGGGTGTCTTGTACTGGTCCTTGTAGGTGAGGGCCAAAGAGCCCATAGTGCGGCCGTGGAAGGAAGATGTGAAGCTGACCAGCTCAAAAGGGGCAGTGGCGTTCGCGTCATATGGGTCAATGCCGGCCTACGCATTTGCACGTGTTGTGTGCATGGTGGGCATGCGTGTGTGTGTGCGTGTGCTTGCGTGCGTGCAAGTGTGTGTGTGTGTGTGTGTGTGTGTGTGTGTGTGTGTGTGTGTGTGAGAGAGAGAGAGATTGAGTCAGACAAGGTAATTGATAGGGGAGAGAGGCTAAACCGGCCGAATAAAACAGCGTTTGTCAGCAGGCTTGCAAGTTGGCAGCAGATAAAAAAGTTTTGCAAAATGGGGAGCTCAAGGAAAGTGTCCCAGCTGATCATGAGGCTGGCATCCAATGAAAATCATTTCCAGGGCTGCGTAATGACGGTGTGACGGTACGGTCCGTCAAAAGATGTTCTGACGGTGGACACCGTAATTGACGGTGTCAGACCGTCGTTTTGGAATTTAGGGACCGTCATAATGGTGCGTGACGGCATGGTGGACGGTACGGTCCGAAAATCGCAAAAAGGCCAAAGCATGGCATTTAAATCCCAAAATGGCCATTTCGGCTCTTTTCTCCTCATTTTAAAATGTTGCATGAGTGAAATTCACACAGACAAACAATTGGTGTAATAATGAAAAGGAAAGGAAAAAGAATTAACAAAACGTTTGTGTCCTGACCAGGATTCGAATCCTGGTCTCAATTTTCACAGCAATAAAGTGGGTTTATACAGTAATTGCGGTGGACGGTCCCCTCGACCGTCTGGACGGTAGACACCGTCATTTCTGAGACACCGTCATTTTTACGCTCTGACAGTATGGACCGTCCACCGTACCGTAATTACGGTGCAAAGTCGCTCTGACAGTGTCATTGCACAGCCCTGGTCATTTCGTGGCATCCAATGAAAGGATCATTTTGTGGTTCAGGCATTTTATGAAAGGATTGTTTTGTGAAACAGGCTGTTTTCAATAGCGTAGTTTGCGTTCTTCGTGGTTCATGAACAACGGTAATTCGTTTGCGATAGCGTTTCAAGTGCGTAGTTCAGGAAAAATTTTATTCTCACCCCAAGGGGTCGTGGTTCAGGAAATTAATGGTCTGGAAGGTTTTTATATAAAATACCTTTGTAACCCGAAATGATTTTAAGCTGCACATGCAGCTTAGCACCAACCGGCTGAAGTTTTCTTGCATAGAATTGCAAAAAAACTTCAGCCGGTGGGTGCTTGCGACAAATGCATGGCCTCCAACTTGGAAGCTAGACACACACAAACATACACGCACGCACGCGCACACACACACACACACCGTACACGCACATGCACACGCGCACGCACGCACACGCAAACGCACACACGTGCGCGCGCACACCAAACACACATACGCACATGCAGCTTGGCACCAACCGGCTGAAGTTTTCTTGCATAGAATTGCAAAAAAACTTCAGCCGGTGGGTGCTTGCGACAAATGCATGGCCTCCAACTTGGAAGCTAGACACACACACACACACACACACACACACACATACACGCACGCGCACACACACACACCGCACACGCACATGCACACGCGCACGCACACACACGCAAACACACACACGCACGCGCGCACACGCGCACATGTGCGCGCGCACACCACACACACATACGCACACACACAAATGCACACACGTGCGCACAAGCGCGCACACAGACGCACACGCACATGCACACGCACACGCACACGCACACACACACACATGCAGCTTAGCACCAAACGGCTGAAGTTTTCTTGCATAGAATTGCAAAAAAACTTCAGCCGGTGGGTGCTTGCGACAAATGCATGGCCTCCAACTTGGAAGCTAGACACACACATACACGCACGCGCACACACACACCGCACACGCACATGCACACGCGCACGCACACGCAAACGCACACACGCACGCGCGCACACGCGTACACGTGCGCGCGCACACCACACACACATACGCACACACACAAATGCACACATGTGCGCACAAGCGTGCACACAGACGCACACGCACATGCACACGCACACGCACACGCACACACACACATGCACACACATACGCACATGCACACGCACTCACACACACACACACACACACGCACGCGCACACGCACACGCACATTCACACGACATCAAGAAGATGACATGGTTATAACTTTATAACTTTATTTTAATTAGCTTTGACGAATTAAATCTATTGAATGCTGAACGTTCAGAACCACGCATTAAAAACGTTGTTTGTGATTCAAGAATTTAGCGTTGTTCAGCCATTAATTTATTTTTTGTGAAAACGCGCCGTCAGGCATCGCTCTCCATGTCAGCAAATTTATTTTGCCCTCGTTTTAAAGCACACAATAGGCATTTGTGGCTCGGAAACCGTACTGATTCTGACCATCAAGAGCATTGTGCGCAGTTCAAAAAAATCTGCTGGCTGTGCACGTCGAGTTGCTAGTATTTGCATCTTGATAATGCGTGAAAAGCAAAACAGTATCCAGGCCATTTGCAGAGGGCACAGACATAAGGTTGCACGCAAACATACACATGCACACATGCAAACACACATGTACACTGCATAGCGCATACCTTGACTCGTGCCCACTTGCGTGCAAACTTGATGGCCCCCTCGTTTGCCTCTGCCCCGGTGTTGCAGAAGAACGCCTTGTCTGCGAAGGAGGTGCTCACCAAGCGCTTGGCCAGCTCCACCTGCAGAAGAATTTGTGAAATTTTGTGTGTGTGTGTGTGTGTGTGTGTGTGTGAGAGTGAGAGTTTTAAAAAGACAAGGATCACTGCTTGACATGGCAGATTACTTGATATAGGATCAGTACACCATCACCACCACTACTTCAACTGTATCAAATGTAGAGACGTCAGGCACACACACACACAATTTTTTTTTCGCCTTTTACACAAATTTCAAATTTCAGATTGCTTCATCTCTTGCATTCCTGCCACTGCTCTGCTGCGAGCTTCAGTGGGCTTAAATGCTAGTGCGCACAATCCGGGTCATTATTCACTCCTTATTACCATACATTAATGCCAACGCACCTGCTCGACTGTTCTGGTACAGGTTACAGGCACGCAGGAGGCGCTGCGCCCGGTCATGTGTGCTACCTCATTTGCCCTACCCAAACGACAGCTCGCCGACGCACCTGCTCGGCTGTGTGGTACAGGTTGCTTGTGTGCATGAGGCGCTGTGCCTGATCCGTCACGGCAGCTACCCATCGGGGGTCACTGTGGCCCAACGCGTTGACGGCAATGCCGGCAGCAAAGTCCAGGTACTCCCGGCCTTCGTAGTCCCACACCTTGGCACCACTGCCGTGAGAGAGCACGATGGGCGTGCGGCCGTAGGTCTGCGACGAATGTGTGTGTACGTGCTGTGTGTGAGAAGGACAGGGTTGCATTTGGCTATTTTAGGCAACCATTGCACCACTCCTACGGAGAACTATTTTGGGCGGGCAACTGGACCCCTATAATACAACTGTTTAATTCACGCCTGCCACGTTTTTGGTTCACTTCAAAGGCCGGACTGTCAGCACCTAAGTACGGCTCTGCCAAGGGAACGCACAACGGGCATGCGACATGCGAGGGCTGGACGTTAACAGGTTTGTGTGTATTTTACTTGGGTTTACTTTGTTTTTCTGCGTTAGCCTGCTTATCAAAGCATACATCTCAAGAATGCCTCGTACTTGCGCTACTACAGGCACCAGGTGCTTTTTAGAGAGGCGTTTTGTTGGTGGTGCCGTACATGTAACTTACATTGCTCAGACTCAGGTGGGCTCTAGGCTTGGGACGACAGAGACTCAGGAAACACAAAAGAGGCGTGCATAGAACACACACAAGTGAAACTTACAAAAAAAGCTGCGTCAATTTGGGCTGTCAGAATGTCAGCCACAGAGCCAATCAAAACTAAGTGACAGGGAGAAGTAGTCAATTTTGCACCTAATGAGGTCATTAATTATTGATGTCAGAAAACAAGTGATGTTTCGCATGATATGGGTTTTTGGGTTATTACTTGGGGGCGCAAGATATTTGTTGGGCTAGCACAGATCTGCTGGAGATCTGAAAATGGCAGCATTTTAAATAGGCCAGTGGGAAGTTGCCAAAACATCTCAGAAACTTGTGTAAAGGGGACACGCATACACAGTCATCAGACCACACACACACACACACACACACACACACGCACATACACACACACACACAAACACAGACACGTACATACGCAAACACATACACGCACATACACGCAAATGTGCAAAAACATACACACACATACACACACACCACACCTGCAAGATGAACTGTGACTCCTCCTCCATTACTTTCTTAGTGAAGGATGGGCCTGAGCCTCTGTTTATCGATTGCCCATTAATCTTGGGGAACAGCTTCTGAAGCAGGCTCACGGGAGGGGCCACGGCCTTGCATGTAGTGAGGCACCTACGAACATGATACGTAATGCAGCATGAATACGGGGAATTGAGACGTGAGAGTGACGTGTGTGTGAATGTGTTTATGTGTGTATGTGCGTGTGTGTCAGCGTGTATGTGTGTGAGTGATTGAGTGAGTATGAGCACTGTGTGAATGTGTATATGTGTGTTTGTGTGTGTGTGCGTGTGTGTGCGTGTGTGTGTGAGTGTGTGAGTGTGTGTGTGTGCGCTTGCATGTGTGTTCACTAATTTTAACGCACATGTGCTTGAGTACGCGTCCCCACTCACCTCACACGTGGGGCTCCTGCATGAAAGCCATGCTTTGGATACAGCCCAGGCCCTCCTAGAGAGGTCATGGTGACTGCAAGAGGCATGCAAGGGGTAAGACAGTGAGCAATTTTGCAGTCCTCAGTCCAAATTCAATTGCTAAGCGAACGAGGACTTACGTGCCATGCTAAGCCAAAATTTGATTTAAAAAATAATGAGCGATTGTTCGTGTTTCCCACGTTTTTGTGCTTCACAAGTGGTCAAAGCCAGGGTGTGTCTGCACTGGCGCATATTTAATCACGCACGCGCACACAATCATCAAACCACACACACACACTCACTCACTCACACACACACACACACACACACACACACACACACACACACACACACACACACACATATACATTTACACACACACACACATACACACACGCACACGCACAAACACACACGCAAACGCACACGCACACACACACACACACACACACACACACACACACACACACACACACACACACACACACATTCACACAAATCACACACATACACACATACCTACTCTTAATTAAAACCTAATTGCTTGAGCTCTTGCACAAGGATCTGCAGATGTCTACCCCCCTAGCGGACAGGTCTATTGGGTGTCTGATGGGTGTGATGTGTGGAGGTACGTCATGTTGTAGGCTTGCCGTATCACTATGGTGCGTGTGTTTGCGTGCCTAAAACTTTTCTGCCTATTTGCAGATGTCCTTGGTGCTCATGTTGAAGGCCGCGACGCGAGGACAATTTTTTCCCAGTTCCCAGCAGGCCTCCAGGACTTCCAACAAAATCCAAGAGGGTGAGCATGAGGTGATTTTGCTTTGTTCTAGGTGTGCAGGATCCAAGGACTCAGGTCTAAGTCATACATGACCACAGATGCATTATGTAATTCACACAGTGCACTCAAACACATACACACACGTATATGTGTACAGGTTCGGTTGCTACACAGATGATTCACAGATGACCCTTGCTTTGGCCCAATCCCTAGTTGACGCTGGCAAGGTACACAGGACTTTAAAAAGGAGTGCCACAGCAGTTGGGTTTGTTTAATAATCCGGATGCTTAATCACATGCTAGTGGCATCAGTCTGTGTTTGCACCCAAAAATCCCTGATTTTTGTCTGACAAGGGTGAGTCAGCATTGTGCAAGCGTTGCAGCGAAGGTACGCATACGCACGCACAAAAAACCCACCGAAAAGAGACGAGGCAGGAGCCGGCACAGCTGACCTTGTAACCGAAATCAGAAAAAGCCTTCTGAGTGCAAAAATCATGCCACAGCCCATTCCAATGCTTTGCATCCGAGAGGCTCACAGGCTCCGAAGAGATTGGTTCCTGCCTTTCCAGATCTCTAATGTCTGAGCTCACAGTTGTAGTAGCTTCTATTAAACTGTTTCATTTAGATCAGTGTAACAGATCGAAACACTCTGAATACAGTCATGGATTTATCCAAGCAGTGCACACTTCAAGCCTGGCACATCGCATATCAGTGATTTGAAATCACCCGTTTTTGTCTCTATTTCCCTTTTGTTCCCGCAAGTGAAGTAGCAAAAAGCGGCATTTCTTTTCTTGACTGATGTGGGTAACGGATTTGCTGCTTGTGTGAGTATTTTGGAATTTCCTTCACAAGGGAGTGAACTGTCAGTTTCAGCCAAGTAATCAACTTACATATACCCGCGCATTGGCTTGAGTGATAGAAATCATGTGTGCTTGAATAACAAAGTCTATGCAATGTCTGGAAGGTTGCTGATGACAATTCTCTCACTGGCATCAATCGTACAGGTTCATCCGGAAAAGGTTGCTCGTGCCTACGCAAGGGCGTATCAGCCGTTTCGGGGCTACGGAGCCAATGCACACAAAGTGAGTCACAGACACAAAGAGAGCTTGTAGAGCACACACAGTGTGCTTAAGGTAAGGTTACATCGCTGTATATGCCTCTAGGGCGTCTGAGCGGAGACTTATAAAAAGCCTGCAACCAGAACCTCATAAAAGATAGAAAGTTTTTTAATGAGAAAGGAGCGCGTGGAGCAAACACAGTGTGTTTTAATACAGTGTCCACACGCGATGCGGAGTTTAAGTCACTGCATACAACGAGCAATTTCATGCTCGTGAAATGAGTTTTGGCAGCACAGAATACAGCAATGCGCAGAGATAGGTCGATCTGCACACAAATAGGGAGTAGATACACACAGAAAAGTCGATGCACAGAGATGGGTCGATCTGCAGACACTAAGGGAGTCAACAGACACTGAGGGGTATTTTTAGGTTTTACAACTTGACACAGATACTCTTTGCTTTTAATGTCAGGGCGTCTTCAAGCAACATGATGAGGAAAAAATACCACCAAGAAGGACTGCTAGCATAACCTGCATCCCTTATTTTGGAAAGTCTCCTTTGAAGTTGTTCCACGTTTGCTGCAACTTGTGGCTTTCTTAGGAGCCTTGTTTTTTCTCACACGCGCGCGCGTTGTTACTTCGCGCGCGTACGCGCGGCGAGAATATTGAAACCAAAGGAGACATCATTCAAACTGAATGAGACATCAGTTTATCCCTGCTTTTATGACATTTGCTTGGGCAGGTCCTCCGAGATCTGCAAAAGCCTGACGCAGACTGGCGCAGAGTGGCTCTGTCTTACATGCCTGAAGGCTCGTGGGGCAATGGTAAGTTGTCGCCCAAAGCGAGGAGGATTAGGGAGACAGAAAGAAAAGCAGGCCTGTTGTTGCGTTGCTGACAAGGGTCGTTGCAAGCTGACAGCCTAGTAAAATAAATGTTGGCCAGAACCATAATTGTACGGTGTATATATGGTATTTTTGGCATAAAAATCACAAAGAAATCATTAAATACACGGTCATACACGGTTGTGGCCAACTCCTAGTGTAATATACACTTTTTACAAAGGACATACGTTTCCCACACGTCCTGTCAATTTGGCCTTGCCCTACGGCACCGCAAGATTCTAACATTTGATTAATGCAGGAGAATGCTGCATTGAACGCACCCACACTCCCCAGTGCGCCTCACATTTGATCAATGTAGGGGAATGCTACAAAGAGTGCACTACCCAGTGCGCTTCGTTGTGTGCACTCTTTAATTCGACTTCCACATATGTGCTCCCTTGCGTTCATTTCCTCCCTCTTAACTTTCAGGCACTGCCATGCGCATCTCTCCTGTTGCCATAGCCTACAGGTAATGCTGATTCTGAAGAAATAGTTCAACATGGAGGGTACCTCGGCCTGAGCATCCACCAGCATCGGCATAGAAAGGACTGAATTGCATTCTACATTCTACCTATAATTACATGAATTTATGAATCATTGCACCTGAGCAGTCTATTTGATAACGTGAAATGTGGGTGCTATTTCAAACTTTGTTTTGCTTACACAATGGCAGGAATGCGCCAGCAGACGTACTCTACAGAGGTAAGAAACTGCAGGCCCATAGCATGTAACAAGCAAAAGAAACAGGCCACAGTGCACACGGCCATGCTGTTCTTGGGGTGCAACACATCATGTGTGCACACACACAGACACACAAACAACCACGTACACGCACACGCACACACATGCTCATGCTTCTTTACACAGTGGTAAAGAACGCGCACACAAACACACACACATGCTCATGCTTCTTTATACAGTGGTAAAGAACGCACACACAAACACACACACATGCTCATGCTTCTTTACACAGTGGTAACGAACGCACACACAAACACACACACACACACATGCTCATACTTTTAAACTCAGTGGTAACGGATGCACACACACATGTACGTGCTCATGCTTCTTTACACAGTGGTAACGGACTCACACACAAACACACACATGCTCATGCTTTTTAACACAGTGGTAACGGATGCACACACACACAGATACATGCACACATGCTCGTGCTTCTATACACAGCGGTAAAGGACGCGTGCATCAGCACTCACATGCTCGTGCTTTTAGACATAGTGGTAAAGGACGCACTCACAAACACACACACACACACATGTTCATGCTTCTTTACACAGCAGTAAAGGACGCACACACACAAACACACACACACACACGCACACACGCACGCATGCTCCTGCTTCTTTACACAGCGGTAAAGGACGCGTGCATCAGCACTCACACGCACCCGCTAGCTATTGACGCTGCCTTCATATTGGCTGGTGAGTGATTGCACGCATCCGTCACGCCACAGGCTACCTTTATTGCACAAGTTGCTATAAGGCTAATTATTGCACAAGTTGCTATATAAGGCTATAAGGCTGCCTCTAATGCACAGGTTGCTATAAGGCTGGCTGTTTCTGCAAGGCTGGGATGTTAGTAACTGTCTGTCACATTCTGTGCTTGTATATTATTATATACATAATTACATCTAGGATATAAGTAACTGTCTGTCACATTCTGTGCTTATATAAATATATTATATTATTATATATAATTACATTTAGGATATAAGTAACTGTCTGTCACATTCTGTGCTTATTGCCACTAACTGTTGTTCCGTACTCGCCTTGTGCAAGCTGTGCATTAGGTATCAGGTAACTGTTACAACGGTGACACTGATAGGTACACAACATATATATATTTTATGGTTGAGGGTTTAGGGTTAGGTTAGTGTTCTTAGTAGGTTAGTGTACTAGCCCTAAACCCTAAACCCTAAACTCTAACATATTAGTAGGGTTGGCCAGAACCGTATATGCACACGTGCACACCGCATTTGACCATGGTATTTGACCGTATGTATGGTATTTCACCCGTTAAAAACAAATATCGTAAACACACCACACCGTATATCCGTATGTATGTATGGTCTTGGCCAGCCCTACTAATAGGTGCTACAGGTTGCTATCCGTGATTTATATTTAGATCGTCGGCACAGTAATCACAATCGGGGATGCCCTTCAGATTGCAATCCATAATTTATATTCAGTTATTCCTCACGATTGGGGTTGCTCTTCAACCATTGACCAGGTTACCATCCAGACATTCAAGCTTACTGTTGGTCTAGAAAGAGAACACAAGTAACAACATTAGTCATATTCTTGTGTACAACCCTCCGTAATTGTATTGCTCCTTTGCGCACACATCTGTGGCTGTTTTCTGCACCGTCTGCACACATCTGAGGCTGTTTTCAAACACTGTCGCGTTGGCTTTTCCTGCTGTTCCTCACCATGCCCTGCTGCTAACTGAAAAAACCATGCCCTGCTGCTAACTGAAAAATCATGCCCTGCTGCTAACTGAAAAAACCATGCCCTGCTGCTAACTGAAAAGCCATGCTCTGCTGCTAACTGAAAAAACCATGCCCTGCTGCTGATTGAATAAACCATGCCCTGCTGCTAATTGAAAAAGAAGCATTAGGCAGAAAAACCGCCCCCCATTTATCAAGGGAAAAAAGCCGCTTTGGTACCAAGTCCTGTAAAACTTCTTCACCGCAGAATGAAGGGTGAAATCAGTGTGGATCAGGGCCCTGATGCAATGGACTGCACAGACTCTGCAGATTGTGGATGCAATGGTTCAGGGCCATGATGCAATGGAGTGCACAGATTATGCAGATTGTGGATGCAATGGTTCAGGGCCATGATGCAATGGACTGCACAGACTCTGTAGGTTGTGGATGGGCCCTGATACAATGGATCAGGGCCATGATGCAATGGACTGCACAGACTCTGCAGAAATCTATTGTTTTCGTCCCTTCTTTGTTGTATCTATCTATCCATCTATCGACCAAAAAGTGTACCTGTCCTACCTGTCCTATTACTTTTTCCATTCCATCTATTACTTTTTTCATTCCATGTACAGCTGCAATGAGCTGGCTTGTACGCTTTGGGTCTCCCGCGACAGACACAGGTGAGAGCATAAAGGGGGGGAGGGTGTGTGAGCTGAAAGTGGAAAAGTCCTCACATTAATCAACAAGCAATCACCCACTCTTATTACTGGGGATTGCAAAGATCCTCCAGCAGGGAAAAAGTGATTGGGGACTAATAAAGGATCAGCCTGGAACTGTGTTGGTTTTTGACAGGGGTGTTAAAAACTCTAGATAAGACAGGTTTCGGAACTGGGTCAGGCATATGACAGCAGTCAAGCATATTGGTGAGAGCAGCAGTTAACGGGAATTTCACGCTGATCCGTTGAAGGAGTGGTCGCGAGAGCTGAAGCCGGGCATTGCCCGCCCCTAAACCTTTTTACATCCTACTTGCACGTCACAATTTTAGTGTGCCGTACAGCATAACTGCGTCAGCGTAGCAGAGAGAAATCTAGCTTCCCCATTCTTAAGGACACTTTGCGAGGCCTAAGCAGCCAAGTTGCCTTGAACAACTGCTGCTTGGGGTCATAGGTTGTTGGTAGCTCGCATTTGGGGTAAAGGTAACAAAAAGGTAGCTGTCAGCAATTCGAATTTGATAACTGTAAGTACCTCTATATGTATGTACATATAGTAGTACTTAAGTACCAATATATGTATGTACATAGTACATAGTATGTCCACTCCTGGTTAATACTGTGCATGCAGCTAGTGCTCGTCTGCTTGCTTCATCATTGCTGGGGCATGTCATTCCATGGGCAAAGACAGATGAAATGCGTGGCAAGCTGCAGCGCTGTTTGGAGGCAGTCAGCCAAATCAACGTGAGTGGTCACACGTATGTCCTGATCCTGCAGAGGAAGGAGTGGAAAGTGGATCAGGACAAATAATCATGGCACCTGGGCGATCCCTGCGTATGAGCTGCACAATGGTCTTTGATGTAGCAATTGATTAGGTATGTGAGAGTATGTGAGAGAGTACATCTCATTGGCGCATTTGCTCTGTTGCTTTGTGTTTATAGAAGCAGGACATACTGCAACCTTGCGGCGATGTCCTCGCCCTGCTCAATTTTTCCATCGCCTAACATGTGCACAACTCACGCGTTGCCTCATTAATGAGCTGCTCGTCCATCTTGCCTGTTCTTTTCCCCTGCTTATTTTTTCATTGCCTAAAATGTGCGCAACTCACGCGTTGCCTCATCACTGAGCTTCTCGTCCAGCCTGTCTGTTTGTTCCTTGCTCAAAGTGTGCACAATCCACGCGTTGCCTCATTACTGAGCTGCTCGTCCAGCCTGCCCGTTTTTTTCCCTTGCTCAAAGTGTGCACAATCTACACGTTACTCATTAGTGAGCTGCTCCACCAGCCTGCCTGTTTTTTTCCTTGCTCAAAGTGTGCACAATCTGCACGTTACCTCGTAACGAGCCGATCGTCCAGCCTGCTTGTTTTCTTTCCTTGCTAAAAGCTAAAAGTGAGCGCAATTCACCTGTTTCATTGATGGTCTGATATTTGAGGTGACAACAGCATGTCATTTTGACAATGAGGCATCCTTGGTAGCCTTGTGACCATCATTAAAACTTGTGTGCAGTATGACCACACCGAATCCTGGAGCACGTTCCTCCTGTCTGAGGAGTGGGGAATCGAATGGAAATTGCAGCTTGAGCTATCAGGTATGGAGTCCTGTTTCTGATGTTCTAATGCTATGATATATTTCAATATTGAGTCATTCCTAATGATAAATGTATAAATGTCTACGTAACTCGTGCAGAAACACTTGTAGGCATGTCTGGCGCTGCAACATCTCAACCCCAAGCCTGTGTTTGCTGCAGTACTATTTTCTATTTTGTTTGCATCGCGAGATGGTGATTGATCACTTACACGGACCCATCACAACAGCTCAAAACTAGGGTCCTCGCTATTGCTAGAATAATAAGAAAAAGGCAGAGATTTATAAACGCAAGCTAGGAATGAAGAGTAGTCGTGAAAACCGGGAAAATGAAAAGAAAAAAGAAATTCAAGAGGAACACAGATGAATGGCACAAATACACAAATTACAAATAGCATACTAAGAGAGGTATGAGTGATATCAATTAGCCTCACTGCAAGAACTGGAAGTCAAGTGCTGCACCGTGCACGCTGCACTCAGCTGGATGTGCAAGAGTAGAGCAACTCAAATGTTGGTCTTATAACTGGTGCTGCTGAGAATGTAAGCATCTACAACAACTGTTGTTAATTTTAGTAACACTTGGTCTTTGTCCTTTATTGCACACAATATCTTGGATTGCTCATGCAGGGGGCAACTGGTTTCAGATCAAGGCCACAGACGCTGTTGCTGTTGCCCTCTGTGCCTTCATTCACCACGGGCTGCTTGGGCAAGCATCAGGTGTGACCCTTATCGCTGCTACAAGTAATGTGTGTGTGCGTGTGTGCACGTGCCTAACAAAGCAAGCTTCCACATTTGTTTACCATGCTGTTACCATTTCGTGCTCACCTCCATATGTAAGGAATTATGCAGCCATTCCAGGCTGGAGGCCTTCGTAATCCAAACCAAAAGAAACAAAGGCATTGACCTTGAAGTCCCATCAAATGCGACTCCAGGCCCAATGGAATGGCTGCATAACTCGTAATTTAAATCAAACGAAACCAATCCAAACCAATGCATCATTCGTAATGCAAACCAAACAAAACAAAGGCATAGACCCCGAAGTCCCACCACATGCGACTACAGGCCGAGGCAAGCCTGAAGATGCAGTAGTTGCCGCCGTCCACTATGGTGGAGACACTGATACCACTGCGTCCATGTCTGGTACGTACTTGAAACTCAGCATGCAAGAACTCATGCGCCACCTGCAAATTATTTAAAACGTTTGCAATCTGCAACACACTTTCGGTGGGGCAGGTTTTTAATGGCCACAAATTCTGGCTCTGCACACTCTGCGCACTTGTGCCTTCCAACTCTCACACATCCTTTGGTGCAAGCAAGCATTCTCGTAGCGTTTTGTGCATAATGCATAATCCTCCACCTTTATTCTCTAAAAGCATTATCTAAGACAAAGCTTGTTTGTTCGTCCCACAGCTGATTGTTCTTGCACCAAAAAAATGCACAGCTGATTGATCCACTGCTGATTGATCCTCCATCTGAAAAACACACTCTCCAGGCCAAAATACGAACTGACCCACAGCTGCATTCGTCGTTGCAGGTGCTTGTGTTGGCTGCCTCCATGGAACTGCAGGGATTCCAGAGCGCTGGGTACGTCATCTGGAGAATAATGAAAACAGAATGGGTCCTGGCCGAGATGCAGCTACAATGCTTGCGCAGCAGCTTGCGCAAATGGACGTCACGCAATAGGGGATCCGTCCCTGTGACCATGATTACAAAGGGGAGATTGAATAAGTCTGGCATTGGATTATATGCAGGCATGAAAATTTGTAGTTACAATTGTTTTTGGTATGTCTCTTGCGCGGCTTCTGAAACTGTAGGTGGCAGGCTTGGCAGGAGAGTATATGGCGTGCCTATAAATCTGTCTTAATAAGAGGAAATGAGGTGTCGACTCCTTCATTTGATAATACTTCATATTTTACTTAATAAACACGTCATATTACGTCATAGTAGCATTAAGGATTATTGAGCACTTACGCATGCGCGACGAATGTTTTCAATTTACGGAAAGCTGCGGTTGGCTGTGAGATCAAATTACGGTCACTGCAAAGTATAAGACTCAGCACACCTACTGATTAAATGGTTGCGCCTTCGGACCAAAGAAAGGCCTCCAAGGTGGAAAAACCATCCAGCAGAGGAGTGAGTTTTTGCATTGCTGGTCCCTAATGCTTCTACCAGTTCTCTGGCTCATGCCCTTGCGCTCTTTGCACACATGTATCTGTGTCTACTCAGCTTTGCGTGGCTGCCACACTG
>Ga0307974_1001092_pt1 | contig 18226 bp, 21 predicted proteins | sample OrgLakmetagen784_FD_201812 | JGI IMG/M metagenome (GOLD analysis project Ga0307974, IMG submission 201812) | Saline water microbial communities from Organic Lake, Antarctica - #784 | ecosystem: Environmental > Aquatic > Non-marine Saline and Alkaline > Saline | place: Antarctica: Organic Lake... | reverse complement strand
GCCCCCCCCCCCCCCCCCCCCCCCCCCCCCCCCCCCCCCCCCCCCCCCAAGGGTCCCCAAACCAAAAAATAGGGTTGACGTCCATTACTTTTTTTTTTGGCGCCTCCTGTATACACCTTATATTTATACCGGTATGGTTCTGGCCAAAACCAAGTACAACGTACACACACGCTATGATGTGTCACCACGTCATTACCCTTTACACGCTCTATTTATCTCTACGGATCACTGCGTTTCTGCGTCAAATACGTCAAAAATCTTTATCGCAACCGTGACATTATCGCGTCTGCATCTGGTGCGTTGAGCATCATTACCTCAGATGTGCAGTGTCATACCCTGTCTGCACCAAATACGCAAAGCAGAAGGAGTGAGTTTTAAATCTTGTTGGTGGAATGATGTCAGGACGGAATGTCAGCCTTTGTATGCTTGAGTGCGTGTCAGCACAAAGACTCCTCGTCAGTGCGGGTCCAGTTTAAATCAAGATGTGTGACAAGAAAGAAAAGAAAAGACTCCGCTGGTAGTGATGACAGAGCCAGCATGGTTAAGGGAGGGGGTTACGTAGGTGCCCACACCAGGCAACCCCCCACCGCGCAAACACACAAGAGAAAAAATATGTCACCTATATAGGGTTGGACAGAACTAAAAATGTATTCACATCGGTGTATATACGGTATTTTTTGCAGGGACTATGCTATACATACAGACATACACGGTTCCGGCCAACCCTACAGAGTTAACAGAATTTACATATAAAGCCATCAGTCAAAGCGTGCGACTGCTAGGCTACGTATGTAAAGCATGTAAAATTGTGATACCATATTTCTCATGCATCTAGAGAGCAAAAAGTGACATGCCATCCCGCATTACTTTTGTATCTAGAGGGCCAACAGAAAGGGTTCGGCATCTTTTGGGCAATTATGTGTGTGTGTGCATTTGTCTGTCTGTGTGTGTTTGTGTGAGTACGCGTATGCGTGCATCGCTGACTGTAGTTATTAGGAAGAATGAAGAGAGGAAAATGTGTATTGAGCACGTTGAGCCGCTGTTTGTTATTATCAAAAATGGAGAACAACTCGTTTCTCTTTTTCTCACTTGTTGTGCAAGCAGCCTCCTTTCCTACAGCTGACATCAGTCTGTACTTGCTCAGGGAATAGCGCAATTTACTTATTTCAACGGCAGCTTCCACTTGTGCTATTGTTGCGTGCAGGTTTCCTTTGCTCAGCTGTGCATCGGTGTTGATCTGAGGGACCTCACGGACCAGCTTTGCAGCCCTTCCGCTGCAGCCCCCCTCTCGATATACATGCTTTACCAGCTTGGCCCAGAGAGATCGTCACACAAAGGCCTGGTTGCGTCTGACGCTGCAATAGGGGAGGGTATGCAGCGCATTATTGCTGAACATGGTTTTGGGCGCATTCAGCTATTTGCTCGGTGGACAGTTTAGGTATCTACATAAGATTGACAAAGGCCCAGGCATTCCTGGCATCTTTGTTATTGCTTAACAGCATGGCTGTTTGCAGGCACGTACGCTTTTAAATTGCTGGCGTCCATCATTCGCAGCCTCGGAATATTCGCAATAATAGAGGGGTTAAAAAGAGTATATGGCAAATACGAAACAGCATCCTCTACCCCCAACGCATGAAACGGCACGAACACGCCAAACCTGTAGAATAGTGTACAGTGTATTGTACACCACATCCAGCAAAATAAAGACACCACCATCTATCTCTTTAAAAGTAAAGCTCATGCTGGCATCCTAAGGAAAAAGTGTGCTGATGCCATCGCAAAATGCTCTGTGGAATATATGAGTGGCAATGACATCCGCATTAACGTGCACAACTCGTCCAACTTCTGGCCAGCAGTTGGAATCCCCCCCTGCTCCTAGCCCGCCTATCAGATGATCTGCCTAACATAAATTACAGAGGTTACAGATTAAGCCATCTCTCAAACAGTGTGACTGCGAGGCTGTGTATGTGGTCATTGTTGAAATGTAAGGAGGTTTGCTGTAGTAGCTCCACAGCTGTATAGCACTTCAAAAAACAGACCTTAGAAAGGGGAAGTGTTGTTTGTGACATGACGAATCTCCATCGCCACCACATCCAAGGAGTTGTCCTTCAATCCATTGCTAAAGCAATCTGCCAATCACCATCGCCTATCCACTTCTTCAAAGTAAAGTCCCATGCCAGTATTATCGGTAATGAAAATGCTGATGCCCTTGCTGAAAAGTCAGCCACCACCTTCTCCGACATCACAGACACATCCATCAGAACAGCAGACCCTGAGGGGAATCCCTTCTACAACATCCACTGGCTTGCAAAAGAAAAAACCAAACACAACCCCATAATTATACCCATACAACAAACATGGCCCATTCTCCTCCCCCAAAGCTTTGGTACCCACCAAACCACCGTGACGCCCTTCAAGCACACATGCATTTTCTCCATGAACTGGGAAATGCCAAAACTGAAGCGAACTACAATGCGTACTACCAGACCCTCATAAAGGACGGCACTGCCAATGGAGCCACTAGCAATGCTTACCTAACATCATCCGATGTCCCCTTTAAGACCAAATGTGTCATTATGCAATACAGGACAGGCACCCTATATAATCAAAATCATGTGGTATTGTTCAAACTCTCAACAAGTCAAAATTGCCCCCTCTGCCCACAAGTAGACAGTGCCCTGCACACCCTTTCTGGGTGCCAACACACGCAAATAAGGAACATGATCACCGAAAGACACAACTAAGCATGCCGCATGATCTTAAAGGCTATCAGCAAAACAGGCTCCTTAGGACCATGCATTGCCTCCATGGATATAGGCAGCAACAGACGGATGACCATGCAAAATCTCCAGATTCCTAAAACAGCTGAAAGTAGAATTGTTCCCAAATGGCTTTTCCCACCCCGCTCCCCAGATAAAGACAGTTTTATCTCCAGCTGCCCAGATTTTGTGCTGGTTACTCCCATCGCTGCATATGTTTTGGTGGTGTTACAGCTATGGCCCCCAGCAGGGACCTGACAGACAACAAAAAAAAGAAGAGGGAGGGCTCAAGCAGAGGAGAAAGCAAGAGGAAGCTGCTCAAGGAGACCCAGAACCAGGGAAAGGAAACCAGGAAAAAGAAAAGGATCCAAGAAGAGTACTGAGTTGAGGGAGTGCAGGACGGAAGACGCAGAAGAAAACCAGGAGGATGAAAGGAGACGCCAAACACGCGTACGCAGAGATGGTGATATGATCTGACAGGGCAGGACAATCCTCGGGCATGATCAGAAGGAAAGCTCTATTATGGTTATTCGGTTATTTGGCCAACATATTGGTCGTGATTCTTTTAAACCAAAACTAATCCAACACAAACGCCACAGTGCGTTGCTTGAGCCGTCGCATCCTCTTGCCACAGGGACGTGTAATCACCCTATATTTGATAAGTAATTGCATTTAAGAGGGACTGTGGGATCCTCAAGAGAGGTACCCTGTACCGTAAAAAGCTCTGAGCGCAATTTGTTCGCCTAGTCAACTAACATAATGAGACCAAGAATGTTTGAGTAAACAGTCTCAGCTCCGGGAATGGACAGCGGTGTGGCAGTCAACTATAGATGAGTAGCATTAGCAGAGATAGAAAGACAGCATACGAGCAAGTGAGCAGAGAGCACCATGGAGGCAGAGAACTGAACGAAGCATTAGAAACCACAGCGATGCAAAGAATTCATTCCTCTGGATGGTCAGCCCCATGAAATAAACTCTCCTTTGTGTGACCGTTGTGCCTGTGAGCAGATTCAAGATGAAGTGCATACTTCTTTGATGTGAGACACGAACGTTACGAACGTTTGTGCTCTTGGGAGAAAGTCTGCACATGAAGTATGATAACATTTGCCTCTTGGTATCCTCAGTGTGGCAGTCCATGCATTTTTTTGTGCCCAAAACACACAGATGTTTTCCCCTCTTTAAATAATGTGGTCGCTTGGTCCTGGCAGATTCTTGATTGCTTTTACTGGTTTTATTCAGTGCTGCAATGTCACAAACAGCGTCGTGCCTTTTTTCCCCAAGGGAAGGTTTTTTTGGGTGGTGCTACAACAACAATTATCACAATTTTACATACGCAGCCTAGCAGTCGCACGTTCTGACTGATCGCTAAATATGTAAACTGTAATCTAATCTAATTCATCTGCTGGATATTAATTGTCAATTGGAGGCTTTTCCTGGTCCCCCAAGAGTGCCGCCAATATGGCTTATATCTGTAATCCGATTCCATACTTAAGCTGGTACCACGTATCGTAATGATTGCTTTCTCTGCTGGTCGTAATCAAGTGTAAAGAGGCTGGGAGCTTTACACATTTATTTGCTATGGGATCCCTTCAATAAAATCAGCATGCACTATGCTGGTATCCGGTCATAGAAATGGGAAAAAGGAAAGCATTGATAAGGGGGCCTGGCGTGCCTCTACTCGCTCTACAATTTAAATAGCAGAGAAGTAGTCCTTGGAAGAGGCAGGCTTCATGGTCTTCTCTCCGGGCTTCCAGCCGGCAGGGCACCTGTAGGATTGGACGTTGGTGCAAGTGTTTCGTCAGATGGCAATCAGAATATGCATGATGTTGTTGCAGACACCACAAGATGTCGGGCGTTCGTGCAATCAGAAGCAACCAGAGACCACATATGATGTTTCAGGCAGGCAACTTGGAAGACATCAGGAACATTGAGAAAGTTGGGCAGGGCGTTGCTCTCTGTAACGGCAACACACTGACAGACGTGGAGATCTGCACACAACAGGTAAAGAAGTTATCTGTTTGTCTCTCTTTGTGTTACAAAGAACAAGCACGGCTTTCTCTAACTTTCATGAACCAAGTCACTTGGTCGAAACAAACATAACGCAAGCTTATTATGCAGAAAAACAAAGCTCCCCTCAAGCACAAGAGTATCACAGTTTCACTGCAGATGCCATTACCCCAGCAAAAACACGCAAATAAACCATTGAAAACGACACACAGCAGCCTATATCAGCTGTACGCGTGTAAATAATCTGAGCAATAAGCCACCCGCACCAAGATTGAAGTTACTTTATATGCTTGGGTCGTGTCCTGTAATCCAGGTCGTACCTAAACACCCAAACACATTTTCTACATTGGCAGCCTGGCCCTGTACCTCAGTCACACATTGATAGCACACTCACACTTCATCAGGGTTGTTCTGGATGTACTGGATAGCTTGCAAGACACGCTTGGTCTCGTCAACGCTGCGGCCAAAGCCCAGGTTGTTGATGGTGGAGTACTGCGATGGAATGCGTTTGAAAGTCATGTCAGTGCTCAGAGATATAAGGGAGCTGTTTAAGAATTAAGTGTATCCGACAGCAAGGCAGTGCTTCAATGCGGCAAGATGATGACTACTCTGAGTTCCTTTTTGTGTCCATGAAACTGAAGAAGGCTCTTACCTGGATGGTTCCCTCCTTGTCGATAACAAACAGGCCACGCAGGGCGACACCATCATCGCTCAGAACACCGTACTTCTCAGCAATCTCCTACAAAGGTTTGCAATGTAAGCAGGAAGGAGCAATTAACATTCAAACCAAATAGAGGGAAGGACAAACATGAATGAGCATGGCAATATGCACGCAGAATTGCTTGTGTTCATTGCAGTACCACATCCCTGAATACGAGCAAATACTGATGCAGCAGTGCTAGCCGATTGCTCCTCCGCATTCACCAAAACAGGTACGCTCACCTTCTTGAAGTCAGACACCAGGGGGTACTTCAGGTCACCCACACCACCCTCATTACGGGGAGTCTGGATCCATGCCAAGTGGCTGAATTGGGAGTCGCATGACATACCCAGCACTTGGGTGTTCAGGGCCTTGAAGTCGTCGCTAGCATCTGCAGCACATTCGAGGTGGCATTACAATCTATACACTACCCTCTCAAGTCCTGTGCAATGCTCATCCGCGGCATTCACGTTGTCTACTTGTTTTTAGCTTCTTAGCTGCTGATTGATTTGGGCACTAGCATTGTGACTCGGGTTACCTTTTCCAATGCTGCTATATTTAATGAAAAGCGATGTCCACACACACCCATGGTTGCTCATCAGACGCACACCTCGTTCATCTCAAGCACTCACCAGAGAAGGCAGTGATCTCGGTTGGGCACACGAAGGTGAAGTCCAGGGGGCTGCAGTCATCACGCACAGCAAGATGTTCAAAAGGAAGAGAGCACGCTTGCAGGAGGCACACACTCAATTGCATGGGATGTTCATGCTCTGGAGCCATCCCAGGTCTGGAACTCACTAGAAGAACAGGACCACGTATTGCCCCTTGTACTGGGAGAGCTTCACGTCCACGAACTCCTGTGCGTGGAAGCAGATGGTTTGTGTGCAGGATTTGATGCGTCTGCAAACAAACACACACTGAAAGGAACTTCAGAGTGAGGAAAAAGAGGAGTTCCGACCGATTGCCACAACACACGCATACACACGCACGCATACACAACGCACCTGGTCGTACACAGCGGTGGCAGAGAAGTCTGCGGACAATTGCAAGCAATCAGAACGCCAGTCAATCAGTAGTCGAACGAGGGAACGCAAGAGGAGCGTGTGCTAGCACGCTGTGATGGGGCAACTAATGATCCCTCCACCCCTTCTTCCGCAAACACGCACCAGGTGCTGTGTTGCCCACGAGGGGCAAGGCGTTGGCAGACACGTTCATCATCTTGCGCCCAGCAGCTGAGGGTCGGTTCACAGCTGCGCGGGGAGCAGCCATGGACTTGCTGCTCACGCGGTTCATGGGCTTTGCGTTCAGCTTCATGGCCTGCTGCATGGCTGCCATCTTGCAGTCAAGATTATCGGTGTGTGTGAAGAATTTAAAAAAGTGCAGTTCCTGAACACCCTACAACACACAGTGTTTGATGGATAGGAAATTCACACTCTGGTTTGGCAATACTGATGTATAATTGCTTAGAACAGGAGGGGCAACCAGCCCCATGCTTTCCAGGCTTGCTATAAGTAGGCTCTGATGATCTGAGTATGATCTTGAGTTTGTTCTGTTTTGTCCACAAAAGGCCCAAACCACAAAAGGCCCGATAAATCGACCTCTTGATGAGAGACCTACTTATTTGAGTAGGCCTACAACTGGCTGAAGGTATGTAGGGCTAATAAAACTGTCTGCATTGCAAGTAGCCAAAGCGCGCTTGACCAACGGAACAAAACGTGCCATCACCAGCTAGAGCCTCGCATCAAAAAGTAACATGAAAGCCGCTGCATAAAGGTCAAGTGAAGAACACGTGAAAACATGCAGGTTAGACCCTGGACAACGCCATGGGGCGGGCAGAAGGATGCTGATAAACATGCTGGAAATGTGATGTGTAGTGATTGAAAGGGAGTATGATCAATGAAAAAAAGGTGTGAGGAAGAGCCTTTGCTTGTAGGAGGAGCTAAATAAAAAGACAACCAGTAATCAGATCTCACAAGACTGTCTTCATTTTGGTAGACTTTTGAACCCTTCAATGATAAGAACGTTCATCGTATAGCACTTTTATAAGGGCAGTGTGACTTGGTAGGAATTGGGGGAATCATTTGATCGAGTTTATAACTACTGCGGAGGTTAACTTTGGGGAGTGGTTTGTTTTGTTAGAATGAGGAGGTTTGTAAGGTGCCTGCTGTTCTCTTTCAATTTAGATCAAACGTCACAGCTGCCCAACGCGCCGCGTACTGCTTGAGTCACTGTCCCATATTACACTAAAAATGCGTCAGCAACAGGTGTGCACAAAATAAATGTACGAGTCTTACAGCTGCCAGCAGATAGAGAAGGACAAATGCACATCTCCGAAAAGAACAGCTAGGTTGTTTTGTCAACTGCTGAGTTCTTTCCTCTATATTGATCTTCATGCTCTCCTCTTTTCAAGTTTGGAATGCAAATGGCACACCATTTCCTTTTAAAACAAAATCCCAACATTGAGAAAGCCTAGCCCCTTTCCTCCACAAATATTTAAAGCCACTTTGCTTTTATGCAAGCTTAAATAGAAAACATTTTGCCGCACGTGAAGAAAAAATGGTTCAATATAAAAGAGTAGAAAGATAGATAGGATGTCATCTTTCGCTTGTAACATAACACCGCTAAATGGATTAGAGCCACACTACATTTTTTCAGAGTGTGACGAGGTATTTTTAAAAAGAGTACTGTTTCAGCAAAAAGTCTCAATTTTTGGTTCCACAACAAAAGTTTTTTATTGGTGCAGGCGAGAATTTCAATTCAGCAACAAATTTAAGGCTTGAGAGCTGAGCCGATGGCCTGCACATAACCCTTGCAGGCATAAATATCCTCCTCGTAAATCCAGCCACCACCATTCTTTGCTTGTAATTGTACTTTGCCGTCATCGGTGCGATGCACATCCAAGGTCACTGCCTCCTTGCTGCCAGGGTATGCCAGAGCTGTTGGGAGCTTGAGGCCTCTGAGCATCCAGTGCATAAGGAGTGACAAAATGGCGAAAGAGGATCGGAATGTCATTTCGAGGCCAAACTTAGGCTGGGTAAAGCACAGACTTGCTGGAGAGCAAAGTGCAGAGAATGATCGGATAAGCATATGGGGAATTATTGGCTGAACAGGATCCTTATCATCAAAATGGTTAGAACAGCGGGAGGATTGACTGTATATTTAAAGACAACTCACGTAGTAAAGAACGGGTGAGTCCACAATGCACGTGTGACAGGAACAGTAGGGATGATGTGGATCCTGGCCAGCTGCTCCAATTTGTCCCTTCCCTTTGTAACTGCTTCATCCAGGGTGGAGTAGCCTGCGTTTTGGGTGTGCATGATGTAAATGATAGGAGGAATAACCAAAACAGCAATTTATTATAAAAATGGCAAGGAGACCTGTTCCTCCATGAGCCTTACACCAGTTGGTAGGAGAGCGGAGGCAACATCAAAACAGTGTTTTACCACCCATACCTACTTGTGTCCATACGTATGTATGCATCTGTACCTACCTAGGGAAGCAACAGCATCATCGACAGCGCTGTTGTGAGGAGCAATGAGGGTGGCCATGTACCTGCCATATAAGATTTCAGGTTCGAGTTTCAGGTAAGGGATCCATTCTGTCTGAAAATGTGATCTGGGAAATGCATACTCTTTTGAAAATAATGTACACATCAGAAATGCTCTTTGTACTCACCCAGGCTCACGGATAAGGTTTCCAGCATCGGTGGATGATAGGAGCCATAAGAAGGAGGTGAAGCCTTTTTTTTCCAGGACCTCCGCTAGGGATGAGCAGCAACTGCACCTTCCACATGAAATCTGGCAATACCCTACGGAAAAAGCACAGGATGATGTCAAATGAAAAGTATTGCTTGTTTACCCTCCGGACAGATAAAGTCGCGGTAATCAACTCGGTCAAGCTCTGACACAGCACACCTTCTGAAATCTCCTCTTGTGTCTCTGTCGTAAACGGCATGTACACTGTTTATACTATACTATAAGGTAAATACTATACCTTCTGAAATCTCCTCTTGTGTCTCTGTCATAAACGGCATGTCACATTGTTTATACTGGGCCTGTTCAAGGCAGGAGAATTGGACATCCGCCTGCGATTCACACGCGAGAGAAGCTCAGCAATTCCATAGAGTTCATCATACCAAGATTGCACAGCTGGGCAGGCTTGGCCAACCCATAGGCCTTGCAGAAATCTTAGGCAGACACAGACATTGACTCACACACACATTGACTTCTGTGCAACTCATACTTTGGTGAAATAGGAGCGGGGATCCACGTCAGAGCAGTCACAAGGCAGTGGGTTGCCGGTTTTGAAGGGATTTGGAGCCGTCTGGAGGAGTGGAGCAGCGTAAAAGTATTCATTCAGAAGATCAGAACGCTCAAGCTCAGTTGTGCATGAGTCATTTGAATGAGGTACATGGATAGTTGAAGTGAATCACAGTTCATTCCAGACCGCATGGAGCCTGAATCGTTTTTTGACAGGTTCCTTGAGCTTTCACATTGCTGGCTGCATCCTGTTCCTGAGGTGCTGGAAGTATGGCCGTTACGTGGTCAATGCTATCAACAAGGGAATGAGAGACAAATTCATTTTTATAGCAATCAGACGCTACAATTGGTTTGTACTGTGTATCACAAAAAAAGGGTGGATCTTACGAGCTCCACATCTTGGCCGTCCTGTCCTATCTTTGCAACTTACTTTTGACCATCCCTAATTAAGCAATTGCTAAAAGTGAGTGTGTAACTGTGTGCAAAACTGAAGCAACCTATTCGGCAAACCAATAAAACATGTAGGTATACGAAATCCGCACTTCGTGAATTTTTTGTTGTAGATGTCCCCTCTAGCTCAAGGAAAAATGTGCCGAAAACAAATATTTATCTTTGCCTGTCTGCACCATAGCTCCCACGGAATCAATGAATGGATGAGCCTTATCGCGGCACACAGTAGCAAAGCAGTCGTCACTGCACTTTTCCTGTCATGACTTTCATCTTAAACACCTGGTTATAACACACAGCGCGTACCTTTGCTGCCATTGCAACCCAAGATCCCAAACACAAAAAGGTAGCAAGCATCAACGCCTGCACTTGAAACCCTGTGTATGGTGGTATGCGAGACAGGCACATAATAGTTGGTGCGCCATTAGAATCCATTGTTCCGGTGTAAACTGGCTTGTTACCTGTCATCTTCTGCCGTTTGTATGTAGTAACAACGTAATAAATTATATGAAAAAGACGAAAAGGAATAGGCGGCCAAATTTGAAAGGTCTTGAAATGAAAGGTTACCAGTACTAAATGTTTTGAAATTAGAATTTTTTAAGCTACAACCTCTAGGTGGAGACCCCACTTGATGTTCCTACCTCGTTTCCAAAGTAAGTAGGAGGGGCAGTCGATACACCATGTCGTTAACAATGTGCCCGCGAGAGGCAAATGCATCGTCATGCACGAGGCAAGCGATGTTGCCTTGTACCTCGGGCGCAATGACACATGCACATGCCTGCACGCACACAATCGTGCACATCCACACATACTGACACAGACACACACACAGACACGTGCACACAGACATTATAGACATGCACACGCACACGCACACGCACACGCACATGCACATGCCTGCACGCACACAATCGTGCACATCCACACATACTGACACAGACACACACACACAGACACGTGCACACAGACACCATAGACATGCGCACGCACACGCACACGCACACACACACACACACACACACACACATACATTAACTCACACACACATACATTAACTCACACACACAGTCAAAAGCACACACAAACATGCTCTAAAAATCGGTGCCTTGAAGAAACTGAACACAAGGAATAGGCTACTCTTGCAGGTGTGCAAGGAATGCGCATAGGAGCAGCTTCCCCCTCATACAGGGCTTCCCCTGTAGCAAAGAGCCCAGTACCCCGTGCTCCATTTCGTAATGAGAGGAAACGCGTCTGTTCCGTGTGCAGCAGCTCTCACCTAAAAGAGGTACTTGCAAACAAAACAATTGTTTCAAGTCTGCAAGAACAGGAAGCATTTTTTAAATGTTAAACCATTGCCCCAATCATATTTTGTCGTTGTACACAACAAACACGCCAACTCTTTGTCCTTTCTTGCACAACTGAGACAGGCAAGACTTTCAAAAAACACATGAAAATTGTTGACCCTCATCCTTGACCAAGGCGATACAGCTTCCAAAAAGCACACACAAATGCTTGTCCTGGCAAACAGGAGCTACAGCTGCCCTTCCACACTTTTTATGTGGACGTGGAAACGACCGGCTTTGGGCCAAGTGCAAAGATGGTTGAGATCTGTGCGCTGAACAAAAGCAATGGTGAGGCTGACATATAATTTAGATCGGACATTTAACTGAGTTGCTGAAAGCTGTGGTCCAGATGGAGGAATTTTCAAGAATTCATGAAAGAGAGTCCCATATACCATTGCCAACTGCCTTTCACTGACTGGCCTGACCTGAATTGAAACAGTACCACACCTCGGTCACTCCAGCAGGCCATACGATGTGTGTACGTACCCTGTATTGCACACACGTGTAGGAGAGCGCTTTCTGACCCTCGTCAATCCTGACATGAAGATCCCGTACAGAGCAGCACAAGTTCATGGCATCCAAAACCACATGGTGAGCTTTGCTTCTTGCGCCAGCAGAGAGTGCCCGACTCAAGTGCCCTGTCATCATTGTTTTTCTCATTAAAATTCAATACAAACAAGATAAAAATGAGTCTGTCCATAGCAGAATAAAGTACAAAGGCCTGATTTGAGCCTTGATCAGAGCCAAACACTTTCACACAGGACAGAAGACTGCTTCAAGTAATGGCGTTCTAGGTCAATTTGAAAACAATCCACGAAGGATGCTAACACCTGGATAATATTGGTTTAATTCACGCCTGCACGTGCCCCCTTTATGAATAAATACAATACACACTGCCTCATTAATCGGCAGCAACATGAATGCCGCACACGATGCTCCTGTCCTCCATATTTTTTATTTTCAGCTTCAGCTTCTGTTCTCGTTCCTTCATCCTTCATCATTCATTTCCCATTCCCGATGTTTTATTCAAGGTGGAACATTCTCCAAAGGCTGCAGATGCTCTTGTGGAGCTGCAGGCATGGCTCAAAGGACAGCGCATAAAAGGGAGCAGTGCTCCCTCTTTGATGATTGCCCATAACGCAAAGTGAGTAAGCATTATACTTGGATGTGAACTGTCGGGTAGCTGTTTTGAATCCTGGTGGTCTGTACTTTAAAGCCCTTAAGCGAGGCTTTTTGGGTCGTGAATTGAATCCGCGCAAAGCGCAAAAATACCCTCTTTGTGCTTTGCTTGCGGTGTTGTCGCCACTTGCGTCACCAACCACCTTTCTGTGGATACTTCTTGCTTGCTACCCACTTTGGTCTGGTGTTCAAAATAAATCCTGACGTGAACGCTGCATGAAACATGGATAAAAAAGTGACAGGAGTTCTTTGCTTGTAATGATATTGGATCCTGCACTTTTGAATGGGTGTAAAATTAATCGCACATCTTCTAGAGTGGTGTCGCTGAGCTGGAATGTGAGACTGGAGCTCACGTGTTACTCTCATCCCAGCAGTAGTTCAAGGAAGGCTTAAGTTCCTATGTGCACCATCAGGAGTACCTGCGGATATAAATCAAGATAGTTTTGGAAGTGTGAGTGGTGTTATACCTTGCTGGATTTGAATGGTCTTTGTTGTAGACTTTGCGGAATGTAGGAAGCCTTTACGAGACTGTCGTGGCAGTCACACCAAAAGATGCCTGGATTGTGGACTTAAATACCGTGGCAAGTACAGATGGCACTTTTTGATTTAGGTGAAATAGAGCGGGCAGTGGTAATATGTTCTTAAAAGCGTCTTGCCACGCTTGTGCCTTCTTGTGTGTTGAACGAGACGTGCATCGGAGCAGTGTTTTTTCATTCAATAGGTACTTTAATGAAGTAATGTGTCTTTTGATGTTATGGCTTTGGGATATTACATATAAACCATTGATAGATGGACTATCGCAAAGTAAAAAAGCAATTCCAATTATGTACTGCAGGTTTGACGCGCAGGTCCTCTCACAAGAGCTTAAAAGTGCCGGGCTTGACCCAAAACTCTTTCAAATGCAGCTGTGCACTCTGCAAGCGTCACGGGTGGGTGTTTTCATCTAATCGTTAAGCCGACCTCCTGCTTTGCAGCAGAGACATAGATTTTGTCCAAGCCACGTGCAAGTTTCACTAATTCCTGCAGACATGTTTCGACCTGCTACATACTGTCTTTCTCTTTCTTCCTCAGACATTGATCCCTGGCCTCTCTAGCTACAAACTTGCATTCCTAGCAGCCCACCTTGGCGTGAAACAGACAAAAGGTCTGCACCGAGCAGCAGGGGATGTTGCCATCATGGATGCAGTGCTGTCTGAACTGATACAAAGGTCCTTTGGTGGACCCTTGACGCTCCAAAAGGTAATTGAAAATGTGAAATATGAATTGGGCAAAGCCATAAATTGCATAATGAGGATCAGGGGGTTATGTCGTGCAAAACTGTCCAAATCTATACCTTGGCTGTACCTGCAATTTCAGCTTTATCTTTTTGTTGCTTGTATGCATGTGCGTGTGCGTGTACGTGGTTGTTAATGGTTGTGCGTGGCTGTGCGTGCGCGTGCACGGGTGTAGGCTATGCATGTGCGTGCGCGTGCGTGTGTGCGTGTATGTGCATGCATGCATGCATGCATATGTTGAGTTAAGCAAGGGTTTTTTTGATGTGGCTGCCCATACAGGTACTGGATTCAGGTGCCTTGAAGAATTCCATGACACCGTTCAATGGCTGTTAATCGGATCAGTGATTCAATTTCTGGTCTTTTCCCTTTGAAACTTAATTCGGATACAGCCTTTGAACAAGGCTTGGGCTTGGCTGTTCAGCTGCATTTTACAAGTACAACTTGGTTTGATTGACAGGTGAAATTTAGTGGCTGTGTTCATGTTTTATCGACCATTTAAGATGACGTTTAAGCAAAAATGCACAACACACACCGATATGTGTCATTTAATATTCATGTGGTGATTCCAAGGAAAAGCATAGATACGACCCTGGACTGAGTTGTTTGATATGCTCATCATCACATCGCTGACAAGCCACTAGAGCAAGACGTTTTTTTTGGGGAGGCAAATACAGTTTTGGTGATACGTGCATGCTTATTTTCAGTCTTGCACCCAGCGTGTTGCTGAATCTTGGCATGCATGAAGCCTCTGACTCCATGATTTTAAATGCACTTTAACTCTCCCTCCTGTTTTTGTTGGTGCATCCTATCTCTAGAATTAGCGTCAGGAGTGACTCTCCCTGGCTAGGTTTCTTTTTCTTCCCATTTCTTTTCTTCTTCTTTTAGCCCGTGAATCTCCGTGGCTATTACTATTAGCGACAAGCCAGCAGCCAGTTGGCCGACATGAGAACCAAGGTCACCCGTCTTTATTCGTGCCTCCTCAGTAGCTGAGTCAGATGCTTGGTTGGCTGCCAAGGATTGATACTCGATAGAAATATCGTATGTGATTTATATTCAACTGGATCAGGGAGAACTTAACTTGATGCAAACAAGCGGAAGTACTCTCGGCCTAAATGCAATCATTCAGCATTTTAAGCACCACCATCTGTAGTGCACTTGAGCGGAAGCTACACAGCACTTCTAAACAGAACACAAAGCGTCCAAGGCTCCCTATTATACTTTTCCAAGCCATCTCGCTTGGTAGGGGCTCTTGCTAGGACAAGCACTGGTAAAGGAATAGTCTTCGTCAAAGCACGCTGCTCCTTTTGTGTGTAGGCCACAGACAAAAGCTACTCACAGATATACCTAGTTTATAACAATACCAACGACTAATGATACAGAGAACACAGACACAGGTAAGCTGCATTGAAGCACATCCAATGCCCTGTGTGAAGCAACGCAGGGCCCTTGCACTAAGATTGAAAAGTGCTGCATTTGGCACACAAACGAATCTCAGTGTACACTTGTCACACTGCTACAACTACGTTATGTACACAGAGGATGCTAGACCGCAAAAACGAATTACAGCGTACGCTTGTCACAACACATACAACTGTGCTATGCGCAGAGGAAGCTAGACCGCAAAGCCGGCTGCCTCGTCTTCAGAGGCTCCACTCCTGCCTTCGCGAGTTGCATTGTATGCAGCTGCAGAGAGAAGCGGAGCATTGACAATTGACAGTGTTTTTTGCGTACGTGTGTGCGCACACGTGTAGGGTTGGCCATAACTATGCATACGTATGTATTTCTACGGTGTCTGTACGGTATCTTTTGGAGCAAGTTTTCCTTATATACGGTCATGTACGGTGTGTGTGTGTGTACATGGTTCTGACCAACCCTGTATACATGTGCGTGGGACGAGGAATGGTCAATACATAGAGGAAACATCTTCCAAATACATGGTCCCACACTTATGTGTACATGACTTCTGGCAAAGTGCATCAGGCCCACCAACCTGCCACGAGCTGGGTTCGAGGGGTCAAGCCCACGTGAATCGAGTTTGCAGCTAAGGTGCGGGCGACCTCTACGATGCGTGGATCTTTGGCGACTTCCTCAGAGCACAGGTCGCTGCAGTCAACATCCCCTGCGGATGCACGCATGCATGCAGCGCTGTGCTTTATAGAACAAAGGGCTTGGAACTGATGCCACGATTCTGTAGAAGGTGATACCCCACTCTGAAGGCTTGGGACTGTCCCACTTCCACTGAAACTGATACCACGCTCCTGTTGAGAGCCAGAGATGCTCGAGGTTTTGCTCAACAGATCAGTTATGACATGTGAATACATATGTAGGATTACCAACAAACAATGACATTGTTAATACGTTAATACATATGAAGGGTTGTTAACAATGACATCGTAAATACATGTACAGAATTGTTAACAATGACATTGTTAATACATGTAGGATTACCAAAAACCAAAAACAGAAGCATAGCTATACTGAGGCAGCAGCTGAGGCTGCGTGCATTTTGACAGCGTCACGTTTGCATGACAACAGTGCACAACAAAGTCCTTGAGCGATCTCTAAGATTTCCTCTTTTTGTCTGTCTGTCAGCAAACCACGCCTCGAGAGGCACACAAACAACGCATGCAAGCTGTTGCGTTACACACCACATGCAAGCTGTTGCGTTACACATCACATGCAAGCTGTTGTGTTACACACCACATGCAAGCTGTTGCGTTACACACCACATGCAAGCTGTTGCGTTACACACCACATGCAAGCTGTTGCGTTACACACCACATGCAAGCTGTTGCGTTACACACCACATGCAAATTAGTCGAAAAAGCTACTGATGTCCCACCCCCAGTGCTTAATCCCAGCAGAGGTGAACACAGACCCACCTGACTGCTGTTTTTGGCATCAAACACAGACCCATCTGACTGCTTGATTTCAGCATTAAACACAGACCCACCTGACTGCTTGATTCTAGCATGAAACACAGACCCACCTCACTGCTTGATTCCACCATGAAACACAGACCCACCTGACTGCTTGATTCCAGCATTGAACACAGACCCAGCCCCACGCAGGTGCAGGTCGGCCTCAGCAATATCCAGGCCGTTGTGACAGCTTTCCATGACCTAGCATGGAAAGGGCGAGACGTGACCACAATTGTTAAAAGGGCACTACGACGTCGCCATAAGTGTTCACCGGCCAGGCCATAATGACAGCCATCATGACCAGTCCAAGCCAACATCAGGCCAGGCCACCCTGACAGCCATTATGACCAGGCCAGGCCATTCTTACAGCCATCATGACTAGGCCAGGCCATCATGACCAGGCCATCAGGACCAGGACATCAGGACCAGACCATCATGACAGCTCTCTCCGTTTTTCACATCTCACGAGCATTGTCTAGCACGTGGCGGCACGCCTCCGTGGCCTACACCTACAGCCTACGCGAATATATGGCAGCGCAAAACCAAAAAGCGGCATCTCGTGACAGCTCTGACCATGGCTTAGCAATTCATAAGCCTTGTCTACTAGGACGTGGTGACAGCCGTCTATGACATGGAAATTGATGAGGAGGGCCGTGCACCATGCACACTGACCGAACACCAAGTGTGTGTGTGTATGTGTGTGTGTGTGTGTGTGTGGTTGTGTGTGCTCTTATTTGAGCGCCGTGCAGGAGCATGGAGGAGATGGATGATCGCACCGCTGCACTGCAAGGGCAAAGACTGGAGTTGAAACAGCCTTCATTGGCAGGGGGGCACTTGGACTACGTTCTCATTTGTGACTGAACATGCAACCAGCCTGCAACAGTTTGCAAGGAATCCCACGGTCAGGCACCTGGTGACATACACACACACGCGTCTTGTGGTGACATACAAACACACGCGTCTTGTGGTGACATACACACACAAACACGTCTTGTGGTGACATACACACATGCGTCTTGTGGTGACATACACACACGGCTTGTAGTGACGTACGCACACGCATCTTGTCAGGACGTACACACACACGCTCTTTGTGGTGACACACACACACAGAATCTTGTGGTGACACACACACATATACACACGCAAGAATTTGTGGTGACACACACACACGTCTTCGTCTCAGCTAGCCTAGGTGATCATACTTGTAGTCCAACCCACTGAACTGATATTGGGGCTGCAAGGATCCGTTACTCCTTTGTGCTCAATCACGGCAACTTCATTCACGCACACGAATGCACACACGCTCTACACACACAGAAGCACACGTCCCCCCT
>Ga0307974_1001091_pt1:5000-18227 | contig 18227 bp, 20 predicted proteins | sample OrgLakmetagen784_FD_201812 | JGI IMG/M metagenome (GOLD analysis project Ga0307974, IMG submission 201812) | Saline water microbial communities from Organic Lake, Antarctica - #784 | ecosystem: Environmental > Aquatic > Non-marine Saline and Alkaline > Saline | place: Antarctica... | reverse complement strand
CAGATCAGCACATCAGCACATCGCTTTACCTCTGCCCTTATCCTGTCGGCCACTCAAGAAGTTCCCTGCTACACGACAGGCACGTCCAGATCAGCACATTGCTTTACCTCAGCCCTTATCCTATCTGCCACTCAAAGAAGTTCCCCGCTACATGACAGGCACGTCCAGATCAGCACATCGCTTTAAACCTGCCCTTCATCCTGTCTGCCACTTGAGAAGTTCCCTGCTACACGACAGGCACGTCCAGATCAGCACATTACTTTACCTCAGCCCTTATCCTGTCTGCCACTTGAGGATCCCCCGCTAATAAGTGCATCGTCCACGTCAGCACGGCTGCTGTGGTCTCGTGGCCTGCCACTAACATGGTCATCAAATCATCGCGCAGCTGCTTGGAACTGATCTCATCTCCCCTGCGGAAAAGGTAGGTGCAACATTGTATTTGAATGTGTGGAACTCCATGGCGCTTGGGGCGTGGTTGCGATGCTGCCACACACGCCGTCAACAGAATTGCTACAAGCATGGCCATCAGATCATCGTGCGCCTGCATGGATTTGATGTCGTCTCCCCTGAACAAAGCTGTTAAGGGGATAACTTATTTAAAGTTGCCTGGTCTAATCCGTCACCAAAAGCAAGGGCGCCATTCATAAGGAAGAACCCTTACTTATGCTCGCACCCCTCACACCTGCAAGATCATTATTATTTCCTTTATTCACTCTTGCACCCACAACATGCAAGCATCCGTGTTGCGCCGCAACAAAATTGATAAGATCACACCCTTGATCGATGCGGGTACAGCAATTTTGCTCTCACTCGTCACACCTTCAATGTCATAAGATTCTTCAAGATCATTTTTGCTCCAACACAATGTGGCACTGGATTAATGCAATGTATTAAGATCCTTCAAGATCCTTTTTGCTCAACACAATGCGGCATCTGTATAAATTGTTTAAGATCCTACAATAATTCTTCTGCTTCAACAAAATGTGGCATCTGAATAAATGCAAAATTTTTAGATCAAGATCCTTTTTGCTCCAACACAATGCGGCATCCAAATCCACGTTTTAAGATCCTTTAAATAATTTTTGCTCATGCGGCATCTAAATTAATGTTTTCTAAACATCCTTTTTGCTCACATACAATGCGGCATCTGAATTGACGTTCTGAATCAATGTTTTAATATCCTTTAAGCTCCTTTGTGCTCATATACAATGCGGCATCTAGTTTAGCGCATAAACTAACGAGCACACCGGTCTTGTTTGTCAGCAGGTGACTACAGAATGACAACAGAAGTGCAGAATGGATGGTTACTAAGAGGAACAAAATTTTGCGCTGCACCAGGACTCACGAGTCTATCACGAAATGCAGGATAAATGGTTATTAGGAAGAACGAAATTTTGCGCTGCACCAGGAAACACGAGTCTATCACAAAATGCAGGATGGATGGTTATTAAGAATTACAAAATTTTGCGCTGCACCAGGACTCACATGTCTATCACGAAATGCAGGATGGATTGTTATAAACAAAACAAAATTTTGCGCTGCACCAAGACTCACGAGTCTTATCACGAAATGCAGGATGGATGGTTATTAGGAAGAACGAAATTTTGCGCTGCACCAGGACTCACGAGTATATCACGGAATGCAGGATGGATGGCTACTAAGAGGAACAAAGCTTTACACTGCACAAGGACTCACGAGGCTATTAAAAAGTGCAGGATGGATGGGTCCGCTTCACTCAGGAACTCCTCGACAAACTCCTCGTCCTCCTCCTCCACCTATACAGGAAAGAGCAGGGGGTCAAAACAAGAAAAAAAAACACGTGTATACACTGCCGGTATGGATTGAGGACACAGGACGCTGATGCATGTAGAGAGCACACACACACACACACACACACACAGTACAGGGCAGAGCGCGCTGCAGCGTCAAAACACAAAGGGGGCGCACGACGAGGTGTATGTCTCTGTCCGCACAACGTGTGTGGATGAGTGAGACCTTTTAGCCAACGGACTCAACATTGATTATACAAATGCAGCCCAGCAGTCACACTTTTTGACTGACGGCTTTCTCTGTAACATCTAGCCACCGGCCTCTTGACTGATACGAGCTGCCTGACGACATGATCTACCTAATTGATACGAGCTGCCTGACAACATGATCTACCTAACTGAGATGAGCTGCCTGACAACATGATCTACCTAATTGATACGAGCTGCCTGACGACATGATCTACCTAACTGAGATGAGCTGCCTGACAACATGATCTACTTAACTGATACGTGCTGCCTGACAACATGATCTATTTAACTGATACGTGCTGCCTGACGACATGATCTATTTAACTGATACGAGCTGCCTGACGACATGATCTACCTAATTGATACGAGCTGCCTGACAACATGATCTACCTAACTGAGATGAGCTGCCTGACGACATGATCTACCTAATTGATACGAGCTGCCTGACAACATGATCTACCTAACTGAGATGAGCTGCCTGACAACATGATCTACTTAACTGATACGTGCTGCCTGACATCATGATCTATTTAACTGATACGAGCTGCCTGACAACATGATCTATCTAACTGATACGAGCTGCCTGACAACATGATCTATCTAACTGATACAAGCTGCCTGACAACATGATCTACCTAACTGATACAAGCTGCCTGACAACATGATCTACCCAACTGATACGAGCTGCCTGACAACATGATCTACTTAACTGATACGAGCTGCCTGACAACATGATCTACCTAACAGATACGAGCTGCCTGACAACATGATCTACATATCGACTCCCCCTTTCTGCATACATGAGCAGCCTCAAGAGCGGCCTGCCAACTTATATTCACGTATGAGCTGCGTATTGCCTTCTATTCAAACACTGCCTCCCTTTCAAGTACGTGCAGCCTATTAACACTGATTATGGTTGGCCAGAACCGAATATACACACCGTATATGATTGTGTGAAAGGTAATTTCCCTTCCAAATAAACCGTGGATACACTGTATATACGTATGTGTGCATGGTTTGGGCCAACCCTAACACAGATTTATCGTGCACCTGGTCACTCTTTTGCATCACTTGTTACCACCCTGGTCACTCTTCTGCATCACTTGTTACCACCCTGGTCACTATTTTGCATCACTCGTTGCCACCCCTGGCTCAGGAGATCAAACGTCTTGTTACATAAATTTTGCGTAGTGTTTTCATAAACAGCTACTTAACAGCAGCATGATTCAGATGTACTCTCTCGGCTTGCCAAAGTGTTTTCTTAAACAGCTACTCATAACAGCATCATGATTTAATTGTACTCTCTTGGCTTGCCAAAGCGCACACCATTCTGTGTCTCTCTCACACACACACACACACACACCACAATAACTTCCCCCCTCTTCCTCTTTTCCTCTTTTTCACCTTACAACACATTTCTCCTGGCTTGCCTGCGCACCACTTCCTCTTTCCTCCTTTTCTCTTTCCTTCTAGAAAAATGTTACTGTACACTCTCTAGGCTTGTTAACGCGCACATCATTTCCTTTTCCCTTCTGTTTCCGCTTTTCCTCGTTTCCTTTTCCCTCCTAAGAGCACGGGATCTGGCATGGTGTCTTAGCTTGCACTCCGTTCCTTTTCTCATTTCCCGCTATGCATTCCAATATGGTTAGGGTTGGCCAATACCATACATACATACGCATATACGGTATATATACGGTATTTTTAGCAGGTAGATTCGATACATACGGCCATTTATGGTGTGTATATATGGTTCTGGCCAACCCTACTAATATGCCCTGCTCAAACGTACCATTTTTTTGCACTTGGCGATGAGCTCATCCAGCGTGCTGTTTACGACCTGCGATGAGGAAAAGGAATGCAGCAATAGAGAAACGTTTGGTTTTGGCGATGAGCTAGTCCAGCGTGCTGTTTTACGACCTGCAACAAAGAGGAAACAGCAATAAGGAACAATTTGTTGGTAGCTTTGATGGGCGAGGGATTACTTTATGGCTGCTTATTACTCGCAAAAGAGGTCTGCGATGAGCAAAAGGTGCTGTAAAATATGAGGAAACATGTGACAGGCAATTTCATAATGCAAGACTGTTTCATAACGCAAGACTGTGCAAGGGTAGCTGCCCTGAAAGCCTAGTGGCCCGTGGTCAGGCCAGACTCTTCGGGGTCGCGGGTTTGAATCCGCCTGATAGCGTGAGTATTTTGCTGTCCGACAGCAACGTTAAGGGTAGCTGCCCTGAAAGCCTAGTGGTCCGTGGTCAGGCCAGACTCTTCGGGGTCGCGGGTTTGAATCCGCCTGGTAGCGTGAGTATTTTGCTGTCCGACAGCTCCGTCTCCATTTCCTTAATCCATGCTTGGGTGGTATCACCCCTTGCGTTTAATTTTCATTGTATCCATTGTAACCATTATAACAATTGTAATCATTGTAACCATTGGAACCATTGGAACCATTGTAACCATTGCAACCATTGCAACCATTGTAACCATTGTATAATTTTCAAGACTGTGCTGCGCAATCCATACAGGACAGAGGTGCAAGCAAGCCTGGAGATCTGGAGATAGGTGCACTCGCATGAAGCATAGAACATTTGCCAGACAGTGCTGGTGCTCAAGTCCCCATCCATAACACAATGAAAGTGTGTGTGTGCGTATATATATATGTGTGTGTGTGTGAGTGTGTGTGTGTGTGTGTGAAGCAGCAAGCAACACGTTGACGCACTTCATTCTGGCAACAGCGGTAGCAAAATCATTTTCAGCTCGACTCGTAGACACAAAGTTCAAACATAAAATCGTTAGTCCTAAGTTCAAATATCATCATATGAAGTCCAAAGGTCATACATCACATGAAGGTTTGCATCACTATTGCATCATTACAAAATCAAAATCCTTATAAGCTTTACGGCACGCGCAAATCTAACAAATTACACGTAGCCTCTCCGACCCAGACTGTATTTGCTTGCTCAAAACTTCGAGGTGCAACTGTAACTACACTTTCCAAACCTTTACAATTGTTTTTCCTGCTGATTCTCGTCGGGTCTTCAGAATTCGAAACTAATAGCTACAATCTGACTGCCATGGAACTATTAGCTATTAGAGGGAGGAGGAGAGTGGTACGTGCATTGTGAACATGAAGGGCTATGTGCATTGTGAACATGAGGGGTTCAGAGCATTGTGAACATGAAGGGCTACGTGCATTGTGAACATGAAGGGCGACGTGCATTGTGAACATTGGGGGTACGTGCATTGTGAACATGAAGGGCTACGTGCATTGTGTACATGAAAAGCTACGTGCATTGTGAACATGAAGGGCTACCTGCATTGTGGACATGAAGGGCTACGTGCATTGTGGACATGAAGGGCTACGTGCATTGTGTACATGAGGGGTTCAGAGCATTGCGTACATGGGAGGTCAAGTGCATTGTGTACATGAGGGGCTATGTGCATTGTGAACATGAAGGGCTACGTGCATTGTGAACATGAAGAGCTACGTGCATTGTGTACATGAAGGGCTACGTGCATTGTGAACATGAAGGGCTAAAGTCACAATTCCAAAGTACCCCTGTTTGGGGCCTCTGTCAACCCCCTCTGGTATATTTGGTGGTTTCCAAAAATGCCACATATACACTGTATACGCTGTCCTGGCTGATCTAGTCGAAAAGACGCGTGTCATCACCAGGTTCTCACCTCCAGAGCTTCCACACAGCTCCATTGACGTCCTATTGCAACACAACAACACACTTGTTCTTCTCCTGTGTCTGAGCTCATGGATGTATTGACGACTGGCGAGGACACACACACACACACGCACGCACGCACGCACGCACGCACGCACGCACGCGCACACACACACACACACACACAGGTCAATCAGCCGAACAATCTGGCTGAAGGTCCCCATGAAAATGGATTAAAAATCTCACCTTCAGAGCTTCCACACAGCTCCTTTGACGTGGCACTATCTGCTTTGCCCCGGGGAAATCCCAATATGCGATGGGGGCAGTGGAGCGGTGCTCTGCCTCACGCAGAACTGTGTACACAGCCTGAAGTGTGTGTGTGTGTCTGTGTGAAGCCAGGAGCGACATTGTGATTTGCGTGGTACTTTGGTGCTGAATCACGCAGCATGATGCACACAGCCTGAAGTGTGTATGTGTGTGTGTGTGATGCCAGGAATGAAATCACAAATATTGCATGGTATATTGGTGTTAAATGCAATGCCACTGTCATAAACGCGTGCTCTGCCCCACGTACCATTGTGCATCAAGGGATCTGCAAAGTTGCTTGGTCAGCTTCAGGCCAACTGACAGGAAGGTGAGATGGAGCTGAACTGAAAATCTTACCTTCCAGGTAGGCTTGATTGAGCATTTAAAATGAGCAGGGATAGGCCCTCATCGTAAGGCCCTTATTTAACTTTGTGTTTGTGTTCCTAAACCTGACAAAGCACTTTCACGGCTTTTAAGTAATCCTCTCATCGTAGTTAAGGGAGCCAAAGGTGTAGTTGGACTCCACCTTGCTAATGACGTCCAGCGCCAAAACACAGGGAGGCCTCACCTCAATGATCAAATCGTCGTGCGTGAGGGTGTCAAAGTCGTAAATAAACACCGCCTCGGCCATGACGTCCAGCGCCAAAACAAACAGGAGTTTAAGGAGAAACAAAAACAGGGAAGTCTCACCTCGATGACTGGATCGTCGTGCGTGAGGGAGTCAAAGTCGTAAATAATCACCGCCTTGCCCATGACGCCCAGCGCCAAAACGAACAGGAGTTTAAGGAGAAACAAAAGCAGGGAAGTCTCACCTCGATGACTGGATCGTCGTGCATGAGGGAGTCAAAGTCGTAATTAAACACCGCTTTGTTGATGATGTCCAGCGCCAACACAAACAGGAATTCAAGGAGAAACAAAAACAGGGAAGTCTCACCTCGATGACTGGATCGTCGTGCGTGAGGGAGTCAAAGTCGTAATTAAACACCGCCTTGCCAATGATGTCCAGCGCCAGACGTGAAAAGTAGTTCTCCATGTTCACCGAGCTGCCCTCGCTTGCAGCCTGCACGTGCGTTAGCACACACACACACATGCATTAGCACACACACACACACACACAAATGCACACAGATCGAAACAGGGTTGGCAAAACTGGCGTGTTTTACAGAGCACGTACAGCCTTGGCGATGCAAACACACACTCAGATCAACACAGAGTCGGCAAAACTGGCATATTTTACAGAGCACGTACAGCCTTGGTGATGCAAACACACACTCAGATCAACACAGAGTCGGCAAAACTGGCGTGTTTCACAGAGCACGTACAACCTTGGTGATGCACATACTCAGATCAACACAGAGTCAGCTAAACTGGCGTGTGTTACAGAACACGTACAGCCTTGGTGATGCACATACTCAGATCAACACAGAGTCGGCAAAACTAGCGTGTTTTACAGAGCACATACAGCCTTGGTGATGCAAACACACACTCAGATCAACACAGAGTCGGCAAAACTGGCGTGTTTTACAGAACACGTACAGCCTTGGTGATGCAAACACACACTCTGTCGGCAAACTGGCGTGTGTCACAGAACAGGTGCAACCTTGGTGATGCAAACACACAATCAGAGCAACACAGCGTCGGCAAAACTGTATTATCGAGCACGTACAGCCTTGGTGATGCAAACACACACTCAGAGCAACACAGAGTCGGCAAAATTGACGTGTGTCACAGAGCACGTACAGCCTTGGTGATGCAAACACACACTCAGATCAGCACAGGGTCAGCAGAACCAGCGTGTAGTACAGAGCACGTACAGCCTTGGTGATGCACATACTCAGATCAACACAGAGTCGGCAAAACTGGCGTGTGTCACAGAGCACGTACAGCCTTGGTGATCACACACACACTTAGATCAACACAAGGTCGGCAAAACTGGCGTGTATTACAGAGCACGTACAGCCTTGGTGATGCAATCACACACTCAGATCGACACAAAGTCAGCAAAACTGGCGTGCTTTTACTGAGCACGTACAGCCTTGGTGATGCAAACACACACTCAGATCAACACAGAGTCAGCAGAACTGGTGTGTTTTACAGAGCACGTACAGCCTTGGTGATGCAAATACACACTCAGATCGACACAAAGTCAGCAAAACTGGCGTTTTTACAGAACATGTACAGCCTTGGTGATGCAAATACACACTCAGATCAACACAGAGTCGGCAAAACTGGCGTGTGTCACAGAGCACGTACAGCCTTGGTAATGCAATCACACACTCAGATCAGCACAGAGTCAGCAAAGCTGGCGTGTGTCACAGAACAGGTGCAGCCTTGGCAGTTTGTCTGTCGCCACTGGACGCCAACTTGTTACTGACTCTGGACGATCATTTGTTAATGGCCCTGGACTTGTTACTGACTCTGGACGTTCATTTGTTAATGGGTCTGGACTTGTCACTGACACTGGACATGACACACATATCACAGACTCGTTACACCTGGACTTGTTACTAAGACTGCTCTTTCCTGACAAATCACTCCTACTGACATTGGACATTTGCTTCCTACTGACAAATCAATCCACACTGGACGCCCACACGTCCAGGTGCGGGTGCAATTATGCAAACACACACAGCTCAACACACGAACATTCACACCCCATTCCTCATATGTGTGAGTGTGAGTGTGTGTGTGACTACACCTCATTCTCTTATAGGTCACAACCTGTCGTTGTCATCCTCATCCTCATCCATCGTTGCAAATTACTAGGGTTGGCCAGAACCGTACGTATACACCGCATACGACCATATTTTTGGTGATGTCCCTGCCAAAAAAATTGTATATACACCATATACATACATATACGATTCTGGCCAACCCTAAAAGTAACCGCACATCATCACAAGCTTTCACGCTCGCCATCATTACCATCATCCAATCATCACAATCATCAATTTCCGCGCAGGCGCGGACCTTGTCAAGATTCTTACAGCCATGAATCACACATCGTTACAAGCATTCACGCTCGCCATCATCATCATCATCCAATCATCATCAATTCCATGCACGGACCTTGTCAAGATTCTTGCAGCCATGAATCGTACAGTCACCAAACATGCTGACCATAGACGCCACGTACTTCCTGCATGCATCACACACACACACACACACACACACACACACACACACACATACACACACACAGGGGAGAGGTGAGCACGTGAGAAAGGGTAAGAAGGATGGTTATGAGCGGAAACCTAAGGGGAATGACATAAGGGGAGTTTTGAGGAACAAGGTGAGGTCCGCTGCTCTATGTACGCTTTAGGCCCTAAACCCTAAACCCTAAACCCTAAAACCTAAAACCTAAACCCTAAGTAAACCCTAACCCTAAAGAGGCGCCTTATGTACAATGGACAGAAGGCAAATAAACGCTGCTCTATGAACAATGAAGAGAAATCAAAGAGGCGCTGCTCTATGTACAATGGACAGAAGGCAAAGAGGCGCTCTATGTACAATGAACATAATGCAAAGAGGCGCCCTATGCACAATAAACAGAATGCAAAGAGGCGCCTTATGAACGATGGACAGAAGGCAAAGATGCGCTGCTCTATGAACGATGGACAGAAGGCAAAGAGGCGCTGCTCTATGAACAATGGACAGAATGCAAAGAGGCGCCCTATGCACAATAAATAGAATGCAAAGATGCGCTGCTCTATGTACAATGAACAGAAGGTACAATGAACAGAAGGCAAAGAGGCGCCCTAGATACAATGAACAGAAGGCAAAGAGGCGCGCCCTTTGTACAATGAACAGAATGCAAAGAGGCGCTGCTCTATGTACAATGAACAGAAGGCAAGGATGCGCTGCTCTATGTACAATGAACAGAAATTAAAGAGGCGATGCTCTATAAACGATGGACAGAAGGCAAAGAGGCGCTGCTCTATGAACGATGGACAGAAGGCAAAGAGGCGCTGCTCTAAGTACAATGGACAGCAGGCAAAGATGCGCTGCTCTATGAACGATAAACAGAAGGCAAAGAGGCGCTGCTCTATGTACGATGGACAGAAGGCAAAGAGGCGCTGCTTTATGAACCATGAACAGAAGGCAAAGAGGAGTTTTTCGGCACCCAGTACCAAAGTGGCTCCTGTTCCTTACTTAATGTGGGGAGTGGCTTTGACTCCTTTTTTTTGTTGTAAGGCAGGCACCGTAGGTATGGTCGCACAGTGTATTGCACTTAAGTGCACGAAAGTTAAGGGTAAGCACACCTATGACTCACTTGTGCAAAGCCGGCACGATTGCCCTTCGGCGGACCTTCCAGATCTCTCCGTCTGCCGGGATCAGGCCAGTGCCCATCACAAAGTCCTGCAGGTGTGTGTTTCGTGTGTGTGTGTGTGCGTGTGTGTGTGTTTGTGTGTGTGTGTTCGGGTATCCTGCAGTGGTGCATTGTTGACAGAGGCTCAAACGACAGAAGCAGCAGATGTACAATCATTTATGCGACAAGCACTTGAGCATTGTTGACAGAGGCTCAAACGACAGAAGCAACAGTCAAGCACGGACGTATTTGCGACAAGCAGCTGCGGATGTTGGGCCAGAGGATCAAACAAAAGAAGCAACAGTCAAGCACGGACGTAGTTGTGACGAGCAGCAGCAGATCTTTGGCCAGAGGATTAAACAACAGAAGCAACAGTCAAACACGGACATATTTGCGACAAGCAGCTGCGGATATTGGGCCAGAGGATTAAACAACAGAAGCAGCAGTCAAGCACGGACGTAGTTGCGACAAGCAGCTGCAGATTGTTGGCCTGAGGATCCAATGACAGAAGCAACAGTCAAGCACGGACATATTTGCGACAAGCAGCTGCGGATATTGGGCCAGAGAATTAAACGACAGAAGCAACAGTCAAACACGGACATATTTGCAACAAGCAGCTGCGGATATTGGGCCAGAGGATCAAACAACAGAAGCAACAGTCAAGCACGGACGTAGTTGCGACAAACAGCTGCGGATATTGGGCCAAAGGATCAAACAGCAGAAGCAACAGAAGTATCTACAATCGTTGACAGAGGCTCAAACGACAGAAGTAGGGTTGGCCAGAACCGTACATCACCTTCAAATACCGTATATCACCTTTTCAAATACCGTATATGCCGTATGTATCTAGGTATATACCATGTAAAACCGTATTCCGTATGCACGGAAAAATTGGAACACTCAAAACAATGATATGCTCGTTTTGTAGCTCTTGAAGAGCTGTTGTCAATCCAATCATGTTGTGCCAAAAAGTTATATCATGTTGTGCCAAAGTCATGTTGTGCCAAAGTCATGTTGTGCCAAAGTCATGTAGTGCCAAAGTCATGTTGTGCCAAAGTCATGTTGTGCCAAAATCATGTTGTGCCAAAGTCATGTTGTGCCAAAAAGTCAAAGTTTGAAGGGCTAGGCCTGTCCAAAGCCAAAAAGACCCCAAAATGGCCATTTCCAGTGCAAACAGAAACCCGACTACCCTAACCACCAATAAAGCATTGTGATTGATGCATTAATTGAAAGTTGGAAGCAAAGGGAGTGCTAAATCGAAAGAGTCGCAAAGAAAAACATTGTTTCCAAAGAGCAAACAGGACTATTCCTGCTGGGATTTGAACCTGAGTCTGGGGTGTGCAAATTGAAATACGATTTTGCACCCCATCTATTTTTGTACGATAAATACGGAAAATATATACGCCAATATATACGCCAATATATACGCCATGTGATACCTATCCATTTTTGATACGGAAAATACGGAAAATACGGAACACGGTTACGGCCTCCCCCCCACTAAACCTATAGTTCGGTTACGTCCGTGCTGGACTCCTGTTTCTTCTACTGTATGATGAACACAGATAAGAATCCGAGTGACAGATTCGTGTGACAGATTTGATGGACACAGATAAGAATCTGCATGACAGATTCGTGTGACTGATTTGATGAACACAGATAAGGATCCGCGTGACATATTTGTGTGACAGATTTGATGAACACAGATAAGGATCCGCGAGACAGATCCGCGTGACATATTTGTGTGACAAGGAAAGGCTAAACTTTTTCTGACACTAGCGAGCCCACTCGCCCCACAGAACGAGCGGGACTTACACTCAACCGCACTTCTAAGGACCTACCAGGATTTCACTGAGCAGTCCTTTGGAGTACTTGGCCGCATTGGTCGCCAAGATCTGCTTTGCGTAGGCCGGGTCGCTGATGACCACGAAGCTCTTTGGCCCGAACGAGAGGCAAAATATCTGCATGCATGCACGAAGCAGCAAGCGGTTTAAGGGATGGCATATGTTTGGAAAGCGTAGGCTGGGTCGCTGATGACCACGAAGCTCTTTGGCCCGAACGAGAGGCAAAATATCTGCATGCATGCACGAAGCAGCAAGCGGTTTAAGGGATGGCATATGTTTGGAAAGCGTAGGCCGGGTCGCTGATGACCACGAAGCTCTTTGGCCAAAGCAAGAGGCAAAATATCTGCATGCATGCAAGAATCAGCAAGCGGTGCCAGGGATGGCAAATGTTTGGATGGCGTAGAGTCGTATATGACCTGATCTGGAGAATTTCCTGCTTAAAATACCGCATGGTACTGGCCAACCCCGATATGTATGGTATGCTTACGGTTTTGGCCAAGCGTGCATGTCATGCAAAAGCTGATACAAAGACGTCTGTAGAAATTTCATCATGTTTGAAGTACGGGAAACTATGTTTGCAGGTAGCCATTAAATTCGAGCCTGACCAGACACAAGAAAAAATTGATTACCTGTATCTACTACTGCTATTGCAATCTTAAGACATGTATATAGGGTTGGCCAGAACCGTATGTATACACCGTATGTGACCGTACATTTGGTGATTTCCCTGCCAATTAATCCATATACACTGCATATATATGGTTCTGGCAAACAATTGTAGGCATATTTAGGGGAGCTAAGAGTGTGTGCAAAGACTTTGAGAGGGCAATGTGTAGGATGCTCCTTATCCGGCTTTCAGAGCGCATCACACAATACTGCGGAATGGAAAAACCTACCCGGCTTTCAGAGCGCATCACACAATACTGCGGAATGGAAAAACCTACCCAGCTTTCAGAGCGCGTCGCACAATACTGCGGAATGGAAAAACCTATCCGGCTTTCAGAGCGCATCACACAATAATGTGGAATGGTATAACCTACCCAGCTTTCGGAGCGCGTCGCACAATACAGAATGGAAGTGAATAG
>Ga0307974_1001091_pt1:0-2500 | contig 18227 bp, 20 predicted proteins | sample OrgLakmetagen784_FD_201812 | JGI IMG/M metagenome (GOLD analysis project Ga0307974, IMG submission 201812) | Saline water microbial communities from Organic Lake, Antarctica - #784 | ecosystem: Environmental > Aquatic > Non-marine Saline and Alkaline > Saline | place: Antarctica: Organic... | reverse complement strand
ACACACACACAATCTCTCTCACACACGCACACACACACACACACACAATTCATGCGCACACAAACATACATACACACTTGTACGCACATACATGCACACACGCAAAAACACAGACCAACTCACACACTTACATACACATGCATACACACACTCGTTTGCACATACATGCACACACACTCACAAATACACACACACAAACACACACACGCACACAAACACACACACACACACGCACGCACACACACACACACACACACACACACACATACGCTTGCATTGCAACGCACGCACCATGCGTGCACATGCACATGCCCACGCGCATGCACATGTATTCACAAATAGTCATACGCACAAAATCGCTATACGGCATGTATTTGAAATTGCACGTGCTAAAAAAACGTTGAGCAACCCACGCTCAATTGGGGGGAGCGCTAGGATAAAGTACCCTGTGTTGCATTTCCTCTCAAAAACCTGAGCCCCAATAAAATGATATGCAGGTACACTCACACAATCGTGTTGCACCGCAAAAACAGCTTTCTTTACTGTAGCGGGGTCTGGCCCCTCTGCTTGCGTTCTTTTTTCTGTCTTTTCCCCTGAAAGCAAACCGTGTCAAGCAGTGTCAATGTGATTGCAGTACCAATGTGATGCAGTACCAATGTGATGCAGTACCAATGTGATGCAGTACCAATGTGATGCAGTACCAATGTGATGCAGTGTCAATGTGATTGCAGTACTAATGTGATTGCAGTACCAATGTGATGCAGAGCTAATGTGATTGCACGTGGAAGACCTGTTTTAACTGCTGTCGTCGTGCTGCTGTTGCCGTCGCAGTGATTTCAAGGCCAACCACGAAAAACGGCGCGGCTACAACCGCCACTACGCGTTGAAGGGCCGTGGGCGTAAAGAGCAATTTAGGCAAAACGCAAAGGAGGACGGAGCACGTCTGATGCCGAAGCGGCCGTACTGTGAGAAGGTTAAGTCGTAGGGTTCGGTGAGGCGCTTCTGCTATCACTGGTGGGGGCCTGCCGCCTGATGAGGCTCGATTGACTGCGCTGTGATGAGGCCAAGGCATAAGGTTTTGAGGTATACTCTTTACTGCTTTTATGCTGGGGGGTCCTGCTGCCTGATACTAAAAGGCAGCCGCGCTGTCGTAAGGCCAAACTACACGGTTCCGTAGGACGTATCTACTTTTAGTGCTAGGTTTCGGCCGCCTGATTATATGAAAACATCTGTTTTGTCCCCAAATCATGCTGGCCGGACAATTCTGTCCCCTTTTCATGCGGCTGTGTGGACACGCGTGCGCGCCCCTTTCAGTGTATGGAAAAGTTGGCGTGCTCTGAGCGAGGGAGGAGGCTTTTGGGTGGAGAGTGGGTGGAGAGGTGTTTGGGTGACGTAATGGTGGAGGAGGGTGTGGGTGGAAATTAGGTAGAGGAGGTCACATGGATAGGCGATGTGAGAGGATTCTATAAACATAATGAGTCGTGTTCCTCAACTTATTGTTCTTGTTGCCGGGTGTCTGCGTTAGTGAGGAGCCCGCAGAAGTGCAGCCCTTTCTTTTCTTTGCTTTCTTGGGCCAACTTGGGTTTAACTCGAGAGTGTTCACCAAGGGCAGGTTGGAGATAGGCCCTTCCATCCATGCCAACTTTGTTTGCCGCTGTCTGCTTTCCTTTCTTCTCTTTAAAGTGCTCATTGCTTAGGTATGGACTAGGATATCGAGATTTGCATGACGAGAACTTGCGCGGAAGCGTCCATGCATTAACTGACAGTCGATCATGTGGCAGCAGTCTTGGGGATCATCATAGGATTGTTTGCGCTCTACCCCACTTTCAAACACGTGTGCTCCCCATACGGACGAGCTGCGCACTTTCATTGTGAGGAATAGTATGATGTTACTCTCATTTTTATTCGGACCTCAAAATATTCTACGGCAATTAAAGTCGCTGCATCAATGGCTCTTTAGTTTTCTGTTGCTTGTGTCTGCCGCCACCTTTCTATTCTACCCAACTGGGAGAGGTAAGTATAGGTAAGTTACAACTGGGGAAACAAAAGCATCAATGCTTACAGAACACTGGTGCAGAACACAGGCACGAGATAACATAACCCCAAATACTGCACCACGCTTGGCTTCATCCCCAAGAAAAAACTCACATATGCAAGGCCTCGTGGAAGGGTGTACAACGTGTATTCTCCAACCACACCTGGAGCATGGATATTATTGCTGTAAAAAAACAGTAAAAGTCTACACTGGAAGTCACCAGCGTGCATTAAGGAAAGGCTCTCAACTAGTGCTCGGACTAGCCAGAGCCCCACCGAAAGAGTGCTTGTTGCTGTCCGGAATAAGGGTAAGGGTAAGGGTTACACAGCTCTATCCGCCAGCGAGGGCAGTTGAGCTATAGCAAAAAAAAAAAAAAAAAGGCAGCTTCAAGAAGAGAAGGAGGCCAGACTGAACAAGACACCAGAAAAAGAGACAAGGTCAGTGATCAAACAGAGCAAGGCATTT
>Ga0307974_1001087_pt1 | contig 18256 bp, 17 predicted proteins | sample OrgLakmetagen784_FD_201812 | JGI IMG/M metagenome (GOLD analysis project Ga0307974, IMG submission 201812) | Saline water microbial communities from Organic Lake, Antarctica - #784 | ecosystem: Environmental > Aquatic > Non-marine Saline and Alkaline > Saline | place: Antarctica: Organic Lake... | reverse complement strand
CTCACTTGACCCCCCCCCCTCTCATGTCTCATCTTACGCTTTTATCCTCACTTATTTCATCATTGCCCTCAATTTCTTCATCTTACGTTATTATTCTCTTCATCTCACGTAATTCTTCCCTACTGTTTCTCCCCACCCATTTCTCGTTACCTGCCTCTCCCCACTTATTTCCTCTCACCTGTTCCTCCCTACTCGGCCCCCCTCACCTGATTCTCCCCTCTTGTTTCTCCCTGTTTAGTTCTTTCCACCTGATTCTCCTTAACTAAACCCCCACAACTAGTCTTCCTCACCTATTTTTTCCACCTGATTCTCCCCTCCTCTGATTCCCCTCATTTTTTTCTCCCATCCCCTGATCCCCCTCATTTAATTTTCCCCACCTCATTCCCCTCGCCCGTTTCTCCCCACCTGTTTGTCCCCACCTGTTCCCATCCCTGCATCGGTTGAAGATAGATGAACGGCTCACACATGATCACATGATCCCCTCTTGTCTGAACGGCTCACACACGAACGGCTCACACATGAACGGCTCGTACATGAACGGCTCACACATGAACGACTGACACATGAACGGCTCACACATGAACGGCTCACACATAATTCCCTCTGTCTGATGCTGATGTACGTATACGACTCAAGTCTGATGCAGAGGGAGGGCAGAAGCTCAAAAAGGGAGAATGCCTCAGAGGATGAGGTGCATGTGCACGTGTGTGCACAATTGCCACACACATTATGTATATATTATGTATGCGTGTTGTGTTGATATGTGGATGCGTGCATGACCTTTGTGTGATGCAGGAGGGAGAGCAGAAGCACAGCGAGGGAGCACGTGCCGCAGAGAAGGGAGAGGGAACACGCAAGGAGGGAGAGCAGAGTCACAGGGAGGGAAAGCATGCCACAGAGGAGGGAGAGAAGATGTGCAAGGAGGGAGAGCAGAATTACAGGGAGGAAGCGCAGGCTGCTGAGGAGGGAGAGGGAGCACGCAATGGGGGAGAGCAGGTTACAGAGGAGGGAGAGCGCCTTTTTGCTGCCTGGACTGCTGCAGTGTTTATGTGGCAGCTCATCCACCAGGAGCAGCAGGGAGAGCTGAAACGCCAGCAGCAGCAGCCGCAGCAGCAGCCGCAGCAGCAGCAGAAAGCGAACAAGCAGCAACAACGAGCAGAAGAGGCGCAGCAACTGCAGGCTGTGCTGCAGCAAGAAAAAGAGCGGCGTTTTGCACGCGCAAAGCAGCTGGAAGAAGAGGAGGAGCGGCAACTACTGGCTGAGCTGCTGCAAGAAGAAGAGCAGCATTGTGCACGCTTACAGCAGAAGCAAGAACAAGATGCGCAGCAACTGCAGGCTGTGCTGCAGCAAGAAGAAGAGCAGCGTCGCGCACGCTTGCAGCAGCAGCAAGAAGAAAAGGAGCGGCAACTGCAGGCTGTGCTGCAGCAAGAAGAAGAGCAGCGTCGCGCACGCTTGCAGCAGCTGAAAGAAGAGGAGGAGCGGCAACTGCAGGCTGTGCTGCAGCTAGAAGAACAGCAGCATTGTGCACGCTCACAGCAGCAGCAAGAACAAGAGGAGCGGCAACTGCAGGCTGTGCTGCAGCAAGAAGATCAGCAGCGTCGTGCATGCTCACAGCAGCAGCAAGAACAAGAGGAGCGGCAACTGCAGGCTGTGCTGCAGCAAGAAGATCAGCAGCGTCGTGCACGCTTACAGCAGCAGCAAGAACAAGAGGAGCGGCAACTGCAGGCTGTGCTGCAGCAAGAAGATCAGCAGCGTCGCGCACGCTCACAGCAGCAGCAAGAAGAAAAGGAGCAGCAACTGCAGGCTGAGTTGCAGCAAGAAGAAGGGCAGCGTCGCGCACGCTTGCAGCAGCAGCAGCAACAAGATGAGGAGCAGCAAGAGAGAGCTCCAATGTCGAAGCTAAGACAAAAGCATGCTGTCATGGGTGCAATAAGGCAGCAGAGCATCGCACGCTCGCTTGCACAGCAGGGCGCCAGGGCGTCGGTGCGTGTGTATATGTGTTTGTGTGTGTGCGTGTGTGTGTATGCGTGTGCGCGTGTGTGTGTGATTTATGTGCATGTCTGCATGTCTTTGTTTGTAGCCTGTGTGTGTCATTGTGCTGCCTGGAAGGAGGTTAGCAGGAGGTGGCAGAGAAGTGATGCTTTTATGATCAGACCTTCCACACTGACAGCGTAGAGCTTGTGTGATAATGGTGTGCTCTGTGTGTGTGTGTGTTTGTGTGTGTGTGTGTGTGTGTGTGTGTTTGTGTGTGTGTGTATTTGTGTGTGTGTGTGTGTGCTCGTGTACGTGTACGCATACATGTGAGCCTCACATTGTGAGGTGCCAGAGGATTTGGCTTGACATTTGCTTGCCTGGGAGAACTAAAACGGTTCTCGAACCAAACAGAGGCTACAGAGGAATGGCAAGATGGCTTGCAACACAGTGGCGACTGTTGCCGCATCAATCTCTCTCAAATTGATGCGGTGACAGTCGCTAAGCCCCACAAGTACCAAGTATCATTCCAAACGCCCCAGTTTTAGACTGCACAAAAAAGTGGGGGAGGGTGCGTGGCTTGTTCTCATCTCACCACAGCTTTTGCACATCTATTCTCTTGAGCCTGTGCAATCGCACAAAAAATTGAAGGAGGGGTTGCGTAGCGTGTAGCCTTTCTCCACAACATCTCCTCACGCAGGAGGCCTTGACAGCCTGAAAGGAAATTTTGATTTCCCCCACTTCGCTCTCCACACAGCAGTAGGGTTGGCCAGAACTGTATATATGCACCGTATAAAACTTATATTTGGTGATTTCCCTGCCAAAAATACCGTATACACACCGTATATACACCGTATATTTATGGTTTGGCCAACCCTACACAGGAGGTCTGTGCGTGATGCCAATCACCTCCTAGTGCCTGGCAGCCAAAAGGAGATTCAGATCGGATTCTTCTCACTCTTTATGCAAGATGTCATTGCACCAGGCCTATTCTATTTATCTTTCAAACGGGAGGTGGAGGTGCAAAACCTTAAAACTTGTTTTTTCACGCAGGAGGTCATAGCGCACGACCAACTGCTGCAGCAGCTGTCGCGCAGCAAGCTGGAGCTCCTGACGCGGGAGAGCAAGGCACGGCGTGAGGCAGAGGAGGCACGCAGCACGCAGGTGTGTATGCGTGTGTGTGTGCGCATGTGTGTGTGAAAGAGCAAGGCACGGCATGAGGCAGAAGAGGCACGCAGCACGCAGGTGTGTATGCATGTATGTGTGTGCGCGCGTGTGTGGGAGAGAGCAAGGCATGGCGTGAGGTAGTAGCGGCACGCAGCACGCAGGTGTGTGTGTGTTTGTGTGTGTGTGTGTGTGTTTGTGTGTGTGCGTGCGTGTGCGTGCGTGTGCATGCAAATTTATGTGAGTGTGAATGCTTATGTATTTTTTTTTGTGCGCTGGCGTGCAAGCAGGCTGAGAATGGTGAATCAGCAAGTGGCACCTTACCACCAATTGTGTACCATTGTGTGTGCAGGCAAGCGAGTGCGGTGAGCCGAAGCCCCTGGGTACAGATGGCATGGTGGAGGAAGGCAAGGTAAGGAGCAACTGACCAGAAACGGAAGAGAGGAGGAATAAAACAGGGGGGCAAGGTGTCCGCTTTGAGCAGGGTGGTGCTGAAAAGGAATGGAAAGGGACACATCGGAGGAAAAAACAGGGGGGCAAGGAGTCGATTTGAGTGAAAATCTAAGAGGGGGCAAAGGAGCCAATTTGAGTGAAAAGAAATGGAGAGGGACACTTAGGAGAAAAAAACAGGGGGGCAAGGAGTTAATTTGAGTGAAAAGAAATGGAGAGGGACACAACGGAGGAAAAAACAGGGGGGCAAGGAGTCAATTTGAGTGAAAAGAAGTGGAGAGGGACACAACGGAGAAAAAACAGGGGGGCAAGGAGTCATTTTGAGTGAAAAGAAATGGAGAGGGACACATCGGAGGAAAAAACAGGGGGGCAAGGAGTCAATTTGAAGCAGGGTGGTGGTAGCATGGTGGTGGTAGCATGGTGGTGGTAGCATGGTGGTGGTAGCACGGGGGTGGTAGCATGATCTCTGTAGGCTGGTGGTAGTATGATCTCTGCAGAGGAGGTATGTCCAAAGCACTAGGGTAAGGGTGATCTACAACTTGCGTGTATTGGCGCACTCATATGGCGCACGCACTGACAGATCAGGGTAAAATGAAAACGCTGCGTGCCCCCCTTATGCAAAAGTTGATCTTTTGCGTGCAGCCCCGGCCTTCTAAAATGTTCGCGTGGTTTCTACCACGCATTCATGCTTGCATCCAGCACACACTTGTATACAGAAAGAAAACGCACAAACACACCTATATATTTGCATACACACGCGCACACGCACACACACGCACACACGCACGCACCCAAAAACATATATACACACACAAATAGGATTAACCTACTGAACAGCTAACCTCGTCACGCTTGCGCAGGTAAAGCAGCAATATTCGCAGCAGCGACGTGAGCAGGTGAAAGAGCTGCAGCAGCAACAGCGAGAGAGGGCACACTTACAGCGGCAGATGATGGAGGAATTCCGTATGGGTGTGCGTGAGGAGGAATCCACACGTGCAGCTGCACGCAAAGACCACGACGCCCAAACTGCAGCAGCAGCAGCAGCAGCAGCAGCAGCAGCAGAAAGAAAAAACAACGCCCCAGCTGCCGCAGCTTCTGCTGACGCCCTCTATGTGGATGACATGTGGGAACAGGGGCTGGCAGCGTACAGTGGGATACAGCATGCACGTGTGCCCACGCCCATCTTCAACGCCAACCAGGTGTGTGTGTGTGTGTGTGTGTGTGTGTGTGTGTGTGTGTGTGTGTGTGTGTGTGTGTGTGTTTGAGTTACACAACTTGACGTCGGGCGCGAGGTCTTCTTTCTGTGTCTGCTGTGTACTGCAAGAGGTCCGGCTGCATACAACGGGAAGCAATGTGAGATGCTTGCTCGCGTGATTACCCTTGTGTTGAACGACAACCAGTTGTGTGTTTGTGTGTGTTGGCGACACCTTGGTATTTGCCTTGTCTATTTTTTTCTTATTCTCCTGTGCTTCACAAGAGTTCAGAACAAGTCTATTTTTTTTCTTATTCTCCTGTGCTTCACAAGAGTTCAGTACAATGGGACGCAGCGTGAGCTGCACGTGTGATCACCCTGCTCTTTAACGCCCACCAGACAAGGCTGTGTGAGACTGTTTTTGCATTCCTGTGTTGGTCCTAGATGCGGTGTTGGTCCTAGAGGCTGCTTTTGCATTCCTGTGTTGGTCCTATAAAAAATTGAAAGAGACATACCGTTGCTTTCTGACTCGCTTTTCTTATGCTTGGAGTTTTGAGTAACTGTAATTGTGTGAGGTGCACTTTTCAATAATTGAAATTCCTCCTCCCTGACCATCAGGGTCAGCGTCAAATACACACACATGCACACACACACACTAGCATACACACATACACCCATAGGTGCTGGGGCGTGCAGCAGGAGTGGCAGTGACTGAGAAAGGAGAGGATGCTGATGCTGCTGATGGGGGCAAAGAGGCTGGTAGGGGGGGGGCAGCAGATGCAACAGCAGTAGATGCTACAGCCGCAGTGGGTGAGGGTGGTATGAAAGAGGCCGGTAAAAAGGAGGGAGAAGTGAGGTCAGCAGCATCAGGTGCAGCAGCACCACCACAGGGCGAGCAGCAAGAAAAGGGGGAAGCGGGCAAGGAGGACCAGCGAGGGGTGGCTGTGCGCGATTGGATGCGTGGGTACGTCATGGTGGACAACATGACACGGGTGAGTGTTTGTGTGTGTTTGGCTGTGTATGTTTGTTTGTGAAAGTATGAGTTTGTGTGGCTAAGTGGGCGAGAATGTGCATGTACTCGTGTGTGTGTGTGTGAATGTGCATATAGATTGCCTGTATTTGGCAAGGTTTGGATGCGTGTTACGTTTTGTGGGACAGTTTTGGTGTGTGGGCGTGTGGGTGGAGTAGGGAGGAGTAGGGAGGGGTGGGGATATGCGTGCGCACACAAATCATACTCTCGTCATGCGTGTTGCATGGACTTGGATTTTGTTTCATTTAAGGTCGGAGTTTTTATTATAGCGCACCCTCGCACAAGCTGCTTGGTGTGTTGCTCCAATTTGTGTCAACGTTCAGATCGTTATTTTTTCCCTCTTGTTTCTATTCTGCTCTATTACAGGCATGAAGACCCACACACACAAACACAAAAGCGTCGAGTTCACTCCTTTGCGTCTCGTACACTCCTTTGCGAAATGCCATACCTTATTTTTCACCTCACAATCTGCGCTGACCCGTTCGTCCTAAAATCAGGTGCTTACCATTCCAGCAGAGTTTTATCCCCTCACGATCTGAGCTGCTCGCTGACCCCTCTCATCTTAAAACAGGCGCTTGCTGATGATCTGAGCTGCTCGCTGACCCCCCTCTCATCTAAACACAGGCGCTTGCTGATAATCTGAGCTGCTAGTTGACCCCCCTCTCATCTTGAAACAGGCGCTTATTGATTATCCGAGCTGCTTGCTGATCCCTCTTATCTTTAAATAGCCGTGCTTACCACTCCATCTGAGGCCCTGGCCCTGCACCACAAGCCAACCCCCCCCCCCTCGCCCGTTGCTAATTTAGCTGTTTTTGGTCTGACTCCCTTATTCCCCCTTATTTTGCCGCAGGCCCTGCACCAAAACCACCCCCGCACTCTCCCAGCGCGCGTTTTGATTTCCCTGTTCTGAGCGTGTTTCCCCTTACTTTGTCGCAGGCCCTGCACCCAAACCACCCCCGCACTCTCTCATCGAGCATTTTGATTTCCCTGTTCTGAGCGTGTTTCCCCTTACTTTGTCGCAGGCCCTGCACCAAAACCACCCCCGCACTCTCTCATCGAGCATTTTGATTTCCCTGTTCTGAGCGTGTTTCCCCTTACTTTGTCGCAGGCCCTGCACCAAAACCACCCCCGCACTCGCTCAGCGCAAGATCAGCCTGCGTCAGCTCTTCCTCCAACAACTGATGGGTTGGCAGCACCACAAGAGCCAAAAGCTCCGACAGAGCCACAGACGCCATCAGGTAATGGCAGCAATGCCCCACCAGCAGCTGCAGCTACAGACAGTGGCAAACACGCCCCAGCTGCAGCTGTAGCAGCTGACAAGGGCAACAACGCCCCAGCTACTACAAAGACGACAGCAACAGCAGCAGCAGCAGCAGCAGCAGCAGCAAATAGAGGTGGCAACGCCCCAGCTACTACAAAGGCACCAGCAGAAGCAGCAGCAGAAGCAGCAGCAGCAGCAGCAGTAGCAGCAGCAGCAGCAAGTAGAGGTGGCACCGTCCCAACTTCAGCGGTAGCAAGAAACAGTGGGGACAGCACCCCAGCTGCCGCAGCAGCACCGGCAAGCAGTGGGAAAAATGGCCCTGCTGCATCCAAGTACCCCTCCCTGACTCCAGAAGCCAGCGCTGCCATTGAGAACTGGGCCCAGACACTGCCCGTGTGGTGAGTGTGTGCAGGGTCAACTAACGAAAGAGAAGCACGTGCAATGATTTAAAACGTTGCAATCGGTGGTCGGTATACATTACTGTCCGTGTGGGGTAATAAAATGTAATGGCAGTCTGATGAAGAACAATTTGGTCGGTAGACATTGCTGCCTGTGTGTGGTAATAAAATGTTATGGCAATACGATGAAGAGAAGAACGATGTGGTTGGTATGCATTACTGCCTGTGTTTTGTAATAAAATGTTATGGCAATACGATGAAGAGAAGAACGATGTGGTCGATATGCAATGCTGCCTGTGTGTGGTAATAAAATGTTGTGGCAATACGATGAAGAGAAGAACGATGTGGTTGGTATGCATTACTGCCTGTGTTTTGTAATAAAATGTTATGGCAATACGATGAAGAGAAGATTGATGTGGCCGGTATGCAATACTGTCTGTGAGTGGTGAAGAACAGGGTAAGCCAACCCAAAAAGTAGCATATCAATTATTAAAGACGTTGTGGGCGGTAAGTGGCAGGCATCTTGAGAATGCAGGCACTGCCTGTGCTGTGAGTTGCGGGGGAGAACCGACAAAAACCAGGAGGGAGCAAAATGATCAATATATTGTGGTCATCCGTGTGTGAAAAAGCGCGGTAAAAACCTTACCCCATGTCTGATTGGTGAGTGGCCGACAAAACCACAACTTCCACACATGAGTTAATGAAATCGAGCGTGGGTACCACCTAGCTCATTTCCCAAAAAAGAGGAAAAAACATTGGGCCCTGACTGTCGCATGGTCTGAATAGCCGCAAACAAAAAATTGGGTGGAAGATGAATAATTTTACTTGTCTGGGCAGAGGCCTTGGACGTGCTTGCCCGGTGGTTCGTTTGTTAACCTCGTTTGTTAACAGGGCAAGGCATGTATGCTCCAGACACAGGGGCATGGTTTGTGGGGAGGCAACATTTCAGCACGTGTTGAGTGCAAGATGGCATATGGTAGTATCTGTGGTTGGCATGACAAGGTGTGATGAAGAGTAGATTTCTTAACCCTAAACTTAAGGCTGAAGAAATGTATACTCTCAGCAGCTGCTCTTAGGCAGCTTAGGCAGCTTAGCAGCTGCTTGGAGGCTCAAGTTGAGGCCAATCCTTCCCTGGTGCACTTCTCTATTGTCACGATGGGAATGTCGCCTTTTTGCCTCTAATGTGGTTATCGTTCCATCCATGATTGCAGGCATAAGTCGGTAACCAGACGCCAAGTTATGATGTTTCCATCCATATTTGCAGGCAGAATTGAATAGCCTGACGCCAGGCAGGCGGCCACGTTCAATGCATACACACACATACACACACACATCCTCACAATCACACTCACACCTGCAGGTATGCACTGTCTACAGCTGCCAAGGGCTCTGCAAACCCTGTCAAGGCAAACAGCAGCTCTGACAACAACAACAACAACAACAACAACAACAGCAACAAAAGCAGCACCCGCACCGGCAACGGCAACAAGGCCAACGGCAACCCCTTAGTCAGCAGCAGCAAGCACAGCGGCAGTGCTAGCAACGTAGACAGCAGAATCAGCAGCAACACCCCCAGCAGCAGCAACAAAAATACACACAGCAATGGCAGCAGCATCGCCAGCAGCGAGAACATAAGCGTCAGTGCTGCCAACAGCAGCGGGGAGGGTGCTCTCGAAGAAAGGCCTGTTTGTACGGGCGGTGGGAAGGAGGCGGCCTTTGGACGGTTGGACAGGACGGCCAATGCCCCAGGTATTGAAAAGAAGGTTCCAGTGTAGGCATTGAAAGCCAATGCACCACTTTATAATGAAAACATTAATTTGCGCTGGCAGTGAAAGCCACCCCTTATTAGTTTCTTGGGGTTAAATGATTGCCTTTTCAGAAGCAAAACAGCACACACACACACGGTTGAGAGGGTGTTGTGTGTGTGTGTGTGTGTGTGTGTGTGTGTGTGTGTGTGTTGATGAGCAGGCAGACAGTGATGAAGTTGTTGATTCGTAAATAGGCTGACAGGGCGGCCACTGCTTGTCTGTTATCTGTTATGCATGCAAGGATTGTGTGTGCACAGTTGTGAGTGGGTGTGCTGAAGTGCTTTGTTGTATAAGTTGGACGCATGGGACAGCCCTTGAGCACTTCAGTAAGCAAGGTGCCCCAGATCTGTAAGTTGTTGATGTGCAGTTGCATGCATTTGTTTGGTTGATGGCGTCGCCTTGGTCAACGTGTTTTGTCTAGGTGTGTATAGCCGACCTGGTGTTCATCAAGGTTTGTATAGCTGACCTGGTGTTCGTCAGGGTGTGAATAGCTGATGTCCATCAGGGTGTGTATAGCTGATTTGGTGTTCAAGGTTTGCATAGCTGATTTGATGTTCATCAGGGTGTGTATAGCTGATGTTCATAAGGGTGTGTATAGCTGATTTGGTGTTCAAGGTTTGCATAGCTGATTTGATGTTCATTAGGGTGTGTATAGCTGATTTGGTGTTAAAGGTTTGCATAGCTGATTTGATGTTCATCAGGGTGTGTATAGCTGATTTAGTGTTCAAGGTTTGCATAGCTGATTTGATGTTCAAGGTTTGCATAGCTGATTTTATGTTCACCAGCAGGGTGTGAATAGCCGACGCTCATCAGGGTGTGTATAGCTGATTTAGTGTTCAAGGTTTGCATAGCTGATTTGATGTTCATCAGGGTGTGTATAGCTGATTTAGTGTTCAAGGTTTGCATAGCTGATTTGATGTTCAAGGTTTGCATAGCTGATTTGATGTTCACCAGCAGGGTGTGAATAGCCGACGCTCATCAGGGTGTGTATAGCTGATTTGGTGTTCAAGGTTTGCATAGCTGATTTGATGTTCATCAGGGTGTGTATAGCTGATTTTGTGTTCAAGGTTTGTATAGCTGATCTGGTGTGCATGTAAAAAGCGTGTGGAAGCTTAAGGATGTAATGGATTATTTTCAGAGGCAGTACAGCCGTTTTTAATTAGCATGCGCCAATTTCCAACCCAAGCATGTGGCGATGTTAAGTGATGGGCGCTGTGTAAATGTTTAAATGTGATTGTAAGCAGTCTTGGGGAAGGACGCCACACTTTTGAGTCGGTTTTAAATGTGGCTGCTATGCACTGTTTTTATAATCAAAAGCGGGCTCGTGCAAATGACACCAAATAAAATGACGATTTAGCCGCCTGAATTCCTGCCACTCTTTAAAAAGCTGGCCTAACGCTGATGGAGAAAGTGAAATATATTGAACTAAATGAGTAATATAGACTCTGTTGGGAAAATCATAACGCGGACAGTCCTTCATTTGCATCTAGATTGCTTAAAACATGTCTTTGAAAGCAGGGTAATCGTATCTCCTCAATTTGGGGTACCAAAGTCACTTTAAACTCGGTTTTGCCTCAGGCTGTGATTAAACCTCTGCTGCTGGCACCAGCTTATTAACAAGATTACTATACACAAACAGCATGCGCGATTACACCAACCCATTGGCAGGTTCCCTTCAGGATCTCACTGTGTAAAGAGCGCAGCTCTGGCTTACGAATTGGACGTGAACGGAAACGTGAACACCAGTTCCAATATCAATGCATGGCAGATGCTCAGGCTTGCCAGATGTAAAAGGCACGAGCGCAATACAATAAACTTTGGCTGCTCTCTTGGTCATAATTGCAATACAACAATTGGTCGTAATTAAAATGCAATAAACTTTGACTGCTCTGTTTGTTCGTGATTGCAGGGAAGGGAGCCTCTGCAGCCTACTGGGCTGACCATATAATAAACTTTGACTGCTCTGTTTGGTCACGATTGCAGGGAAGGGAGCCTCTGCAGCCTACTGGGCTGGCAAGCGAGATTTGCAACGCCAGCGCCAACAGCAGGTGCAGTAAATCCTAGTGTACACCCTGGTTTTAGGCTGGTGTACAATATGTGATTTGGTGGGGGCAGCAGCAGTATAAATTTTACTTTTTCCAGGGTTAGATGTGGTGCATACCCAGCTAAACTGACTCAGAGAACTCTTAAAACTTACTTGACCATAACTCGGTTATAGGGTTCAGAAGGCAGGATTGAATGCGTAGCAGGAGCTTGCTTTCAATGAAGTCTTTTTGTGTGCAAGAGAGGCAAAAAGCAATTTCCCTGCACTCCTGGTGCTGCACTGCCAACCAAGGACAAAACATTGCCGCGCTTTCTTGTTTAACCTTCAAATTTGCGTGGGTAATAGGCTGGCAAGTATTCCACGTATTGCGTTTTTTTGATTGTTTTGTTGTTGTTGATTGTTTCAAACATGACCAAACACGTGCCATCCACAGGAGAGATCTGAATGTGCAGCAGAGTCTCGGCAACAACAGCGCCAGATGCAGCAGCAGCTGAAAAGCAAGCTGGGCAAGGCACAGGTGGGAATGTGTGTGTGTGGGTGTTTCGGTGTACCTGTGTTTGCGCATGCGTGTGTGGGGAGGGGTGCGGGGTGGGGGGGGGGCTCTGTGCATGGTGATAGAGCAATTCTGATTAGAGCTGTTTATACACAAATTCTGCAGCTTCTCCCCTTGGCACCCCTCTTAAGGTGGATCTAAGTGCATTAAAATGCTCTCTCTTAATTTATCTCGCCCTATGACATCCCTGCAGGCTCTTCAGGCACAGAGGCCTCCGCCGCCACCCCTTCCACCCCCACCCCCCCCTCTTCAATATCGAGCAAGAGCAAACGGGAGGAAAGTGTAGGCGGTGACCCGAACAGCTTGTGGCCACAGCAAAATGTGTAAATGAAGACTGCATGTCACATCTGAGAGCAACGAGGGCTGAGTGTGTGTAGACTGTATTGATGTAAAATGACTGAAGCAATGAGGCAACAACGCGGGCGGCTGAGCTGTGTTGTGCCGGCAGTGGCGTTGTGGCCTCATTGATGTACAAGGCTGATGGGCCTCATTGATGTACAAGACTGATGTACAAGGATTTCTGATGTACAAGGCTTTCTGATGTACAAGGCTTTCTGATGTACAAGGCTTTCTGATCCAGCACGCAATTGCACTTACGTCCGCAAGCTGTGTCTGCCGTGCGATGATCCATATCTGTCAGAGATCTGGGGCGGCGTGTATCTTTTTGTTGTAAATCTGTAGCTGTGTGTACGATACCAAGTCCATCATGTCCAACTGGCTAATCTGTACTGTATATGTGCCACGATGGGTTCATGCTTTGCATTTGACCGCCCCTGGCTAGCAGGGTGGCTGTACTTCAGGCAAGTGCATGGTATTTGAGCAGGGAGCGAGTGTATTTTGTCTACGGTTTCCCCTGCTTGTAATTTCAATCGGTTGTGTCTGTATTTAAAGAGCAAAATGAAGAAAATTACCTGTCCAATTGTATACTATGAAGGGCGTAGAGCTGGAAGTGTGTGACAAGCTGTATGGCTGTATCCTATCCATTGTGTTTGTCCACGATCCACTGCAGCTATTTCTTTGTGTACCTGGTATCTTGTTATGTTTAGATTATGGGCATGTGCAGGGCTCCATGTGCACTTGTTTTTATGGTGCCTATTGCTTCTATTTGGCCTGGACTTGTCCGCAAATTTTGTAATTTGATGTGCTTGTGTCTTGTTTTTGCCTGTTCCATTCCAAAAGCACCTCGTCTGGACCGGTCGCCTGCCCGATACCTCACTGTCAAACTTTGCTAGTTTTGCCTGTAATTACGTATTGCAGTCTTTTCTCCCCAGTACCTGCTGCAGACCATTGTTCCAGCATGTTAAAAGTGCTTATCTCCTCCTGATGGTCAACTACTATGGACTGCATGAGTGGGCCAGAAATAAGGTGCTATGCAAGCACCAAAGCCACTCGCTCCCCCCACCATTCCCCACAACACCCGCGAGTAATTGCCTGGGCTTTTGAAAGCATATCAGTTGCCTATGATTTTGATTAAAAGGAAGCAAAATGATGCAGCTTTTTACTTCCCTTGCCAAAGCACCATCAAAAATGGCAAATTAGCCGATTACTAGGAGGACAAGTCTCTGGTGCAGCTCCGTCCAAGTCTTAAACGACGTTGTAACTGCAGCCCAATGGATGCAGAGACACACAACATCTCACCTGGAGAATACAAAGAGGAATGACTTTTCATTGGGGATCAGGTGGTTGGGAGGCAGAGGCCTGCACACCACCAGGAGTAATGCTCAGATATTTTTGAGGGTTGTATTCCATGTCTCGCCTGGTCTGTGTGATTTCTGCTGTGGATCTGATGGCATGTAGGCTTAATCCTCATGAGTGCTGTAGGATGTGGACCAGTAACTCTGCAGCTGTGCAGAGGGTTCTTTGTGTGGCTTCTGCAAATGGTGCCTGTTGCTCCTAGCAGGAGAAGGTTATGCATTGTCTGAGTAAGCAGGAGGCATTAGCAGCTTATGCTGTTCTTGTGCCTTTCCTGCTTGTTTGGTAGGAGAATTATCTACACAGTACTCAATCTTGATCAATTTATATCACATTTAATTGGTTGTATGTCTTTTGGTTCATGATAGCCGGGGAGTATGAGTTGGCAGAGTCATATGTTATATTGTGACATATCTAGTTTTTGGTTTGTGTGAGTTATACCTCTTTTAAAGCGTGGTAGTTGCTGGGTCGAAGTAACTATGATTGAATTTGGCTTGGTAAGTTCATGCTGTTGTTGGCATTGAGATTGGAAGGTAAGATCCAGGCTTAAATACCTGTGTCTCAGGCAGCAGAAGGATGTAGCATCATGCCTTGTTGTACCAATATTGCACGGCTGCCTGCATCTGCTTGTGCGTGCTAGCATGATGCACTCGCCCTGGGCACCTTGTTAAATTGCTTTTAGAATCATCAGGCCCGCAGCAATATCCTTTTAAACATTTTATTTATAACGGGATGTCTGCAGCCTTACAGCATGTTGTTGGTTCCGTCTAGCCTTCTGCAAGTAGGGTAGACTGGCAGGCCTACTACCATGGTATATGGTTGTATTGAATGGTCAGCTTTTGGTCGTATATCGTATATCAGATCCGTACGGCAGAGCATGGCGTTTTCCTTTTCTGCCTTTTTGCAAATGGTTACAATGGCTAAAATAATGGCTGCAAGAGGGGAGGATTTTCAGCCAGGTTTTCTGGCTGATTAGCTGCTGACTGTTCTCGGCCAGCCAGTGTGTAATACCTTATCTTATAAGCCCAGATAAAAAGAGACAAGTAGGGGACCGTCGCAAGCCTCGCTGAAAAGTTGGCAAGTCCATCACGTGCTGTTTGTGCAACGCATGCGTGCATTGCAATGTGTGCGTCTGTATTTTATGTGTGGTGTGTGTGTGTGCTCGCCTGTGTGTGTGCACGTGCGTTTGTGTAGGTGCGTGCTTGAGTATTTGTGTGTGAGTGAGTGAGAGAGTTTTCGTGTCTTGTATGTGTGTGTGCGTGTGTGTGTGTGTGTGTGTGTGTGTGTGTGTGTGTGTGTGTGTGTGTGTGTGTGTGTGTGTGTTTGTGTGTGTGTACGTGTATGTAAACCTACGAGCATGTGTGTGCATGTTTGTGCGTACTGTGTGCATGTGTGTGTGTGTGTGTGTTTATGTGTGTGTGTGCTGACAAGTGCTGACTTCAAGTGTTGACTTCAAGTGTTGACTTAAGTGTTTGACCACCTGCAACAATTAGCACAAAATATAAATTACACAGTGCTTGAAGAAAACTTGAAGAAAACATGGACATGGAAGTCACCGAGCAGGAGCTGCAAGGGTTATATACTTGGGTGAGTGCGCACACAAATATGTGCCGAGCGCCTGACACTCATCGTTACATGGGGTTGGCTTGCATTTGTGCTGTTTCGATGTTAGATGAGAACTGCCAAGTTCGAATGCACACCCCAACGGCGAACACAGGTGGATGAAATACCGTTGTCGAGGCCAAAGCGCAACATTGCAAGGGACTTCAGTGACGGAGGTGACGGGGAGGGACCTGCTCCTTTGTGCTTGCAAAGGAATACTAGCAGGGCGTTGCACATTGAGTACAGCACAGGGTCCTAGTACACGTAGTGAACACAGAGCATCAGGGAGAGAGGTAATAAATGGAAAGGGTCCCTTAGTTGACTTTGTCCTAACTGCCGTTCCCGTCCGTAGTGCTGTTTGCTGAGGTCGTGAGCCATTACTTCCCCCGGCTAGTGGACCTGCATAACTACAGGTGAGTATTCCCCTGTGTGTGCCTTAAGAGCGCTCATACTCGCGCACACACACACACACACACACACACACACACACACACACACACACACACACACACACATGCACCCTCATGGGTACACGCTCACAAATAGACACACACATTTACACGCGCCTACGTGCATATACGTATGCATACACAAACAAACACACACACACATTAGCGTACATACAGAAATACGCTACACACGAGCACACACGTATACACACATTATCATACACGCAGACACATACACACGTAAACACACAAGCATTTGAACCTATGCACAGAGATGCAAAGTTTATAAAAGTAAAATGCTTTCATCTAGCTTCTTAGCAATGTATCGAAATGCATATTGAACCCTGAAGACTGAAGAGAGGAAGGAGTTGCTCCAAACCTGTGCTCTTGGTCATGCTCATAACCTACATACGTGCAAATTTGACCCACGCAGCTTCACACCGATCTCTGACACCTGCTGTGTGCTTGCAGCTCTGCCAACAACACGGGGCAAAAGATGTACAACTGGAACACTATGAATCAAAAGGTGTTCAAGCGCCTGGGGTTCAGCGTGGCGAAGCAGGACTTTGAGGCCATCTCCAACTGCCAGGTGTGCGGTGTGGGCATTTAGTGAGTTTATGGTTGTGCGCGTGTATGTGGACCTGGTTGTGAGGACGGTAATGTGGGAAGGGGAGAGGGAGAGTGAAATGGATGTGTCAACTTTGCGATATCCTTTCACGCTCACGTTCCTCCTCAAGTTTCTTTGCTCTATGACTCTGTTTTCCTTGACTTTGCACATTTTAGCAAACAGAAGCGCCCCCTTCCTGCTCTGCACAATTCCCTATTGTCTGCTGGCCTGGTGTATTCCAAAGACCTTTAATCAGTTTGCCCTTTCTGCAAGCTGCACCAGTACCATTCCACACAAGCCTGAGCAAGGTATGGATCAGGTGACACTAAAGATAGTGTGTGCTGCTAAGCGTAACGCATTTGCACTCACTTTCACGTGACACACAACCTAGAGCCAACGAGCGCTTTTGTTGAAGCTTGCCAAATTCATGCCTGCTGTCTGACGCACATGCGTCACTGAACCTCACTTTTGCATACACCTGCACTTGAAACACAGCCCAAAGCCATCGAGCGTTTATTGGTGCTCGCCAAATTTCATGCCTGCTGTCTCACACACATGCTGGACCTCACATTTCCACACACCTGCACGTGAAACACAGACCAAAGCCATCGAGCGTTTCTTGGTGCTCGCCAAAGTTCATGCCTGCTGTCTCACACACATGCTGGACCTCACATTTCCACACACCTGCACATGAAACACAGCCCAAAGCCATCGAGCGTTTATTGGTGCTCGCCAAAGTTCATGCCTGCTGTCTCACACACACGCTGGACCTCACATTTCCACACACCTGCACGTGAAACACAGCCCAAAGCCATCGAGCGTTTATTGGTGCTCGCCAAAGTTCATGCCTGCTGTCTGATGCATCATGCTGGACCTCACATTTTCACACACCTGCATTGTACACACAGCCTGGAGCCATAGAGCGCTTATTGAAGCTTGCCAAGTTCAAGATAGCCAAGTTCAGGGATGAGGGTGGCAGCAGGTGGGCATTTGCATCATAGGAGTTAAGAGTTTAGGTTCAAGTTAGTACTTACCTCCTAATCCTCAAACAGATGCGTATGTGCATGCACGCGCATAGCAGCATGCACACGACCGGATTGAAGTCACGTTCAGGGCAGAGGGTGATGATGCTAAGTGTATGTGCATGCCTTCTCACCGTGTTCATACTCACAGACAAATGGAGAGACCCCTCACAGCAAACACACTCGTACGCACACATCTAGACGTGTGCAACCCTCTTTGCACATTAGTACGTGCATGTGTATTCGTACTCACATACGCATGCTTGTGCCCGCGTGCACACACACACACACACACTCACACTCACACACACACACACACACTCTCACACTCACACACACACACACACAAACACACTCACTCTCTCACGCACACGCACACGCACACACACACAAACATACATGCCCCCAGTTCCTTTTCGGCACCCATGGTCCCCCGCGTGGCCAACTTAGCACACAGCCACAATCACGACCAACACATGGGGGGTCACGCCCCAGGGGGCTACACACAAAACGGCGGGGACCCAATGGGAGCTGCACAGCGTGCACACACACAAGCTCATAGCCAAAACGCTCACACGCATGCGCACGTGGCAGCAATGGGCGGGGGCAATGGCAAGGTAGTGTGTGTGCATGTGTGTGTGATGGCTGTTGCAAGTCAGGAATGTATCTTTGATGCCACACTCTTTTTACCAGTCAGGTTAGGAGGCACATTTGAAATGGTAGGGAACTTGGATTTTAGGAATCTCTTCGGTCATTGCAAGTACACTTGTACAAAATCTCGCCACACACTCCATGGTGAACGCACAAATGTAAAAGCACGTACCAACACGCACACATACACTTATGAATGTGCATACATACAGTCATTCAAGCATCCTTTATGTCAAACGTCCATTCTAATCAGGTGCTGACAGCTGTGCAACAAGCGTGCAGAGCATTCCTCCGCCTTTTAATGAGCCGTAAAATAATTGTAAATGTGCATACATACAGTCATTCAAGCATCCTTTACGTCA
>Ga0307974_1001086_pt1 | contig 18257 bp, 23 predicted proteins | sample OrgLakmetagen784_FD_201812 | JGI IMG/M metagenome (GOLD analysis project Ga0307974, IMG submission 201812) | Saline water microbial communities from Organic Lake, Antarctica - #784 | ecosystem: Environmental > Aquatic > Non-marine Saline and Alkaline > Saline | place: Antarctica: Organic Lake... | reverse complement strand
TGGGGCCTGAGGGGGGTGTGGCAAAGAAACGGGGCCACGGTGGTGCGGCAGCAGGGAAGGGGGGTGGGGGCAACTTTGTGCGTTACAACACCAAGGGCGGCAAGGGCAACCACAGCTTTGGCTACGAAAGCAAGTACGTAGTGCATATTTGACGGGGAAATTAGATATGTGTTCTCAGCAGGGCCTGGTTTGTCATTTGTTTTGCATCAGAGCTACCCTCAAGTAAAGGGACTTGCGGCCTGGCATCTGTGGGCATCAACATGGATTTTCTGCCCCTTACACAATTTCACACCACTGAGTAACTTAGTGTTTTGAAACAGTGTATGAGATCCAGTCCTTGCCAACCATTTCAACATACAGATCTGCTGCCAGTGGCCGCCTTAAAGCCTCACGCACAAGGTTGCGTCGTTTGCATGGCGGCAAGGTGGTGCGCACAAAGTGGACTGCACCTGCCATGGCAGGCCAGGTATGTGTGTGTGTGTTTTATGCGCTTCCCAAATACTTACAAAACTGGCATTCATTGAGACATCTGTAACGGTGCACCTCATCACCAGAAAAATTATCCCGTCTCTGTCTTACTCACAAGTGCACTTCCATACCTGATCACGCTCCACCAGCACACCTGAACTGCTCATGCGTTTCTCGGCAACAAGCGCCAGCAATCAAACACGTCCTTTTCCTTCTCTACACTATACTGCCTGCACACCTTTGTGCGCGCCTGTTTCCTTGCAGGGTGCTGACTATCTGGAGGGCTTCAAGGACGGCAAGAAGTGCTTCCGATGTGGAGGCCAGGGCCACTGGGCGGCGCACTGCCCTTTTGACAAGGGCACCGCACCTGAGAACCTGCAGGTGTGTCTGTGCTTCAGGTGTATGCTTGACGCGTATTTAATCCTTTATGCTTGTGCTTGACATGTGTGCTTGGGTGAAATGTTTCCTCCTTGCAACCGCTGCAGTGCGTGCCTTGTAGCGTCAGAGGATTGCATGAGCAACACCTTGCCAGCCTTCTTTTGCTGTGTTCCTGCAGATTGTGAAGGCCTTCTTCTGCATTCTAAAAGCAAACTCGTGTTTACAATGCGACCAATGTCTCGTTATGGCCTTCTTATGACACAAGAGAGCAAAGCATTGCTACAGGGCCCCCTGGAGGTTTCAGGATTTTCTACCTCGCATGCTCAGCTTGTTTTGAACCACGCCCACTTGCACGCAATAGTGTGGTCTGCACATGCGTCAGCTCCTCATAAAGGTCTTGCAGATCTGCTGCAGGAGCGCGGGCTCATTTCTTACGGCACACAAATGCAATAAATACAATTGACAAGGGTACAGCAAGCATTTGCTCATGCAAGTGCCGTGCTTAAAACAGGACCCATTGTGTCTGGCTCAGACGGATGGCGCACAAAAAAGTGTGTTATTATTCTAACCTGATTGCTTTGCTTGCACACATACTTCTGTACGACACGCACACTTGCACCATGCTCATGCCCTTGCAACTACTCAGGCTGCAGCGGATGATGCTGCTGATGCTGAGGCAGACGACGCCGCCAAGGGAGCCATCCCGGGGGCCAGCCCCAACACCAAAGCTCGCAGGCTGGCAGCCAATGAAGTGTATACTGCTGCTGCTGGCTCGGCACAAACAGCAGCTCCTGGGACAGCAGATGCCGTCAAAGCCTCCAGACACCTGGTACCTGTGCAGGTTGTGTGTGTGCGTATGTGTGTATGTGTATGTATGCGTGTGCTTGTGCGTGTGCATGTGCGTGTGCGTGTGTGTGTGTGTGCACGCATGTGTGAGAACTGTTGTGTGAGTGTTTGCGAGCACACATCTTGCGTTACTATTGTTACCATTCCTGTTGTGACAATATCCGCTGTGGCGCATGTTTAACAGTAGCTTAAAGTGGGCAAGCCTTGCAATTCTGTGCCACGCATACATGTAGACACTTCTTGACACAAAGTGACAGGGGAGTCATACAAGTCGAGCCATTGCTGTGCACGCTTCACACAGGCTACCGCCAATTTGCAGGGCGGGAAGGGAAAGCAGGTCCAACAGTCAAGGGAGCCATTTGAGGTGAATTACGTCAGATAGAGCAGAACATAAGCTGGCAAGTTAGGGCATCCTGCTGGAACGCTGGGCACATCGTGGCACATCGTGACATGTTTTTAAAATGCCCGTGGGGATTTTATTTTGCGCCTGCCTTATTTGAGTGTGCGTGATCCTTTAAAGCATGATGTATATTAGCCCGTCCTTTGTAAATCACGTCGGTAGGATTTGCATGTAGTCTCAATGGGATGTTGCATTTTTATCAACCTGACAACTCCCGCACCTGAGCATGAATCTCCAGGCAATGCTCAGGCACGCACCCAAGGTCTTCACTAAGTCACGTTTCTTCTAATTCCGTTTCAAATGCTTACTCTATCCCTTTCTCGCCTTGTTTAATTGTTCCATACTCGTGACAAACGTAACAGTTTCCACACCGGCGTCCCAGTCACTAGACACCTACTCAAACCCACACGCAGCTTTCAGCCCTGCTTTTGCCTGAGCTTGCCGCTGAGCTAGCCGGGGCAAGCAGCCTTGAGCCACTGGACAAAGATGCACATCCACCAACTTCCGATGCTGGAGCCCCAGCTCCGGTGCCTCATCCACCCGCAGTAGCAGCTGACAGTGCGGGTGTCACTGAGGCTGGCGATCAAGTTACAGGCCATGGTGCAGCAAGCCCGGCTCCCTATGCTGCACAAGCAAGGGAGGAAGTAACAGTGGGAGTGGATGCAGCTGACGACGGAGCAGCAGAGGAGGCGGCAGCAATAGCAGCACCGGCAGAGCCTGTGGCAACAGGGCCTGTAGCAACAGGACCTGCAGCAACAACAGCTCAGGACGTCGGACCGTTGGTTCCATTAGGACACACAGCTCCCGCCCAAGCAGCGTGCCCAAGCCGTCCACCTGCAGCATGGGCGACTGACGGAACCAGGGCGGCGGCTCCCTCCTCAGCAGCTGGCCTTGCTGCACACCTGATGACTGATGAGCAGCTGAGGCGTGTACTGCAGTGCGTGTTTGGGCACAGCCAGTTCCGTGGCCGCCAGCTTGAAGTCGTGCGTGCAGTGCTGACGCAGCAGGCGTTGCTGGCGGTGCTGCCCACAGGAGCTGGAAAGAGCCTGTGCTACCAACTGCCGGCGGTGCTGCTACCAGGTGGGCTGGTGGACTCGGTGTGAGCGGTCTTTTATGAGGGTGATCTCTATGTGGGGGAACTGAGGAAGGCGTCATGCATATGTAGGGTGGGGCGTGGCCTTCAAGCTGCCGATGCTGCCTCCAGGTGGGGGAGCTCACAGAGGAGGGAAGGTGTATAGAAGGCAGGTGTTACGAGCCCACGGGTGCGGGCAAGGTCTTTGCTCTTAGGTGGTGGCTAAGGAAGCGATCTGGAGGAAAGGTTTGGTTGCATGTTGCAGGAACATGTTGTCGGAAAGAGCGTTCTAGAGTAGTCATTCATGGTCTGATGTGTTAGTACAGGGTCAAAGTATATTAAAAGGAGGGACCCTTGACTTGTTTACCTTATGTGGCTTTGTGCCGTCCATTATGTATGGAGTGATTGTGCTCTTACTTCCTGCAAAATCCCATTATTTTGCACCCCCAACACCTGACCTCCCTTTTTAAAGAAAATCCCCTTGTTGGCCTTTCTCCGCCGTCATGCGATCAGGTATGGACTTTCCTCCTTTTCACCAACAAGTTTCTCTATGCGACAAAGCGCACATGCCTGTGTGTTGCCCTCAGCCATGCTCTATAGTTTATAGTCATGCTCTATCCGAGCACTCGAAAATGTTGTAAACATCCCGCCATCATCAGTCGCGACAACCAACACCGCTGCATGTGCATGTGCTTGCACCAGGTGTGACCCTGGTGGTCAGCCCCTTGCTTGCTCTCATGCGTGATCAGCTGGACCGCCTGCCGCCTGCTGTGCCTGGGGCTATGCTTTGGGGGGGCCAGACGCGTCAAGAGGCAGAGCAAGTGCTGGCGGACGTGGCACGAGGAGCTGTCAAGGTGTGTGTGTTTCAGGAATTGATCAAACAGTGACATTTGCCTTCTGGCTGCGTGTCTGGGTGCACAGATCTGTGATTGCGTTTTGTGTGTGAGTATGGGTTGTTGAGAGGCAGATATTGTGGCAAGAAAAATGAGTAAATTGTTGTTGAGGTGCCAAGGCCAAATATTTTGGAGTTGGCTACACAGAGCGTGGAGGAGGAGGGGGGTCGCTTGTTGTTGACAATTAACACCATGCGTTCAGGTCCGATAGAATTGCTCATTTGGTTCTAGTTCACTCAGCTGACAAGAGCACATATTGTAATCACATGACATTGCTTTCAAAGAATGTGAGTCATATAAGGACTGGCAGGTAGACCGTGGAGCTCTGCTCTGCACGCCCTCCCTGCCCATGCATGCACTAGCAAGAGTCCGCAAGTCTGACTACAATAAAGGAAATGTTGGATTTGTTCAAACTAGAGTCCTGATTCTGTGCACGCTTCATGCTGTCCACACACAGCTGCTGTACGTGGCGCCAGAGAAGCTGCTCAACCCTAGCGTCCTGAATGCACTGCGCAAGCTGGAGCGTATCCCACTGGTGCGTTTTTGCTTCTGCTGTGTGCACGTTTCTGTGCATGACACGTGCTGGCGTCCCTGGGTGCATCTCTTTTGATATGAGCATGATCCCATGCTGACCCACACCGAATGCCGTGGGCCTGCCAAATCGTAGGTCTGTGTGGATGAGGCACATTGTGTGAGCGAGTGGGGCCACTCGTTCCGCCCAGCCTACTTCCGCCTCGGCCACATCTTGCGCACTGTGCTGCGGCCTAGCACTGTGCTGGCCCTGACTGCCACCGCTACACGCAGCACACAGGCCGCCATCAGCCAGGTAGGCTGGGACTTGACTACCTGATGATGACCATATGTTGATGCCTACATGTTGATAACTACATGTTGATGAGGTGTAGTTTGTTGCTGTCAGGGGATGAAGTACAATGGGGTGTAGTGTGCACCGCGGCCTTGTGTTGTGCTGCCCTGATTGCTATAGCACACAGACTACCGTCAGTCTAGGTTTTTGAAATGTGTTGAAAGATCTACTTTCTGTATAGCCTTCATTGGGCTGATCAGCAGGGGACTTTGCCATGTATTTAGTCGATTCCTGTTGTACTATACTCCTTTTTGCCGGTTAGAAAATTTGAGACCATAGCTGCTCCCCCCGGTCCTGCTCTTGCACCTGTCTTTTGACTCCGTCTTCCATCTTGTCTCTGCCCTGCCTTTTTTGTTCCCCCCTATTTTGTCCGCTTTGATATGCCCTGAAGTTGTTTTTGATGTCCTTACTCATTTCAGGTCTTGGGGATGCCTCCGACCTCTGTCATCAGAGAACTTCCCTTGAGGGACAACATCCGCCTGCAGGTGCGACAAGAACAGCTTTCAATGGTGTCAATCCTGGATTTTTTGTGAAGTAGCAACAAGCTTACTTGGCATGTTTGAAATCACCCTTGACCAAGAGAATACTGTGCTGTATTTATCATGTGTTGGTCTAAGCCATCCAATTATATGCAATTTGTGCCCCTTACAATGCACATGCGCATGCATTTCACATACATTGACAGACATGCACACCTCATGCATGTAAAAACCTCACATTCACTCTATCACACGCACTCAAATAGGTTCTCCACATGGACAATGGCACCCAGTCTGGACGCTCGCGCTCCTGGCTTCTGGCTGTCTTGCGCAAAGGCCCCCTGTCAGGGCTGCAGTCTGTCATTGTGTACGTGGCGTTTCAGGTTAGTCCATGCTTTGCTCCTGTGGGGAACTTTGGCTCATACTGAGGTGCCCTGACAGATGTTCAGAGAAACTGTAGAGTTTAGATGGTTAAAAGTGAGCGCCGTCTCAGCTGTTCTGCATTGCAACTGTCATTGTGAAGGGGTTCTTTGCAGTGCCGTCAAAAATGACTGGCACATAGCACACAGTCAGGAGAAGGTACACAAAGTAACCATCAGTCTGACACAGGGGGCGTGCAGCAGCCATCACATGTTGTATCTGCATCTTATGTTTTGCATGTGTGTAATTATGCACTGCATTGCATTTGCCTGTGACGTGCAGGCCCAAGCGGATGAAGTGGCAGACCACCTGAAGCAGGGCGGTGTCTCTGCATCAGCCTACCACGCGGGCAAGCACATGGAGGAGCGACTGACTGTGCAGGTATGTAGGGGTATTGCAATCAAGCCGTCTGTCATCTTGAGGTGTGTAACAAGGTGTGCACTTCTGTGTGTGAGTATGTGTGCGTCATCTATGCCATATTCACCAGAGGTACTCAAAAAGCTGAAGGTGGTAACATTTGATCCTTGGACACATGCAAGAGGGTAGATGTTTTGTGATGATGCACATGAGCGAGGAATTTCGTGATGAAGCACATGAGCAAGGAAGGCAAAGAACAGGGTTCCATTTGTCTTGTTATCATGCCAAGTACCATGAGTAGCGTGTCACCATATCTGCATTATATGTTGATTCACGATGCACTGAAGTTACCAAGCTGTGGAATTGCACAGCCGATAACCAAGGTGCCCCTTCCCTTGTTCTGTGTCTGTGACGACCTTAGACACTACTCGATATCACTTTGCTGGTGCATGTCTCTTCTGCTGCCTGCCTGACACGTAGGCTGCTTTCTGCTCTGGCAACGTGCGCGTGGTGGTGGCCACCGTGGCTTTTGGCATGGGAGTAGACAAGGCAGAGGTGGGAGCGGTGGTGCACCTCACTCTGCCCCACAGCCTGGAGGACTACGTGCAGCAGGTGAGGCACAGAATCCTGTGCTTATGTGCGCGTTTTTGTATTTGTTTGTGTGGCCGTGTTTTAAGTGGGAAAAGAGCGGGGAGTGTTAGGTGGGAGTAGGATGCTGTACCTTGTCCCGGGCTTAGTGGTGACTGCATTCAAATGCCTGCAAGGGATGAGCAGGGAGTTGGTTTCCAAATGAACTGGTCTGCTGACATGCGAGGTTGGTCCTGGAACCAGGCGAGGGCGCAGTGGTTCCGAGACCAACCTCCTGTGTCAGCAGACCAGTTTATTCAGGCCTTTGGGGGCTTAAATCTCACCGGGGGTAAGAAGCGCTCCCTGAAGGCCTGAGGCTAGCATTTTGTGCAAAGGGGAGAGGCATGGCAGAGGTTGGAGTGGTGAGCGTTTACATGTGTTTGGCCATTGTGGTGCAAACAGGGATGGCTAGAGCGGGAAGGAGAGTGCAAGGCAAAGGAGTGATGCAGGGAACGAGAAGGGTTGTGGGTGGGCGGCCAAGTTATTGGCACAACGCTAGTGCAGCCTGTAAGTTGGTGCTACCAGCACAGAGGTCAGTCTCTGCAGAGAAGTTTACACTAGTGGGTAGTCTTCCCTGTGCAAAGCCGTATCCTTCCAGGCTATTGCTGAACGCATGCATTTAACACAGATGCAGCCCCTACCCTTACACACACGCAAGTGTGCAAGCATGCATACATGTGGGATAACCTGTACAAACACAGGTTGGACGTGCTGGCCGTGATGGCAAGGCCGCACGCGCATTCCTGGTGCTGGACAAGGCTGATTTCCTGAAGCTGCGCTCCCTTTCTCACAAGGGTGCCACTGAGCTGGCAGCCGTGGAGGCTCTGTGTGAACGTGTGTTTGCGCCTTTGAGGCAGCTGGAGGAGCAGGTGGGAAGAGCATTCAAAGGGCAGATGACTATTCGCAGTAAAACACAAGTAGCCGCCAGTGATAGCTTGTCATTCTGCATCTGCCCCTAATCGTTATTGCTGGGTGTCCAATTGTTGGTTCCAGCCCGATTTTCGTCGCAGTGGAAATTGCAAGTCCTTGCTTCAGTAATTTGCAAGCCCTGTGTCGTGCTCTGCAAAGTGGTCTGAGTTCACAGCAGGTATTTCCCTAGGAATTTGCCCTTCATAGATGTGATTAATGACATACCTCAGGCAATGGGAGGCGTAAGCAGTGAGGTTTGATTGGCAGACAACAAGTCTCAGGCGCTTCTAAAGTTTATACGCTGCCTCCGTTCACACCATTTGTTGTGAGTGTGCAGAGACTGTAGCACGCGCTACCAACTGCTCTCTTGCATTGCAGGCGGCCCGAGCGGTAGCTGCAGGCACCTCTGTGCCCATGCACGGTGCATTCGGTGTGATGCCCACCGCAGAGGCAGTCATGGATCTGGACATGGGGGAGGAGTCCATGGAGACGGTGCTTAGCTACTTGCAGGCACGTCTGCCCCATTCGCTGCTGCTGTAGTCTGTGCGACAATGGATGTGTGCATGTGAAAGTTTGTGCGTGTATGTGTGCGTGAGTGTATGCGTGCATTTGTACATGAGTGTGTGTGTGCATGAATGTGTGTGCTCATGCATGTGCATGTGTGTATTTTTACCATACGCCCCCCTCCACTCCCCTCCTCATCCTTTTCTGTGTGCCTGCCTCTCAGGGTCATGACGGGCGAGGCGCCCTGGTCACCCTTCCATCCACCTGTGCATTTGTGGACGTGTACTTCCACCGCACCCCTCCTGCCCAGCTTGCGTCTAGGAGCCCCGTCATCGCTGCGCTGCTGGCAGCCAAGCCACGCATCACAAGGGGCTCTCATCGAGTGCCAATGGCTCGCTTAGTGGCTGCAGCAGGGATGTCCTCCTCTGCGGTGCGTGTTGACACGTGCTGTTAGTCATTTAGGGAACGCATATGTTTGCAGTTCCTAGGTTGGTAATTCAGATCTCTCTGCCCAGGCAGTATGTGGCCTTGGAATTGCTGTGGTAGTCTTCTACACTTGAGTGTACAACCGTGTTGAATGGCATCAAACGAGCTAGATCTGGTGTACTTAGTGCTAAATCAGGCAAGAAGCGTGGACAAGTCCCTCAGCCACACATTGTACGTTGCAGGCACGGCCTTTAATGTTTTTAGGAAGTTTGAGGTATGAAGAGGGGGAAGGCCGTGCCTGCAACGTACAATGTAAGGCTGTAAGTCACCCTCGCCAATTGTGCAACGCCCCCTTTCAAGAACAGAGAAGGGCATGCTTTATTAAGGAAAATGACTGACAAGGATTTCCCTCTTTGACACCCTTTTTACTTCACGGAAGTACAGAGATCCGTTGCTAGCCTCCTTTGTGCGATGTTTCCTGCCACATTTGCTCCCTTCCGCAGGTCATGTATCACCTGGCAGACCTGGCAAAACGGAACGAGATTCACTTTGAGGCATCAAAGGCCAAGGCCTTGTCATGGCGACTGGTGAACTATAGATTGGCTCTTCGGTATTATGTTGCTGCTGTGGCAGTACGTCCTTTTGCTTGGTCCTCTACTCAATGCAGTTGAAAATAACCCTAGAACAGCTCCACAGCCATGTCTCTCACCATATGTTCTGGTCTGTCACTTCTTCTCCAATCCAAACTCGTCTTCTTCGTTCTGATTTTCCCACATTGCAGACCCCCCAAGCCTGCCCAGACGTCAAGGAGCTGGCAAAGTCCCTGCACCAACGCCTGACCCGGCAGCTTAAGGTGCGCTCATTTCCAGGCACCTGCTCGGTATCTTCTGACTGTCAGTTGCTTCCCGGCCACTTCCTCTGATTGCTTTCCTCCAGCTGCATATATGTATGAAGACATTCCAAGGCAAAGTGCAGGCTTTGATGACACATTCCAAGGCAAAATGCAGGCTTTAAAGTTTGCCGCACTTGTACTTCTGCTCTTGGCAGAATCCCTCTGTTCTTGAGAGAACAGTACACAGATGTAAGCCTATAGTTCCATGTTTTTTACCTTTGCCCTCTACATAGATTTCTGTGCGCCGGCTGGATGTGGTATGGAAGCTCATGGCGACAGCTGCTCAAGCAGGTAGGAAGGGCTTAGACACGGGAACTGACAGATGCAGGGATATGCGTGCCTGTTCGCCTCCTCAGATTTAAAGTACGACCTAGATGATTGTTCATTGTTGCATTTTATATTTGCATACAGCTCCCCTCTAACTTCAGCCATTGCTGGTTATTGTACACGCTAGCTTGACTGCAGGTCGCTGCGCAGAATGCATCCACTCACCCGCAACTACATCATAGCAACACTGCCTTTAACGCTCCAACGTACACAGGTGACCAACCAGTGCAGGAAGTGGTGCTGCGGTCACACACATCTGCCTACTTCAACTACATGTTCGATGTTCCTAGCCTTGAGCTGGTCACCTCTCCCACGCCCTGTGCGGACTACAACAGCCAAACACAGTCAATTGCTCCTCTAGCTCAACTCCAGCCCATGCTCGAAGCACCTGCTGGAGCGTCAGCAGACCCAGCTGTAGCACCAGATCCACAGGGGGAAGGTGGTCTTGATGGCCACGAGAGTGGTGTGGAGTTGGTGGTGCAATGCCAGCACGCAGGCGCAGCATCCACAGGAGCAATGGGCGCTGAAAGGCTGAATTTGGAGGCACCGCAAGGTGCAGACCAACCTGTGGCCCAAGATGGCCTTGGACAGGATCAGGGGCAGGGGTCTGTTGGTGATCTTGGGTTAGAGGCGAGGGTTGGCTTGGATGGGGTGGTGCAGCAGGAGTTGCCTGTGGTCATGTTCCCCGAGCGTGCGCAGGCGCAGGTCGCTGCCTTTTTGCGGACAAACAAGCAGCAGATCTTGGACATGGTGCGTGCATTGTCTGGTCAGCGCTGAACCTGAAGTGGTCACAGTTGATTTAAGATTGAATGCTTAAGCATCTGGGCCTCTGCTTCTGGAGCTGTATGTTTGTGCCCGTTCAGCACCATGCAGCTCCCACCTGTTTTTCTGACTCGCCTACAACTCCTCCTGCACTAGGCCGTGCAGCCAGACAGAAAACTGTTTTGAAGCTGCCTGCCCAACCATTAACAATGATCCTGTCGTACACATTTGTAGGCAAAACGTGACCAGCATATTGGTGGCATTGCTGTGGCACGCATTTTCCATGGCCTCTCAACACCCACCTACCCTATCCAACATTGGAAGAAGTGCGGGGTTTGGGGTCAGTTTACTGCGTGGGACTTCAGCTCAATTGTGGAGGTGAGGCAGACGAGTGGCTCCAAGCAGTGTAGAGCCCTTGAGGGCAGAATGGGGTGTTTGTGCAGTTGTGCTGTCAGATGCCAGAGATTTGGCACGGGTATATTAAGCAAGATACTATGCAGCTGCTGGCGACAGACGTTGCAATGGCATTGCATAGTTTTGCTCAAAAGTGGGTCGCATTGCGAGCGCATTCTTACTCATATCCATGGAAACCTTGTATCAATAATAAGGTGCATACAAGTAACTCGTTTTTTTTACATGCCAAGTGCTGCGTTGTTGTGTACATTGTTGCAAGTGCGTCCATCCTTCTGCCAGCAAAGTAACAGCCTTTTGGAGCCTCAGACTTTATATATGAGAGCCAGCAAGCTGCAGTTTAGCAGGAGAAAGACAGCACTGGTTGTCGGCTGATTATTATGTACGCTAGCTTACAGGCTTGGTTGTCTGCATTTGCAAATGAATGACCTTGTTTTGGGTCCAATCATCCTTGCACTGTCGTTATTACGAAGATGCTTTGCTGCCCTCTGGATAATAAGCTTGGTGTGCACAATTTTTCACCAGCTCCGTGTCGTTCCAGCTCTAAGGTCCACTTTAAAAGGCAGCTTATTTTACTCACTTTCAGGTCGCTCGCATTGAAATTGCAAGGGCGGCAAAGCGGACAGCTGAAGAATTTTGACTGGAAAAGAACATGTGAATGGGAAAGGTCATGCCATTTCTGGGCAGGATTCAAATAATATTTCATCTAACATTTTAGCAGGTTTGCTGTCATTACACTTGCGCGGTTTTTTTTTTGTTTCCTTGATGAGCTCATAGTGATGGACAGTTGTTCAACTGTCATGATTGTTGCGGTTATCTAGCTAGCTTGTTTTTATACGTATGTTCAGCTCAGAAAGAGTCTGAAGGATGCTTCGATCCCTGGAATTTGGATCCACTGCAAATGGTAGCAGTGGGCAGGCCGATAAAAGCGCCGACGCTCTGATAAAGCTCAATCATGTTTTGATGTATTTGCACGAAGATGACGGATTCAAACGCTAGAAATAAAGATTTCGAAATGTAAGAGCTTTTAAAACCTTCTGCCGCGACTCGCTCTCTCTGATCGGCTCATGAGCCAAGACAAGAAGAATGCACGAAAGTCTGCGAATTAGACCAGACGGTAACTTCGCCTATCGCAGCCGACTCTATCTATTTGCGCGTCAAGTAGTTGTCCACGCCCCTGAGAAACACTCACCCACTCGGTGATGCTCTCTGGTGAAAGACCACCAATAACATTGCAAACACCGCCGGTTCCGGTTGGTTGTGTGTCGGTTGTCATTCATCTAATAATATATTAGCATAGTTTAATACTTATTCAGTGCAAATTTTATAGCTGTAACACAAAAACACAAAAACAAAAGTGCACGCGCGCGCGCACACGCACACACACACTCACACACACACACACACACACACATATGTGCACACGTACGCGTATTTATCCCCTGCCTTGCGTAACCCTGCGTGACCCTGCGTAACCCTGAGCACAGGTGCGACCCAACACGCAAACACACACACACACACACACACGCACACACACACACATACACGCATGCACGCACGCACGCACGCACACACGCACGCACCACACACGCACACACGCACGCACGCACACACGCACGCACACACGCACGCACGCAATCACACAATCACACAATCACACACACACACACTCCTTTTCCTTATTTAATGTGGGGAGTGGTTACGTGCCTGCGTAGTTTTTCTTTTTTCTTTCACACACACACACACACACACACACACACACACACACACACACACACACACACACACACACACACACACACACACGCACTCACGCACGCACGCACGCACGCACGCACGCACGCACGCATACACGCAAACACACATACACACATACACATACACACACATCATACACACGTACACATACACACACACGCACGCACACACTCACGCACACACTGGCATGATTGCACAATGCACATACCCAATTACTTACTAAACTCACACAGATAGAGCACGCAGGCACACACATTCACATACCAAATACCGAAACACACAGAGCACGCACATACACACATACACACATACACACACCTCTTCCCTGCAGACACATAGGAAATCAGGATGGATTTCCCAGATTACGACCCTGGCTTATCAACAGGTGATCACACACATGCACAAACACACACGCACACACGCACACACATATATACACACACACAATCACAGCTACACTCTTTTATGGATTCCTTCACGCACAGAGGACAAAGACGTAATGCGTATTTTGGCCGGACCTTCCAAAAGCTTAGATTGCCCTGGCATTTTAAGAAGGAGCAAGAGCATTTCTTGCTCCCTCAAAGGCTGGTCAAACACCAGTAGGTGTGACAGTGCCTCCCCTACCCCTTGCTGGTGGCACAACAAGTCAAGCTCGAATGGGGTATCCTCAGCTACAAGGCCCGTATCCTCCCTCTCTCACCAGCTTATGTCGCCCTCTCCGCTCTTGCAACACTCCTCCACCGATCCAGCCCCCCTCAAACAGGCTTCTTCCCCTCTTAAACCATCCTTCCACCTTACACCTTCTCCTCCCCTGCCACTCCAACAGCCGCCAGCGAGCCACACGCAGTCCAAGTACAACTCAACTCTCTCGGATACGGCAGCTCAATCGGGGAGACAAAGCCCGTCATTGGAGCATTTGATCGCAAGGAGGCGGGAGCACATCCTGAAGCCGCAACAGGAAAATGCAGCACAGGAACAACAGGGCAGCCCAGCAACACAGCGACCCTCTTTACCCCCATCCTCCTCCTCTACCCTGCGGACACCATTACCTGGGCAGCTGAGCAGGTGCACAACGCATGAGGACTCCCTGTTGGCTCAGCTGGAAGCAATCGCAAACAAGGTAGGTTAAGACAGGTGCCTGGCACACACACACACACATACATACATACATACATACACGGGAGCACACTTTCCAGATAAAAGACACCATAAGGATCACCATTGGCAAGGGTGAGCTAACAGTTGGATGCAGCTTCAATGGCCAAATTACGCAAAAAATCCACTCGTGCGCTGTGTGAAGTTTGAAGTGGGGTCACACGAATCGCTCTGTTGTGCACAGGTATATGGTATAATCCATAATGGTGCTATTGTGTACAACACCTCCCTTTTTGTGCTCCTGTGCAGTGGCTGACGAGGCTTTCTTGTGGTCTCACACAAACACACACACACACACACACACGCACACACGCACACACACGCACACACACACATCCCCTTCTTACAAACCATGCTCAGGAGCTGATGGAGTTGCATGCAGAGCAGCAGAGAAAGGTAGACCTTCACCAGCAGCATTGCTCCCACACCACCTATGGCAACTGCGGGCGTCGCTTTGCCAGCCAAGGCAACCACATTGCATCAAAAGATGCAGGGGCCATGAGCAGGCTGTCATGTGCACACAAGAGCTCTACCTCTGCGGAACCTGCCGCTGGTTGTGCACAGCAACCGGGGGAAGAAGGCAGGCAGGAAGAGGAAGGATTTAGGCACGAACACTATGTCAAGCAGACCTCCTCTGAGGTTAGCAGCATTCTCCCTGTCTCCCAAGCTTATCAGAAAGCGTTACATAGAGTGCATCACAGGCTTCCCTTGCGTTCTTCTTCAACTCTGAGCAGCTACAGCAGCGCGCATAGAGCAGGCTCCTTCCCTTCCCTGTGTGGGCCTCCCTCTGCTGTGCCTTTGGAGGAAGGGTGCACCAGTCAGACTAGGGACGGCGGCAGCCAAAACAGCAGCACAGAGGCACAGCGCGAGAGTTGCAGCATATTTGAAGGAGAGCAGGGAGCAGCAGCATGTGTGTTACAGAATGAGGATGGCAGCAGCAGCAGCAGCCACGACGGGGGTGGTGGCCTCAACAAACGCAGCAGCGTGCTTAAATGGGGCCCCCCTTCAGTCTTATGTGGTCCACCATCTGCGGCAGCACCTGAAGATATAACGGTTGAGAGGAGCTTGGAAAAACTCCATCTAGCGGCAGCCGCACGCGAGTGAGTGGCGTAGAAAGAAAAGAGAACGGAAGATCAACACAGGCGCAGTGAAAAACCACTCCCCACGTTAATTAAAGAAAAGGAACCACTTTGGTACTTAGCACCGTTCTAGTCCTCCACCTGAGAAGAAAAGGACGTGCAGTTTTTCGCGTATTCCTTTTTGCTTTGCTATTTTTTAACTTGGCTGAAGAGGTGAGCAGGGTCCTTAGTCTTTTGTTTGAAATGTGGCTCTGCTCAAGCTCACTGCAGGTCTATCCACGTGCACCGATAAGGCTACAGATCCAGGCGCCCTCTGTTGTGTGGCCATCACTTTTCATTAAATACATGTTTTCACACAACGAGATCATTGTGTTAAATAATTACAGGAGGGCCAGCAGGTTGCAAGTCTGTCAGCAGGCAGAAGTGCAGCGTGCAGGAGCGCAGCAGGTACTAATGGTTGATCAGGTGTAGGTTGTAAGACTGGAGTTCATGCAGAGAGGAGCGAGGTCCTTGTTTTTGAAGCAGGCAGTAAGGCACGATCCTTGCATCAACGTAGCTGCTACATCTCCCTTCTATTCACACATCCATCGAGAGCCTTTGACAAGGCTTGAGGTGCTGCAGCACAAACCGATCTTGCATCATTCAATGCACCTTCCTTCCTCCCAAAAGCAAGCTTTCTTGCTGAACCAAAGATTATTTGGACAGCCTTACTCATCAGAGAGGGACAACTCCTCCGCCCCCCCAAACACTCATATTTCAGCAAATTGCTTTTATGTACGATTTAGAGACGGGCAGATCAATAGAAGGCTGGATTTGATGGATCTTGCGTGGCACCAACGTGGCATTGTTTATTGGCACAGGAATCACACCTTTGGTCTTTCAAATGCAGACCATCGCATTTCGTTTGACCTCCAGTATTTTGAACACCATAATGATTATAATTGATGCCAAGCCTTTGCACCTATAAGAAGCCGTTTGCAAGGAGCAAGGAAAGCCCCCTTTTGGGGGGCATTCCTTTTTGCTTTTGGTGAAGTTTTGAGCTTTGTCCTTGCAGGCTCATGCCCCTCTTCCTCCTACAGGCCTGCCGGTTGAGGCTCCTTTCCAACCCCCATCCAGCAGCAAAAGGCCCCTTGTCAAGAGTCGGAGCAGAAGCTATATAGAAACAAATCCTGTGGCATATGATGCAGAGGCTGCCGAATGGGCCGATAAGGACTTCCAGTGAGTGCTGGCTTTTTGCTGTTCCACCAAATTTGGGTCGGTTGGTGCTACAGATCACGATGCTGAGTTAAGATTTATCATCAGTGATGGTGGAGCTGGAGGTAAACCCCTGTAATTTTCTGAGAAGCGGGGTGGAAAATTCACGTTGTGATGCACGTTGTGAGTGCAGCCAATAGGACTTGGTGGCAGTTTTTAGGAGAATTATTAGCAAAAAGGCTACTTCCTTTATGTGCGGTTTGAAGCTCTCACGATGAAAGGACGCTTCACCCACGTTGCTAGAGGATGACTGTTTGTCAAGTCCCACAATTTTCTATAAGGCTCAAGTTGCTACAAGTTGCTAGAAAGCGGTGCGTGCTTCAAGAGGCTGTGGTGTCACAGCATGTTGAAATGCACACACGTGAGTATTGAATGCATTTACAAACAGTCGTGCAACAACAGGCTCAAAGCAAATACGTGTGACTGTATGCAGATTGATCTCAAAATCGCAAATATTCCACATATTACTCAAATTTGTTGCATATAGTGTTACAATGCCAGCAGGTGGACGCAGAGGCGAAATAAATGTGCTATTTATCTTATTATTCCTAGGGTGTGTGCACTGTGACTGGCACTTTTCAAGCTCAGAGCACTATTTTTTAGAAACCATAGCAGTTGAGCTTACAAAGTGCCAGTCACGGCGCCTGTGTGTAACTTGCTGCGACGTGATCCTATTTTTTGATGCCAGAGCTACGTACTGCTCAACCAAGTCCATTGATTTTTGTGCTTTGGAATCTTTTAGTAGACGAGTATCAGTGCAGACGAGTTGGATGAAAAACCACGTGATCTGTGAGGTGTGCAAATTGACATGCCGTTTCCCATTGGGTGCACCGTACTAGGGTGTAGGCACCCTGCGTGTGCAATTAGTCCTGTTAAACGCAGGGCCACTTGATTCCATTCAGATCTAAGCACACAGTTCATAATCCAGCTGATGATGTTGGCTACAGCGTGAGGCTTATCGGCTTCACCTTGATGACGTGGCATGTGAGCAGGTGCCCCTTGATTGCAAATAAGAGACATTTTTTGGCTTTTGTCCAGCGCTCCCCCCCCCTCTGTTAATGGCCAACAGCATCCTGAGGATCAAAGGTTGCTCAAAGTTTGTTGCATGTGGTACAAAGTGTGCATCTATTTTTGTGCCATGCGTGGCCTGCAGGGCAGCTGCACTGAATGCCCACCTCAGTCTCCAGCACTCAGAGCAGGACTTCATGTTGGCTGTGAGCAAGTTGCAGGTAAGCAACCGCTCTGCTTACGTTAGGATGGGTTTGGTGCTTGCCCAGGAAACACAGATTTTTAGACCCCTTGTGTTGTGGGGCTCTCTTTCCTGTGCGTCAAGTGTGCAGCGCTTAGGTAAATTTAATTTATTTCAATCAGTTTTTTTGTGCTGTGTTAATGTTTCCAGAATTTAACTAGGTTCTGATATCTGACACTCCACTGACTTTTTTTGCAGGCATATCGCCCAATTTATGTGTCGCCTGTCAAGCCTCCCCCCTTCAAACGATCTGTGAGTTTTCGTTTGAAGAGTGTGGTGCAGGGGCAGGGAGGAGCAGGTCAATAGTTTTTAGGGTCCCCGAGGCTTATTGGAGCTGCATGCACGGGCGCCCCACGGGCCTCTTCATCACAGCCTCGCCCCTTGCCTTTGCCTGTTACTTCCTCTTGCAGCTCCTTGAGCTGCCTCTCCCTCTGCAGCTTCTCACGGTCCCACTGCTGAGCAGCCAGCCTTTCAGCTGGGGACTGAGGCTTCAAGAACAGGGCCAGGGGTTCACACTGGCGCGCTTAAAGCTCATTTTGACAATCACCCTCAACACAGGAGGCAGGAAATTTAATTTTATAGGAAGGCACGTATTATTTTTGGGCTGGACCCCCCTAACCCACCACCCGCCCCCCAAACCCCCCTTATAGTGCCCCCACCCAGACAAAAACGATACCAATCTGCTCCTTTTTCAAATAGGCATCCATCTGCATACTCATCAAGACC
>Ga0307974_1001080_pt1 | contig 18281 bp, 15 predicted proteins | sample OrgLakmetagen784_FD_201812 | JGI IMG/M metagenome (GOLD analysis project Ga0307974, IMG submission 201812) | Saline water microbial communities from Organic Lake, Antarctica - #784 | ecosystem: Environmental > Aquatic > Non-marine Saline and Alkaline > Saline | place: Antarctica: Organic Lake... | reverse complement strand
TTCTGCTGAGAAAGGAAATCATGAACAAGTTGGTTGTTGACCTGTTGCAGCAAAAAGGGTTGGGCTGCTGAAAAGTCCTCAAAAAAAGGTGTAAACAGGAAGGAAAAGTGTTTCCTCAGCTCACAAATCGATGGTCTTGGCAAAATAAAAGAGCGTGCACCTCGTTCTGAACATGTTCATCTTCACCAGGACATTGGTCACATACGTAAGAACCATCTTCAAGCCACGCTGCTGCCTCAACTTTCAAAGTATGCGCACGCAAGCGGAATCTACTTATATTGCGCAACTGTTTGGACAGATCAAGATGGAGATACCGTGGTACATTAATCGGCATACGCTCATTTCTAGAAAAAGGGATGGCAACCAAGAATGATAGATGGTCAGTTTGTTGTTGTGCATGTTGGGGTCCACCAACTCAGCGTCTCTCCAAACACCTCTCATCCTATGCTTCAAATCTGCAGTAAACTCTTGCATGGTAATAGCATGCCCAGTTTGAACAGCTCGTACATACAACTCTCACCCACGCAGTCCTTGAAAAGCGCTCAGCAATTGGCTGAGCTATCCAGCAGGCACTTGAACGAGGCTGTAAATTGAGATTAGCCTGGACTACCCTCCGCAAAGTGTCACTAATGGTACATACTATTGAAAAGCTTGACAGCTGACCGAAACTAGTAGAACTGCAACGGTTCATGTCCACATTCTTGGAGTACAGCCCAATTAGTGTTAGACTTTTGTGAAAACCTAACGTGCCCTTCAGAAAATGCAAATGAAGTGTAGACAGCAGGCTAGAGAACTCCCTGCCTGCCTGCAAGAAACCAGTACCCCATAATTGACTACCATACATGCCAGCAGGAATAACATACGTCTTAGCGAGCCACAAAGAAGTGTGTGGCCTGTCTGCCAAAGCGTGTTCACGCACAAACTTACGCATCCTATTGGCAGAGGCAAGAAAAGGACAGGCCGCGTGTTCAGCAGACTTAGCCATGTTCAAGGTCCTGTAGAAAACCATGCCCAAATACCTAAAAAAATCTTTGTGATGAAGGGTGGCACCGCCAACATCAAAAATAGGAACATTTTCACCCGCGGAGTTGGAGTGCACAACTTCGGACTTGGAAGTGTTGACAATTAGATGTTTATTCCTGACATACACAGCCAACCGACTCAGCATGATTTGCATATCATGGGGCTCGTTAGTCAGCAAAGTCAGATCAACATGTGTGAGAAGTGCACACCCGCGGTTCCGGTGATAGCCCCTGATACACCCTCAGCAATGTCGTCAATATCGTTAATGTAAAGGGAAAAAAGCAGAGGAGACAGGGGGCAACCTTGCTTAACCCCACGAGTCGGACGCACACGAGCAGTCTTATCACCATCCTTCAAGACATACTCATCACGGTTGTAAATGTCTTGAATCACACACAACAAAGGCGCAGGCATGCGAGTACGCCTAAGGTGTTTCCATAGTGCATCCCATGGAATCCCGTGGCTGATACTAACCGCAAAGTTTCCTCGGTTGCACGTTGTGCAAGGAACCGTGTAAGTGACCTCCTTATGATGGATGCTACAGAGAATGTTAAGCGATTGATAAGCTGATGTGAACGGCTTTTTTTACAATAAAGAAAGGTGAAATACGTTGCTATATATGCCTCTGGGGGGCTCCTTGGGAAAGCCTGTAATTGAATCGAAACAGCCTGTGGCACTAGAAAAAAAAATCAAAAATAAAAAAACCAATGGAAAAGTGCTGGACATTCAGCCACAAAAGAGACATGTGTTGGATCAAAAAGGTTTGCACAATAAAAGGCCCATGTACATGGCCACAAAGTAAAAATTACAAAGGCCTGTCACGCCCAATCGTTGGCAGCGACGAATCGTGTGACAGAGCAGTTAAGTTGGTTGGCAGTTGAGAGTTTCTTTATGTCTTGTTCAATAAGCTGGATGGCCAGTCTTATTGATAACCTTTATCTTCTGGATTTGATAGTTTTGGTAATCAATTGACAACATGTGAACTCTAAGAGGTACCATTAGAGGGGATCCTCAAGAGACCCTGTGCCGTGTAAGGTGTCCGATTATATTTGTTCGTTTGTTTAGCGATGTTAATATGTAACCACATTGAGGCCGAGAGGTCCGTCTGAGTCATGGGTCCCAGCTCCGGAGAAGGAGCGGTAGTGTGGCGGCGACCCAAAGCTGAGTAGTAGACACACATACATTGTGCAGAGAGCGCACAAGGGCATGGGCCTATCAGTAGATGTGCTGAGTCTTATACTTTGCAAAGACCGTAATTTGATCTGACAGGCCTGACATGGCTACTCAGGAACCTATAACGATCCGAACAAACCAAATTATCAAACAGGTTGACACCTGTAACTTGGCAGCATCAGAATTGTGGCAATACATGGGTGCTTGTGCCAGCAAAGTATCTAATAGGCTTTATGAGGGAATACGCTCACGAGTTCATCATAGCTGTTAAAAATGACCACCATAGTGACCATATCTGCTCCTAACACCATACACTATCTTTGAAAGAAAAGAAAAGACTCCGCTGGTAGTGATGAGCAGCCAGCATATTTAAGGGATCTTATGTCAGCTTAGCACAGCAGCAAGCCAGGGACAATCCGACCTGGTTTTGCCCCCAATCATCAGGGGCCTAATATGTCGTGCCTGTGGGTTTGACTTAAGCGCCTTGCCTTGGAGTATGATGAGCTGGGTAATACTAGGCAACAAAGTGCATTATACACACACACCTCTTGCATGCAGGCATGATGACGTGGTCAGTCAAACAACGAGTCAAGTAGTGAATGCTAGTCACAGTTTGAAGTCACAGCAGTTTGCTCAATCTAAAATCACAGCTCTGTACATGCGAATACATATGATGATGATACATATGAGAAAGATAACACGCACGATGTATTTTTACATATAAGAAAAGCACATGCTGTTTTATCATGTCAGTAGGTAGCACATCCATCACTGCCAACCTCAGATAGACATCGCCAGTTAAGGTCTCAGCAATGCAGCATTCACCTCACATCAAGGTCAAATGATGTAAGGGCGCTAGAACCAGCTCGTTGTCGCAAAAGGTAACACAAAGAGCAATTCTAAACAATTGAGCGACTTTAAAGAAAATGTACGTCATCTTTTAGGGTGCAGGTGGAACTATTTACAACACCCTTTCCCAGGAGTCTCCCCAAAAGTGGTCGGAATTCTTAGAGATCCGAGAAATTGCCTCCAAACCCTGTATATATTTTGTCAGCCATCTGCTAGAACTTGTTCTTACCAGGCACGCCCTTTCCAGTAAGATTTTGTCAGGATCCTGCAACCCTCCTGATTTCATTGATCATGGTTTAATCCTTTCCTGATAAAGGTAAAAAGGAAAATCAAAATAGCCTGGGAGTGAAAAGCATTCCCAACATTAAATCAAGGAAAATATGGTGTTGAAAATTTTTAGCATTCGGCCTGCAAGCGGATCCGAATCAGCGATGGTAATAATATACTGCAAAGGGCACGTCTGATTATTTGATCAATTAAGCAGTTTCCTAATCCAAAAAATGTGTGATCACACCAATATGCAATAAACAGCATAGTTCTACCCTTTTCATGTATTCAGGTTTCCACTTGCCTTCTTATAGGGTCCAGGGTAAATTACGCCGGCCATGCATACAAGGGCTTTCCAGGGTATCCAGGGTAAATTACGCTGGCCATGCACACAAGGGCTGTCCAGGGTACAGTACGCCGGCCATGCATACAAGGGCTTTCCAGGGTAAAGTACGCCAACCATGGATTCAAGGGCTGTCCAGGGTACAGTACGCCGCCATGCATACAAGGGCTGTCCAGGGGATCTGATGCATGTCGCCTTGTGGAATGCTCTCACCAGGCTGACCACACTCCTGGCCAGAACATTTTGGTTTAGTGCTTTGAACAGTGTGGTTAAGCACTTGAACAGTGATTGTAAACAACTATTTGCTAGTCAAGGAGGAGGGTTGCACCTAGATAAGGTACTCCTTTCCAACGGGTGACGATGTCTGCCTATTTGTAGCACAAAGCATAAAGCAAAAAGGAAAATTCTTTTCTGAAATGACTGTGCTCATGCTCCATTATCTTTGAACTTTACCATGCTCACACTAAAAGGGTAAACAATCAATGTGATCAAAGCGGAGGGAATGAAATGAAAGAAAAATCTCACCTACTTTAAACCCACAAAGTTACGCTTGTCACGCCCAATCGTTGGCAGCGACGAATCGTGTAACAGAGCAGTTAAGTTGGTTGGCAGTTGAGAGTTTCTTTATGCCTTGTTCAATAATCTGGATGGCCAGTCTTATTGATAACCTTTATTTTCTGGATTTGATAGTTTTGGTAATCAATCGGCAACATGTGAACTTTAAGAGGTACCATTAGAAAGGATCCTCAAGAGACCCTGTGCCGTGTAAGGTCTCCGATTCTATTTGTTCGTTCAGTCATATTATCAAGGTGTAACCACAATGAGGCCGAGAGGTCTGTCTGATTCATTAGTCCCAGCTCCGGAAGGACCAGCAGTGTGGCAGCCACGCAAAGCTGAGTAGACACTGATTAGTAGACACACATACGTGTGTGCAGCGAGCGCAAGGGCATGAGCCAGAGAACTGGTAGAAGCATTAGGGACCACAGCAATGCAAACCCACTCCTCTGCTGGATGGTTTTTCCACTTGGAGGCCTTTCTTGGTCCGAAGGCGCAATCATATTGGTTGTTGTGCTGTCTTATAATTTTGTGCTGTCTTATAATTTGCAGTGACAGTAATTTGATCTGACACGCTGATGAACTTCAAGCTGAACGGTCTTCCCATACCCCTCACAAATTTTTGCTTCTCCCTTTTCTCTGTTGCACGAGCTCATGCAGACCTGCTTCTTGCAGGGGAAGGAACCCGTTGAGACTGGAAGTGCCCCTTTGTCGTCAAAGGCAAGTATTCACTACAATGAACAACAGAGTACTCTGCAGCCTGCTGCAGAAGTACTCACGTTCTTGGAGGCGAGTGCAACCGAATGTAAGTTGGAACTGTCTTGTCACAGCTTGCGCTGTAGGAACCATCCTTTTACATAGCACCTGGTCTTTAGACAGCGTTTAGGTTTAATTTTCCCCTCTTCCTCTCGACTTTCACTTCTTGCTGGCTTTGTTGGCAGGTATGGGTGTCAACGTCCCAGCTTGCTAACTTTCTTGTTAGCCAGTTCAGTGTTACAGAATTTATCAGGCAGTTTTCTCTGCTCAGTTTTTTGGGCCATTGTCTTCTCACATTCGATGGAGCCAAGCCGGACTAGAACCATAAATCTTGTTCCCTTTGCAATTCAGTTGTATGGGTGTTTTTGACAAAGGATCTAGGTAAAAAACGGGACCAGGACAGATCATGAAACAGACAACGCCCCTGTATTTTGTTCCCTGCACACTACCAGGAGAACTATGTTACTTTTTGTATGCCAGTAACAGCCGAGAACATCATCAACTGACTGACCTAGTTATCAATTTGCACGTTTATCATTTTGCAAACAACCAGCTGTGTCAACTCACTCCATTTTCTGCCAGCTGGCAATAAAAGCACTAACAAGCATGCACAAATGGAGACACAAAACATTTTGTTAAATGGGTTTCAATTAAAAAGAAACCGTACATTAATGTCCTTTTTCTGCTTGGTGGTAATCATTTGTACATTTGGTGTTCACTACCATTACAAAATTTTCCCGACTTTTAGGCTTACCACGCACACACGCACACACCTTAGCCTTATTTTCTGCAATATTTCAAGATGCCTATGGCCCAGACCTTGAACAGCAGGCACGATTGCAGTGAGGGAAATTGAAAGCCGTGGCAGCTTCAAGGTTTCACTAGCACAAAAAGCTGTGGGTTAAATAATACCCCGCCAACGAGCTGTGAACATTAATCTCCTCACGCACCAGATCTCTGACTTAAACCGCCTTGCCAAAACATTCCTGTTCACAAGATAAGGAATGTCGTTACCACTTTAGAGGCAACTTAGTAACCTTCATATGCAAGCGCGCCAACTAGTCTACAACCACGCCAGTAACCTACACCTAGTTCCGAAAGGAAATTGTGTATTCCTAGTTGATCTCAAACGTATCTCGGAAGTTGCCTCCGTCCCAAACCCCTCTCCTTTAAAAATAACCACCCTCATTAACTGCGTTACCAAACCGCTTATGGTCCTGGGCATAAATGGCTTTCATTTTCTCACGTCAGCAAACAAAAACTTGTAAAATAAAATCACCCAACTCTAAAAAAGCATTCTGTGGCACCTAACTGGCTTGCAGTCATTGCTAACTTGCCAGAGACAGAGGATATAAGCACTGCCACCATCTCACAGATTCTTCAAGACAATACAACTTAACACATTTGACACACGTATCAGTACACTGGATCATCATGATGTGCCGATTATGCAAACACTCATTCTCAAGAAAGTGTGCCTATCCACGCAACACCTGCACCACAATCACGCTCAGCAATATGCTATATGCATCCTATTATTGATTACCTCATCAGACGGCCACTTCCCACACACACATATCCGCCAGCAGATACTGAAGGACGCTTTAACCAAACTTTTGTGTCAGAACCTTGCTCAGGGCCACATACGTCCCCTTTTCCCGCTATGACAGTACCAGATGTCAATCGGAACTTCAAGGACGTGCCACTAAAAACGTACCAACACCTCCATCAATGCAAACATTCTCCCCTCCAGACCAGAAAACGCACGGCATACAACAACATACCCCATACTGGGCCCTCTCAAGCACAGCAACAACCCACCACAACGATGGCAGCTGCCCCTCAACCCCACGCTCTTTAAAATGTTCCAGTGTGTGATTGTTGTAGGTAGTGCCACCCACTCCCAAAATGATAGTTTGGAGGGTAACAGAGGCTTCTTGAAGGGTTGTGAAGCAGAGGCCTCTGTGCTGTTCCTGGCTGCGCGGCGCTAAGCTAATTCTGAGGTCTAGTGTCCTCACAGTACCGGCACTTGATCTCGAAGAGGTGGATGTCATGTTGAAGAATGCTGAAGAATACTGAGTTTTTTGGGTCAGGGCTGTCTGGGGTAGGTGGATCTGCTGTTGCTTTTTTGTTTTCACGGAGATGGGAGCAACCAGTACAGCTTCCGGACGGCTGGAGGTAAACCTGCTTTTGTCTGTGAAGCGGAGTGAATTTTCAAAGCCACTTTGGTCTAATCCTAGTTTTAGCTGTATCAGGAACAGCTGTATCAGGAATCTGAAGATTCTGCATAGCCAGCCGTTGGCTGCTGCCAATATCACGTCAACAAAGCAGGATTTTACGCCTGTTCTGCTGATGGCTTTGAAAATCATGCTGCACACTAAATTGAGGCTCTCAGTAAGAGTAAAAGTAAAAGTTTACGCTGGAAGTCACCAGCGTGCATCAAGGAAAGTCTCTCAGTGATCCGGCTCGTATCCACCGAACTGCTGGAGGGGGATTTTTACACTTGTGCCAACACCAAGCATAAATTCTCCTGCAGAGCTGCACGTTGGATAGCGAGAGGATCTTTGCTGCTGCTGCTGCTGCTGCTGCTGCTCGTTTTCCTGCCGCAGGGCGGCCGTGGGTGGCAGGGCCGTTGGCTGGGGCTGGGCTGGGGGCGCTTGGGGGGGCGACTTTGGCTGCAGCTCCCTTTCTCACGTACTTATTTCTTATCTTAAAACTAAGCTGCCAACTATCTAAGGCACAAGCATAAAAAGGATGGTCAGCACAGCGCAAGCTGTGCCAAGAGAGTACCGACTGACATTTGGTTGCACTCGCCTCCAAGAAATAGAGTACTTCTGCGAGTACTCAGCAGTTTTCTTACTTGCGTGTGTTGGCATCCAGAAAAGATTATTGCACCTTATTGCACACCTTTTGATCACGTGCGAGCGTGCCCTTTTAATACACACCTTACAGAAGGACAAAATGTGCTCCACGATTTCAGGCTCAGCCATGAGAGATTCTGCTGTGATTTGTGATAAACTGAGAGCCACCACCCTCCCACAGTGACTGAATAGGTCCCTTTCCACAGTAAAATCATGAACTAGCACTGTGCTCTTGTGTCCGTTATAAGAAGATAGTGATTAATAACAGGAGTGCCGGATACATTGCTTTATTACATGACGGTTTCCAGCCCATGTTGTTCATTATAATGCCTCTTCTGACCTGGTTTAGGCTGTTTGTTAACTCTTTGTTGTACCTTCTGGGGTCTCTCAGTGTCCCCCGGCGTCTTTTTTTCTGGTGAATCATGTAGTTTAAGGGCTGGTTTTGTGCCTTTCCTTAACGCACGCCGGCTCTGTCCGAGTGAATACCTTAACATTAATTATACTGCACGATCACGATATGCAGCACTCCTGCTATTAAATCAACTGATTAAATCAACAATGCATCCTGTCGCGTTCAATTCAAGCGCTAGTCAGATTAATGCGCACACAAAGAAGGGAGGATTTCGCTGCAGCTAGGGCTGTGACAGCCCGTTCATAGAAGCACGTCACACTGAAGCCTAATCCAAAAAAGCAGGGATAGGAAAACAGAAAACAGGATGCTCTGACGCAATATACAGGATGCTCTGACGCAATGATTGTGTAGAACTCGCTGTCCGATTGTCACTTGATCCATTGCCATACTGCCGCAGCGGCAGTCCGAGCCTATCCAAGTTTGTTGCCGTTTACCTGCACACAGAACGAGGTGACATGCTCGTTTTATCTTTTTTGAAGAGGGTCGATGGCTCGCTACAACCACCGGGGTCGCTGCGATGAGGTCTCTGCCGGCCACGTAGGTCAAATTGGTAGGAACGGCACAAGCAGGTACGTAGAGGCAATATCCTGAACTTGACCTTACCCCTTTTTGCTGCTTTAGTTGCAAGTTGCTCAATAGCACACGCCTGAACAATGGAGGCAACGACAGTCGCGCATAACGTGCAAGCGTGCGCTTTTGTACTGCTGGGCATGCGTCGAGATTCATTGAATTTTTCCCTCTTTCATTCTGCAGGGAATGTGTTGAGATTCTTTAGGTGGTGCGGCCTTTTCTGATATTTTATGAAATGCCCATAGTGTCCAAACTTTGAACTGCCTGCGTTCTTTTCCTTCTTGACAAGTTGAGAGAAGCAAAGCATTAGCATTATACCAAGCATGGAGCCTCCACCTTGCAAACAGTGCCTCGATTAGAATAAGTGCGCTTCTCACAGGTTATGCACAGAGGGCAGCAGAACCGCCTGAGTTCACAGCACCAATCACCATGCTTGTTAGCATCAAAGACGCCCAAGCGGGTGAAAGCGCAACCGAAAAGGTTTGAAAAGTCCCCCACAATCAGCTCAAAGTATGGCCAAACGTAACCAGAATGTTCTCAGCACCATGTTCCCCCTTGGCACTCACCTGAGCCGGGCGGCGTGGGGACTCCAGGTACTGCTTGATGTCGGGCAGATCCGCAACACGCTCACGGTGGGCCATGAGCAGTGGGTACTGCAGATGGGAGACAGGAGCACATATGTTTAGGGTCGGCCAGAACCAAATGTGCGCACCATACATGACCGTATATACCTAATATGTTTAGGGTTGGCCAGAACCATACATATACGGTGTATATACGGTGTTTTTGGCAGGGAAATCACCAAATATACGGTCATATACGGTGCATATATACGGTTCTGGCCAACCCTACGTATATTTGGTGATTTCCCTGCCAAAGCACTGTGTACATACCATATATACATAATTCTGGCCGACCCTACATATAAACAACAAGCAACAAGCAGCGCTGAACATGAACACAAGATGTAAAGCTTGTCATGCAAACCCACAACACGCTCACTGTGTGCCACAAAGTGTGAGTGCTGCAGACAGGGCATGGGGGGTTGCAACGAGCAGCGTCACACATGAAATGTGAGCCGTAGTTAATGCTAGGCAAATTTGTAACACACTCTCAATTTGCCATGAGCACTAGGTAGTGCATACAGGAGCACAGGAAGGTACTGCACACGAGAAGGCACAGGAAGGCACTGCATATAGGAGCGCAGATGTTTGCAGCAAGCAGGAATAAATGCAAACACTGTCACGTGCTATCATGAATGTATGGCGGTGTTGCAGGCAGGTCTGCAATGCTAGGAACACTTGAAAGTGCTGCGTGTAAGGAAGATGAGCAGAATTTACACTTCACTAATACAATATATCCACTCACATTTGGCTTGATCTCATCCTCAAAGATCCTCATCAGGTTGTCCACCATCTGCCTGTGTAAGGACGGGCGTGTGCCATGAGTGAGACCCACGAGGCTCCGGTGCCTTTTCTACTCCCACGCCTTAGGTACACCCTAAACAAACAGCCCTTCTGTCTGGACAGGCTGAACATGCACCTTGGGTACACCCTACACAAACAACCCTCCTTTAATGCATCATGGACATGTGTGCGTCATGTAGCACACAGCGCAGGAGGCACTGTACAGCAAGTTAGGGGGGTGAAGAAACAAAACACGCAGCGCCATACCCACGACGTTTCACAAAGGATGATCATCCCTGGTCAGCCTAAATTATTCACATCGCTCATCCTAACATTTAATGTGCAATTTGTCACTGGCTGTACTTAGATCGCATGCAACTTGCACATCCAGCACCTTGCACACATTCAGCACCTCGCACGACAGCGATCCAATCTTCTCACTCTTGTCCCGTCAGTTTTTCAAAACAAAGCACTCCATTTCCTTCATAGAGGGGTCCTCCCAACTTTTCGATCTAAACCTCACAGAAACACCTGGACTGATAACAGCCACCTGCATAGTATATAAAAAACCTCTCATAGCACAAAAACTCGTTAAGACAAAGCACTGATCATCACTGAATGCTAAAATATACTTTCTTCGATGATCAATCCTCCCAACACATGAACTAGACCATTTCTGCATAGCAATCAAGCCACCGAATGCCATATAATTTATATTATAAAGGAACCATTGCGTTTTAGGTTTGAAGGACAGACCAGTCAGATCACGATTCAGGAACATTTCTCCACACCAATAAGTGTGTACCTTGGAACTAAAGTAAGTACTACCTACATAAATACATTTCCGGACAGCAGGTAATTGCCAACAACCGCGCAGGCCCCACCCCTACACAAGAACATGCACCTTGCACAAACTTTTAAAGCAAAAAAAGCAGCACTTACCAAATCATCAAATCTCCCATAACCGCGCAGGCCCCACTCCTACACAAGAACATGCACCTTGCACACACTTTCAAAGCAAAAAAAGCAGCACTTACCAAATCATCAAATCTCCCATGCAGCAGCGATCCCCGGAGATGTACGGCTTACCACTCTGGCGCAGGAACCTGCGCTTTTGGGGAGAGATGAAGAGATGAAAGTGCTGTACAGAAACGAGGTTGTGTTCTTGGTAACAAGGGGGGGCGAAATGCAAAGGGGTCAGGAGCTTTTGATAGGAAATCGGCTTAATCAGTGGCGAGGGAGGTGCTGCACAGAAAAGGGAGTTGCGAATTTGACGACGGGACAGGGTTGTGAAAGAAAGTGAGTCTTGTACACCCAAACCTCAGGCTATGCACAACACATGCGCCCGTCCCAACATAGTAGCAGAGAAGGATGAGGATGACAAGCCCTGGGGGATCAAGCTTGTGTGTGTGTGTGTGTGAGTGTGTGTGTGTGTGTGTGCACGCATGTGAGGATGGGATTGATTTGATAATGTATCAATTATACAAATTTCAGAGTAGCAGGAACTTAGTAAGACAACCTATCTTTTACACACCATTCCAGACCAGCAGATTGATAGCTTGATGCCATTGAAACACTGCAATGCAGGCTGCCATCTGAAAAACAAACAAAGTGCACAATCAATCCAAGTGTGCGCTTGGCCTGGATGATGGGCTGTAGCTTGAGTAAGGTTGGCCAGAACTGTATATATATACATCGTATGTGACCGTATATTTGGTGAATTCCCTGCCAAAAGTACCGTATAATATACACCGTATGTGACCGTATATTTGGTGAATTCCCTGCCAAAAATACCGTATAATATACACCGTATATAATTATAATTCTAATATATACTAATTTGTACTTATCTACGACCCATGAATCAGGCTAAACTGCATGCATGTAATATGTAACTCTGGCCAACCCTAGTAGTACCTCAAGCAACAATGCAAGGTGCAGAAAGGATGCTTACCATTCTAGATAGTCTAAGTGTGCGCCTCCGTTCCGGCCAGAGACAGAGTCCTTGCTCAGGTGGGTCTTGGCAAATTCTTCCTTTTTGCTTTCGGCCTGCACGCGTAGAGCCACAGCAGTTTATATTGTAAATATCAAAGAGTGAGCATATCACATTGGGCTGTCCCCGTGAACCCCCCCCCCCCTTTTGCGTTTGGCCTATACGCAAAGATGAATGGTACGGGTAGGAGGGGGGTAGGAGTGCATTTTAGGGTGTGTATATGTGTGTATGTGTGTGTGTGTGTTGGGCTATACGCGTAGAGCCAAAGCAGTCGATATTGTTATATCCTTGATATCATATTGTTATGTTGTTGATATCAGAATGTGGCTACGTCATGTTGCTATATCGTTGATATCATATTGTTAAATTGTTGATCTCAAAAAGTGACCACATCATAAAGGAAGCTGTGTAATTCTTTCTGTCTGTGTATTACAAACATTATCCTCAAAACCACGACTTGCTAATTCAAGTCGTGTAGAAACTAGCACTTAGTATGTGTACTTAATACTTAATCATATGCCTTTTGTTGTACGAGAAAAGGAGACCTAGCCACTCACCAGCCAGTCCTGAAAAATGAGGACCGGGCACTCACCCAGAAGTAATTAAGTTTTAAGTTTTTTGCCTTTTGGACAAAAAAGGGCAGCCAAGCAACTCACCAGCTGGTCCTGGTAGATGAGGACCAGGTACTTGCCCAGCAAGGACTCCACGGCCTCCATGGCCATATCATTCACCACCATCTCCGCCTCATTCTTGCCGTTCAAGTCATACTTGCGCCCAATGTACCTGACGCAGCAAACACAGTCCAGTATGCAGCATATCGACGTGTACCATTCACCACCATCTCCGCCTCATTCTTGCCGTTCAAGTCATACTTGCGCCCAATGTACCTGACGCAGCAAAGACAGTCCAGTATGTAGCATATCGATGTCTACCATTCACCACCAGCTCCGCCTCATTCTTGCCGTTCAAGGCATTATTGGGTTTTCCACCCTTTGTTTGACGATATGACGATGCTGACGAAGAGTGTGTTGAAAAAATTGCATGAAGAAGGGATCGGTTGTTGCTGTACTTCTACGCCTGAGGAAGGCGTTATATATATATAGCGCGTTGCTGGACGTTCAAAACCCCAGGGGTGTAAGGCACAAGCTATCTTTGAGAGCCTACAAACAATTCTAGAACAATCCGGGGGTTGAAAAGTAGGTACGTTCAAGGACCGTTCAAGGTGGTAGAGGACCGATGTCCTTTTCAGGGGTAGACGTAATAATAATCCCACTGCAATAATCCGCACACCATTTCGCTGTCAAGGAAACCCAAGTTGCGTTTTTATTTCTGCAGCTGAGGAGGTTAGTCGTTCCACTGCACGCTGCGCCTCCCCAGCTGCCTCTTTGGGTGCATTCATGGACACACAATATATACGTCGCACACACTATCTGTTGCACTAATTGTTGCATAGCCTGCTGCCCTTCTTGGGTTATTTGAATGTTTATATTCTTGTATCCGAGCATGGCATCCCTCTACAGGGTGTCGCACACACTATTTACCTCGCACACACTACTTGCATCGCACAAACTTCTTGCTCTCACACACACTCCTTGCTCTCACACACACTTCTTGCGTCGCACACACTTCTTGCGTCGCACACACTACTTGTATCGCACATACTACTTGCATCGCACATACTACTTGCATTGCACACACATCTTGCTCTCACACACACTACTTGCGTCGCACACACTACTTGCATCGCACACACTATTTACGTCGCACATACTACTTGCATCGCACACACTTCTTGCTCTCACACACACTATTTACGTCGCACATACTACTTGCATCGCACACACTTCTTGCTCTCACACACACTCCTTGCTCTCACACACACTTCTTGCGTCGCACACACTATTTACGTCGCACACACTTCTTGTGTCGCACACAATACTTGCGTCGCACACACTACTTGCGTCTTACACACTACTTACGTCGCACATACTACTTGCGTCGCACACACTACTTGCGTCGCACACACTACTTGCGTCGCACACACTACTTGCGTCACACACACTACTTGCGTCGCACACACTACTTGCGTCGCACACACTACTTGCGTCACACACACTACTTGCATCGCACACACTACTTGTGTCGCACACACTACTTGCGTCGCACACACTACTTGCGTCGCACACACTACTTGCGTCACACATACTGCTTGCATCGCACACACTACTTGCGTCACACATACTACTTGCGTCGCTGCGGTTTACAAATTTATAACATCAGACAACTTTGATGTACCTGAGGATAGCGTTGCTCTTCATGATGTTTCACACATACACACTTGCATGATGTAGATTAACATATTATGTGTACACCTTCATACCTGATTATGTTTGATGTGTACACCTTCATACTTGTCTACGTGAACACCTTCATACCTGCTTATGTGTACACGTCGATAACTGTTTATGTTTGATGTGTACACCTTCACACCTGCCTACGTGTACACCTTCATACTTGTCTACGTGAAAACCTTCATACCTGTCTATGTGTACACGTCCATACCTGATTATGTGTGATGTGTACACCTTCATACCTGCTTATGTGCACACCTACCTGCCATCTGTGTACACCTGTACCTGCCATCTGTGTACACCTTCCTACCTGTCTATGTGTACACCCACCTGAGGATGGCGTTGCTCTGCAGGATGTTGAGGCCGTCATCGATAAAAGCAGGGGCCTGGCCGAACGGAAAAGTCTGCTTGTCACTCTTCATTGCTGCAAGCGTGAAGGTTGAGCCAGGCAGTTTCAGTGCACACACACACACACACACACGCAAGTCATCAAAGCGTGAAGGTTGACGGAGCCAGGCACTTTAAGCAAGCTGCGCCACCAATCTGGTCAACGGACTCTCAGAAAAAAAGAAGTTTACACACATCGCAGTGTATTTATAGGGTTGGCCAGGACCATATATATACGGTGTATATACGGTATTTTTTGGATGGAAATCACCAAATATACAATCATATACGGTGCATATATACGGTTCTGGTCAACCCTATGTATTCATCATACAGTAACAAGGCACTGTTTGTCTTGTTTACTCTTCTTTCTTGGATGCTCAGTTGTTACAGAAGTTCACAAACATTGCGCTGTTGTTGTTGTTGTATTAATCACACAGTCATGAGGCACCACGTATTGCGCTAGTTTACGTACGTTAGTGAACGTAAATGTCACTATCACAAGAAGCACAAAAACCCGCACCTACCGAACTTTTCTGATGGTCTACGCCTTCAAGAAGATTACCCAAGCTGTGCAAACATGCTCAAGCACCTTAATTTGCAAGCGTACACTTTTATATTCCAACCACAACGTCTCCCTAGAAGCACACCAATTATTTAAAATCGCGCTTGTGTACCATTATAGATGGATGTATTGGATGTACGTGCATATTCTTGCCTTATGAATAAATAACATGTTAGCTTCTGCAGCACTTCACTCAAATGCACCCACACATGCAAACACGCGCACACACATGCACATGCACGTGCATGTACGCGCACATGCTCAACCCCTGCCCAAGAAACACCCACGTCTATGAATGTAAGGCCACCCCCTGGGTACCTGCAAAGTCTACGGTCTGCTCCGTCCACTCTTGCTTCACCAAGGACAGGGCTATGCGCATGACCTCTGCCCTCCCTCGCAGCGGCCCTTTCATGTGAAAGTGTGTGTGTGTGTGTTGTGTTGTGTTTGTGTGTGTATGTGTGTGTGTATGTGTGTGTGTGCGTGTGTGTGTGTGTGTGTGTGTGTGTGTGTGTGTGTGTGTGAGTGTGTGTGTGAGTGTGTGTGTGCGTGTGTGTGTTTGTGTCTGTGTGTGTGTGTCTGTGTGTGTGTGTTTAAGAGTATACATGTGTGCGAAGTGCAAGTGCCGTTGTGCGTGCGCAAGGTGCGTGTGCGTGCATGCGTGTGTGTGTGTGCGTGTGTGTGAGTGTGTGTGTGCGTGTGCGTGTGCGTGTGTGTGTTTTTGTGTGTGTGTGTGTGTGTTTGTGTCTGTGTGTGTCTGTGTGTGTGTGTGTGTGTGTGAGAGAGAGAGAGAGAGAGAGAGAGAGAGAGTGTGTGTGTACATGTGTGCGAAGTGCAAGTGCAGTTGTGCGTGCGCAAGGTGCGTGTGTGTGCACGTGTGTGTATATGTGTGTGTGTGTGTGCGTGTGTGTGTGTGTGTGTGTGTGTGCATGTGCAAGCACTCACAGTAAACAATGATGGGCTTCGCCATATTGAGTTATTGAGTTATTATATATTATATCTAATTATGTTGCTGCCTACGCCAGCAGACTCACATCAGGCATTTCTGCATTAGGGTTAGGGGTTGCAAGCAGGAGACCCTGCCTCTCCTCTGTTTTATGTGTTTGTACATTGTGCAGGCATCATCAACACTCAAAGCTGCAAAGCCAATAATTAAAAGCCCATTGCATCTGTGCCCTCCTCGCACTCACAGGCGTCACAGACACGATGCAGAAGAGCACCCAACCCTCACCGCCACAGTCAGAGGACAGTGATTGACATGCTGGCCGAGATAGAGCGAGTCTACAGAAGGAGGAGAGGGAGAAGACACGTACGTGTCCTGTCGTTGGCACTTTAACACACACGTTGCAGCACGTCATACGACATTCTAATCTCCTCTCCTGTTTGCATCTGTGCTTGCACGGAGCAGAGCAGCTTGCACGAGAAGGAAAGAAAGAAACGGGAGGCCAAGATGCCTCTTTTTTCCCATTCAAACTGGAACAGTGAGTGTCATTAATGCCGTGTCAATCCTTGCCTCTGTGATTTTGTGCATTTAAACCAAATATGAATATGTGCCCTGACTGTATAAGAGGGTATGAGACATCATGTATGCTCACAGATTATGAATGTGGTCATGAAGCACACCAAGAGTCCGTCATCATTTCCCCCCTCCTGCCAGTATACACGTTTTAATAAGGCTTTTATCCTGTTTCGTTTATCCTTTGACCGTGAAATCCCATTGAAAAAATTCCCACGCCCCTTCCATTTGACAAGTGTCACGTGCAATCCTGAAATTAAGTTTATTCCGACCAGCACTTGCTGCTGGTTTAATGGGCTGTGTGTGTAAGTCATGTTGTCATCACAATTTCCTGCTGTACGACAGTGGAAGAACGTGGCCTTGTTATAGGTAATAGCACGTCACTTTTATTGTAGCGAGAAATGGGCCATTCAAAGTCCCAAACCTTCTGGTGCCCACCCGTCTGACCCATCTATACGTATTTTCGCGCGTTTAAGGTGAAGTCCTATGCTAATTGTATATAAACGTTCATATTTCAATATCGATGCACATGTGTATTAAGAGCAAGCGTGCTATTCGCGCCTGTCCATCACAACTAAGTACATACTGGATTGGGGTAGCGGGTGTTAAAGGGTGTTGACCCATCCTAACATGCATCCTGTATATGTAGAGTAGGCCAGAATCGTACCAACGAAAATACGCCGCAGAGATGCGCTGAATAACCGTATCCGTATATGACAATTTCCCAACGTATCCGTATCCATATGACAGTACATTGGTTTTGGCCGACCGTATATATACTCCGTATGTACGGTCTTAACCGATGTTGTGTGGCTATGCATCCATTGGGTGTTGCAGGACGCAAAACAACACCCTTTCCTAATCTATGCCGGTAATGTTTACACTATCTGCTTTTGGTGGGGGAGACTCACGGCACTTCGAGCCAATGTGTCTCCTTTTCCTAAATTGATGCAGGGAGTGTTTTGCTGCCTGTGTAGTTATTCTTATTCTTGCTTTTCTTCTTGCTTTTAAAACTTTCTGTTAGGTAGGTAAGGTAAAGTTACATCACTATATATGTCTCAAAGGGCATCTCAGCGGAAGTTTGGAAAAAGCCTGAAACTACACCTGGCTAAACAAAAGAAACAGAAGCTAGAGGAATAAAATGTGTGAATAAAAAATAGAGCCACTGTACTCGTTGCAGTGGCTCTCTCAATTTTTGTCGGGTCTGGCGACCTGTGTTGGTTATGCATGGTTATCAGGAGACCAGCCTCGCCGTCT
>Ga0307974_1001073_pt1 | contig 18320 bp, 25 predicted proteins | sample OrgLakmetagen784_FD_201812 | JGI IMG/M metagenome (GOLD analysis project Ga0307974, IMG submission 201812) | Saline water microbial communities from Organic Lake, Antarctica - #784 | ecosystem: Environmental > Aquatic > Non-marine Saline and Alkaline > Saline | place: Antarctica: Organic Lake... | reverse complement strand
ATATAATATACCTTCAGCAAAGACTAACACACCATCAAATCCGACAAACACTCTATCACCCACCACCCCTCCGCACCTGTATTGCGCACCACCTCCAGGTCGATGGAATACACCTTCAGCAAAGACTAACACACAATTTCTTCCAACAAACACCCTGTTGCCCACCATTCCTCCGCACCTGTATTGTGCACCACCTCCTGGTCGATGGGGTACAGCTTCAGCACAGACGAACACACCATCCCAGCCAGTATTTCAAAAAACACCCTGCTACTCACCACCCCTCCGCACCTGTATCGCGTACCACCTCCTGGTCGATGGGGTACAGCTTCAGCACAGACGAACACACCATCCCAACCAGTATTTCAAATATCACCCTGCAATTCACCACCCCTCCGCACCTGTATTGCGCACCACCTCCTGGTCGATATGGTATAGCTTCAGCACACCCATGACGGCCGTGCGGCGCACGTAAGGGTTGCGGTCTTCTAAGCCAGAGGTGACAGGTGTGACCTGCGTGTGAATTGTAGCAGGGGCAGGTGTGTGAATGTGTGTATGTTTGTGTGTGTGTGTGTGTGTGTGTGTGTGTGTGTGTGTGTGTGTAATAAGCCAGAGGTGACAGGTGCGACCTGCGTGCGAATTGTAGCAGAGGCAGGTGTGTGAATGTGTGTATGCTTGTATGTGTGTGTATGTGTGTGTATGTGTGTGTATGTGTGTGTGTTTGTGTGTGTGTGTGTGATAAGCCAGAGGTGACAGGTGCGACCTGCGTGCGAATTGTAGCAGAAGCAGGTGTGTGAATGTGTGTATGCTTGTATGTGTGTGTATGTGTGTGTATGTGTGTGTGTGTGTGTGTGTGTGTGTGTGTGTGTGTGTGTGTGAAATAAGCCAGAGGTGACAGGTGTGACCTGCGTGCGAATTGTAGCAGAGGCAGGTGTGTGAATGTGTGTATGCTTGCATGTGTGTGTATGTGTGTGAGTATGTTTGTGTGTGTGTAATATTTAGAGGTGACAGCCTGTCACTGACAAGTGTGACCTGCGTGTGGTTTGTAGAGGCAGGTGTGTGTATGTGCGCATGCTTGTATGTGTGTATGTGTTTGTGTGTGTGTGTGTGCGTGTGCGTGTGTGTGTGTGTGTGTGTTTGTGTGTGTGTGTGTGTGTGTGTGTGGCTTTTTAAGCCAGAGCAAAAAGGTGTGACCTGCGTGTGATTTTGTAGAGGCAGGTACGTGTGAATGTGTGTATGCTTATATGTGTGTGTAATAAGCCAGAGATGACAGGTGTGACCTGCATGCGGTTTGTAGAGGCAGGTACGTGTGACTGTGCAATCCAAGTATGTATGTACGTGTTTGTGGTTGAGGTCGTGGGTGTGGGTGGAGGGGGAGGGGGAGGTTTATGATGTGTGAAAAAGTTTGCACCACTATGACTAGGGTTAGCAAAAAGCATACATATATACGTGCATACGTGTATGCGGTGCATTATATATATATATTATATATATATACATACATGGCATTTCTAGCAGGAAAAGTACAATAGATGCAGTCACATACATAATATTAGTGCAAGTACATCTTAATACATACATAAAGGTGCAAGTATACGGTCCAGGCCAACCCTATCAAAGATATATTGCTCGTTTTATTATAATCTTGCGACCTAGCAGCCTGTTCTGGTTAGTGTACGTGCAGTAATCGGAAAGGAAGAGGCCCAAGAAAAAGTTCATCTTTGCTTAGAGGATAATAGTATCGTAGGAGGCACCAAGGAATTATAATGGGGCTCGAGAACTCACAACACATATGAGCCACCAAGGAGCTGGCATACAAATTCACACTTACAGCAGCTGCTTACAGAAGAACAAAAAAGCAGGCCACGCACCACACACTCAATGTAGCTTGACACCCTGAGAGAGCACAGAAAGCCTGCTAGCCACGCACCACATACCCAATATATTTGACACCAAGAAAAACAAAGAAAACCAGCAGGCCACTCACCACATACTCGACGTAGTTTGTAACCCTCAGAGAACACAGGCTACGTAAAGCCAGGCCTCGCACTGTGGGGTCTTGGTCCACACAGTCCTTGTGCAGCTGGTTGATGGTCATCAGAGCCTGTGTGGCATTTGCGTGCGCGTGTGATTTGCATGCGCCGACACAATTCTGAGTTGCAAAAGGATACTTTATGGGAATGGAATGCATATGGTCAGTCACAGGTGACTGAGATCTCTCACAGATGATGAGTAGAGGCATCGCGTGCCATTCAAGGCTCGAAGATATCTTCAGGTACAGAAAATATTTTTTACTCGTGCCATGACGATATGTATCCATGCTGGCACGATAAGACAAGAGGAAAGAGGAACACAGTCGACCGTTTTGAAGATGCTTGCCTCCCAAAAATTGTTCCAATACAACACAGTTGACGACAATCAACATTCAATGATTGTAACGGCAACTTGCAACCAACATTGTAATGGCAGCACGCAATATAACCAACCACAGAGCTTACCAGGTCCGGTGCCTGAGTGGCGTAATGCGTGATGTACATAATCAACATTCAATGATTGTTTCGGCAGCACGCAACTAAACCAATCAACATTCAATGATTGTTTCGGCAGCACGCAATTAAACCAACCACAGAACTTACCAGGTCCGGTGCCTGAGTGGCGTAGTGCGTGATGTACAGAATCAACATTCAATGATTGTTTCGGCAGCACGCAACTAAACCAATCAACATTCAATGATTGTTTCGGCAGCACGCAACTAAACCAACCACAGAACTTACCAGTCCCGGTGCTTGAGTGGCGTAGTGCGTGATGTACAGAATCAATATTCAATGATTGTTTCGGCAGCACGCAACTAAACCAATCAACATTCAATGATTGTTTTGGCAGCACGCAATTTAACCAACCACAGAACTTACCAGGTCCGGTGCCTGAGTGGCGTAGTGCGTGATGTACAGATACAACATCTTCTTGAGCACCACGTCATCAGGGCTGAGGTTCGCACATGAGGTCATGCTGGCAAACAGGGACGACATGTCCATGCCTGCAGGTACATACAAGACAGCCTTTGAAGTGCTCTCATATGCTCATATTTACTGAAGTGCTCTCATATGCTCAATTTACTAAGGAGGATCATGCTGGCAAAGAGGGACGACATGTCCATGGCTGCATGAATAAACAAGACGGCCTTTGAAGTGCCTTTGAGGTGCCTTTGAAGTGCCTTTGAAGTGCCCTCATATGTTTATATTTTCTAAAGTGCTCTGATATGCTCAAATTTACTGAGGAGGCCAAGGGTTACTGAAGTGCTCTCACTGTGATTAATTGACTGTGATTAATTGACTGAAGCTAAGGGGGCCTTTTGTGTGCCTCAGTGGCAGGCTGTATTTTGAAGGATGCGCATGCGTTTGCCGTATTGCAAATGCCTAGCATGCGTTAGATGATGGTGGTTGTAAATTTTGTGCCTTCCGTTCAGTAAATGCAATTGGCATTTTTTGGGGGGTTACGCCTTGAGGCAGAGGAGCAGATGCTTGTTTGCGTACGGAGAAGGCGTGGCGCTCTCAACCTGGCTCCTCCTGCAGCTTACATCATTATTGGGTCATCATGCCAGCAACCCCGTCCACACCTTCTTCAATGTGACATTACGTGCTAATGAAATAATATGCACATACTTGCGAAGGCAGAGGGGAGTTAGTTGTACGCTCACACTGCAAGCGTGCTACCGCTGGTTAGGGACAAAAGAGAGAAAGTGTTTCGTCTCATGCCACATAAGTTGAGCTCTTGTAGATGTGTGGAATAGGAATACAACCGAACAATAGCGTCACATGTTCAGATGTACCCTAGAAACTCATCTGGTTCCCCCGATGACAATGCTTAACAGGAGTGTAATAGTGTAATACCTAATTATGAGTAGACGCTCAAGGGCGTGTTATTAATATGTTAACACGTGCACGCGCGCAAACTTGTTTACTGAAGAACAATTGCTTACGCTCTTTAACCAACGCACCGATGGTGAGATAGTGGACCGCCTTCTTGAACACCTCGCGCTTCTGCTCGCGCAACTCCTTGTCCGAGCGCTTCCCAGCTGTGCACAGGCTCTGCAGGGAAGCGGTGAGCTCCCCAATCTCTCCACGTGGTTTGGTGGATATCTTGGACGCCATTGTTACTGAACAAGAGGCAACGAACGGGCTATTAAAGCGCGTGCAAGCCCTCCCTTTCCAGACCCACTGCTATATTCCCTTTCCAGACCCTGCATCAAAGAGAAGGAGAAACCAGGCATTGACGTACAGAAGCACTACGTAAGCGTGCCTCTGGCACAAACCCATCACAGAGGGAACACCAACCTGGAGAAGTATTTCTCTACTCTCAAGAGGCTGTCACTTGTTGTATCTAAAAAAGGAACTTTTACAGGTATCAAGGGAACCCCAAAATAAATTTTAATAATTTGTGATACAAAATATTAAGCGCACATCTGGAATTTACGGAGTTCCCAATGCAATCAGCCAGTGTTTCAAGCATGCATGCCAGGCAGTTAGTGAGCTAGGAGTGGTATCAAGGTTAAAACTGGGCAGATGCTTTCCCAGTTCTACATCCTGTCTGCACGCGGAGATGTGATCATTCGGCGTGACTACCTGGGAAACGTGCCAAAGAACTCTGCTGAGACTTTCTTTCGCAAAGCCAAGTTCTGGAAGGAAGGGTGAGAGGAAGGAACGCGCTAAAGCACACACACGCACACACGCGCGCACACACACACACACACACACACACACACACACATACACACACACACACGCACACACACACGCGCAAACGCACTCACACATGCACACGCACACGCACACGCACACGCACACACGCACGCACGCACGGACACACGCACACGCGCACGCACACGCATGTGCACATGCGCACGCGCACACACATACATACACACACGCACGATCACGCACATACACACACATGCTCGCACACGCATACACACTCAAACATACACATTCAAACACACACTCAAACATACACTCACACACATACCCTCATACACACATGTATGCACGCACACATGTTTGCACGCACACTCTGATGCACGCACACACAGGTGCACGCACGCATAATCATACATTCACTTGTGCAGGCTGCACTCATATACAAGTAACTTGTGCACCTCCTACCACTTGTCATACAGCGTTTAGCATTGCATCTTACATAGCATCAGGCTAACCCCCCGGAGCACACCACACACACAACACACATACACGCACGCAACTGTCACACCGCAGCGACGAGGCCCCCCCTGTATTCAACGTGGATGGCGTGACATACTTGCACGTGAAGGAAGGGGGTGTGGAAGTGGTGGCCACCACACGGACAAACATGTCCCCCTCCTTTGTGCTTGAGTTTCTGCGGAGGGTGTGCACCATCATCAAGGTGATGCGCGACTGTTCTTAGTTTGGGATGGGATATAGGTAGGCTTGGCCAGAACCATATATATACGGTGTATATACGGTATTTTTGGCAGGGAAATCGCCAAATATACAGTCATATACGGGTGCATATACGGTTCTGGCCAACCCTAGATATAGGGTGCGCTATTCTGGGTGCTCACTCTGAACTAGTATGGTGTCCCTGGTTGAGGAGGGTATAATTTAGATGATACGTGCGTTTTGGAGCTGTGAGTGTGTGTTTGGATGTGAAATCCCGTCAGCTCAGCACTGCGTTGTGACAGTTTGTTCTAAATCATATACGTGCTCAGATTCGGTTTGGGATGAGGTGCGTAAGTGTGTGTGTATGTGTGTGTGTGTTTGTGTTGGTGGGTGCAGTGGTTTGCTGTTTGTAGAGCTGAAGTTCTATGTGTTGAAAACATGGCTTTAGCATCCTCTCTCTCTCTCTCTCTCTCTCTCTCTTTCTCTCTCTCTCTCTCTCTCTCTCTCTCTCTCTCTCTCTCTCTCTCTCTCTCTCTCTCTCTCTCTCTATTTCTCTCTCTCTCTCTGTGTGTGTTCCTTTGTCAGATTTTAATTTCATGTTTTGATTTGGAGTTGTGCAAGGGAGAGTAAGGCAACCTATCTGTTTGTAGCTATGGGGATTGAAAAACACAAGAGTTGGACAAAGGAACCGTAAATAAAGGATTTATATAAATTGCAATACCTACCGATTGCATTGCAAATGCTCACACACAGTACTGCTATGTGGATCTGATCAAGCCTCCTTTTATAAATCGCACCTCTATGAAGTATACATTTGAAATGCAGTAATGTGAAGTTCCTATACGAAAGCGCACATATATGGAGTACACGAAAATGCAGAACATAAAAGTGCGTTTGCAAGGTACTTACTCTACTGTGTGGACATAGTGAGCCCTGGGCGAAGGGTACCACTGGGCTTGGTTTCTGGCATAGTTGAAATGTACGATGTCCACCCACAAGTCGAACTCCACTCCTACTTTTTGTCTTCGTGCTGTTTTCCATCAACATGGCATCCTTCAAACATGGCATCCTTCAACTTTTGTCTTCGTGCTGTTTTCCTTCAACTTTTGTCTTCATGCTGTTTTCCTTCAACATGGCATCCTTCAAACATGGCATCCTTCCTTCAACTTTTGTCTTCGTGCTGTTTTTCTTCAACTCTTTTGTCTTCGTGCTCGTTTCCTTCAACTCTTTTTTCTTCGTACTGTTTTCCTTTAACTTTTGTCTTCGTCCTCGTTTCCTTCAACTCTTTTGTCTTCGTGCTCGTTTCCTTCAACTCTTTTGTCTTTGTGCTGTTTTCCTTCAACTCTTTTGTCTTCTTCCTCGTTTCCTTCAACTCTGCCAGGTCAGAACAATTTCAGGTTTTCAGGTCGGATTTAGGGTTTTGAGCTCCACTCTGTGGGGTTCCTGTGTCAGGGGGTATGTTGTCTTCCCATTTGCTCAACATAATTTTGTTACTGCTTAAAGCTGTGTTGCTTGTAATCCTTGTGGAGCCTTTACAGCATGGGACGTCAGCATCCAATGTATTGTTTTGCTGCCACACAAGGATTGCAAAGCAAAATGAGGACTGAGTTTGCACGCACCAGAGACTTTAGTGGCCTGCTGTCTGACAATGTCACTTTTATTTTGTGTGCCCGTTCAGGACCGCTAAATCTTTACCAAAATGAAGTGGCATGCCTTTCAACCTAAACACACACACACACACATACACACACACACACACACACACACACACACACACACACAAACACACACACACATAGTTCACAAACACAAACACAAAGCTTTCTGTGGCACACTACCCGGAAACATCATCCGCATAAACTCTGCTTTGGTGTAAGTGCGAAAAGTAATCAGATAAAAACGATGTGCATGTGCTGGCCGCACCCACGCAGGACTACTGTGGCGTGCTATCTGAAGATGCCATCCGCAAAAATTTTGTGCTGGTGTATGAGTTGCTGGATGAGATCATCGATTACGGCTATCCGCAGTCAACCTCCACAGACGCCCTCAAGATGTTTGTGCTCAACGAGCCAATACCAGTGACGCCCTCGGTAGGTTGTGGTTTGAACTTGAGTTTGTGTGTATGGTGTGTGTGTGTGTGCATGTGTGTGTGCATGTGTGTGTGCGTGTGTGTTTTTGTCTGTGTATATGTGTGTGTATGTGTGTGTGTGTGTGTGGATCTTTGCAAGTGTGAAATGGTGACATGGTTGTGTATTGGCATTGTTGTTGATATTGTTATCAAAAAGCCAACACTAGTGATGTCCTGGGCAAGCTTTGGTTTTGTATCTGTGACGCCTGTGTTTGGATTGCGTCGTTGACAATGCTAGGAAAAAGCTGGTCAAGATGATATCAAGTCAGATTAAGCACCATTCTATGTGAAGCAATAAATTATTCAAGTACGCCTCCAACGAAATGAGGGGGATGAGTGGTAGTAAGTAGTAAGGTTGTCACGTGGACTATATGTTTATGTGTAGGGTTGGCCAGAACCGTATATATACGCCGTATATGATCGTATATTTGGTGATTTCCCTGCCAAAAATACCGTATATAAACCGTATATATATGGTTCTGGCCAACCCTATTTATGTGATGTGCGTAGCAGACACGGATGAAGATGGCCCCCCCGGGCGCACTTCTTGCACTGTTTTTTCATACTTTTGTTCGTAGGGTTGGCCAGAACCGTATATATACGTATATATACACCGTATATTTGGTGATTTCCCTGCCAAAAATACCGTATATAAACCGTATATACATGGTTCTGGCCAACCCTATTTATGTGATGAGCGTAGCAGACACGGATGAAGATGGCCCCCCCGGGCGTACTTCTTGCACTGTTTTTTCATACTTTTGTTTGTAGGGTTGGCCAGAACCGTATATATACGTATATATACACCGTATATTTGGTGATTTTCAAGCCAAAAATACCGTATGTACACTGTATATATATGGTTCTGGCCAACCCTATTTGTTTGGTATGGTGCTTGCGTGCCCTGAGGTAGTTGTGTACTGATCAACCCACACACACACACACACACACACACACACACACACACACACACCCAAACCCACACCTACAAGGGTGGAGTCAAGACAGCGCCCACATAATCTACGCACGTTGTCCCAATGCCTTTTTCTTGTGTGGGCAGTTTCTAGTGAGTTGTGGAGCCGGATTCTTTACAAAAAGCGGAGGCATATGTTTCATCAGACTATCATGACATGGGACAAAATAAGCCGTTGCTAGCTAGAGTTTCACAAATTGCACATTGCACATGTTTAAAAGATGTGGGGAACCCTGCCTTTGCTGCCTGATCATGCATTTTTCTTACGAGCTTACTTCTTTATTAAAACACTTGCCAATCAACATAGCGTACTTTCCGCCATTCTGATGTCAGTTACAAACAGCATCTGCCTAAACGCTCTTCACTGGGCCAAACTAATAGCATCTGCCACCCACCCTTTGCAGTCTGGCATCTCCCCCCTGTTCAGCCTCCACAAAGGACCCACTGGCGTGTTCAAGAGTGTGCTGGATACTAACAGGTGAGAATTACTATTTACTTCTTGACCAGATCACACGTGATGGGAAAGTGTTGGGAAGTGTTGGCAGAGTGTTGGGAAAGTGTTGGGAAGTGTTGGCTTGTACTGAACACCAACAGGTGGGAAGCCCTTTTTGACCAGATCACACGTGTTGGCTTGTGTTGGCAGAGTGTTGCGAAAGTGTTGGCATGTGATGGCATGTGTTGGCAGAGTGTTGGCAGAGAGTTGGCATGTGTTGGCAGAGTGTTCGGAAAGTGTTGGCATGTGTTGGCAGAGTGCTGGGAAAGTGTAGGGAAAAGTTGGGAAGCGTTGGCATGTGCTGGATATTAACAGGGAGGAAGCCCTTTTTGACCAGATCACACGTGTTGGCATGTGTTGGCAGAGTGTTGGCAGAGAGTTGGCATGTGTTGGCAGAGGGTTCGGAAAGTGTTGGCATGTGTTGGCAGAGTGCTGGGAAAGTGTTGGGAAGTGTTGGGAAGTGTTGGCATGTGCTGGATACCAACAGGTGGGAAGCCCTTGTTGACCAGATCACACGTGTTGGCATGTGTTGGCAGAGTGTTGGCACAGAGTTGGGAAAGTGTTGGCATGTGTTGGCAGAGTGTTCGGAAAGTGTTGGCATGTGTTGGCAGAGTGTTCGGAAAGTGTTGGCATGTGTTGGCAGAGTGCAGGGAACGTGTTGGGAAGTGTTGGCATGTGCTGGATAACAACAGGTGGGAAGCCCTTTTTGACCAGATCACACATGATGTTGGCAGAGAGTTGGGAAAGTGTTGGGGAGTGCTGGCATGTGTTGGCAGAGTGTTGGGAAAGTGTTGGGGATTGTTGGGAAGTGTTGGCATGTGTTGGCACAGTGTTGAGAAACACACTGTTTGACCAGATCACACGTGTTGGCATGTAAGTCACCTTTTTTAATACCGCAGATCACTTCGGAAATTAATTGTCAGAAAAAGAAAATTACAAATAATTCTCGGGGCACTCTACAAACTGAAGTCAAAGTAATAAATATATTATTTATAGCGGTTTTGAGGGTAATTCTCAAAATGAGCTCCAAGAGCGCCAGTGTGAACCCCCTGGCCCTGTTCTTGAAGCCTCAGTCCCCAGCTGAAAGGCTGGCTGCTCAGCAGTGGGACTGCGAGAAACTGCAGAGGGAGAGGCAGCTCAAGGAGCTGCAAGAGGAAGCAAAGGCAAGGGGCGAGGCTGGGAAGAGGCCTGTGGGGCGCCCGCATAGCTATAAGAACAAGCCTCCACCTCTCACAGCCCCTTCAGGGGCATCCATACAGAGTGAGTGTAGATGGAAAATGTAAGAGAAGGTTCCTTCTCTGATTGAGGAAGCGCACGTGCAAGCACTAAGCTGAGCATCAGCCACAGCTTCAGCCTCAACCACAGCTTTAGCCTCTTCAACAAACAGCATTAGCAGTGCACAGACAGCATTCACAGTGTTCAAAATTTAATTCCAGACAGGGCCTTCTCGAAGTGCCCTCGAGCTCAACATCAATCCCCAGACCCCCTCACGAACTGAAAATAAAAAATAAAAGATTAATTAAATTCTTAAAGTGTGGTCCCGAAGTGATCGTGAATCTACGGCATGCTGGTTAGTGCGCGGCTGGCCTGCCTCTACTTTCTGGCAGCTGGCAAGAATCCTACGATTGAAGAACATACTTTTGTTGTAGTTTAGCACTGGAGTTGGTTGGGGACTGTTTATGACATAAAACAAAAAAAGACACCCACCCACAAATGAAGTGCATAAAGCTTTACAGTACAGTACAGCTCATGCATCCAAACTCGATTTCAGCACGCCTGCAAAAGCAAGAAGCACGTCTGCAAAAGCAAGAAGCACGCCTCAGCACGCCTGCACACGTCACATAAGCGGGATGATACATTTATGACTAGCTCACTCTTTGCACTGTATTGGTTTGGCCTTTGTACAAACACACGGACGGCAAGGGTGGGCAGGACGAGTTCTTTTTGAATGTGTGTAACACACACACACACACACACATTGCTCTTCGTTTGCACAACCTTGGTGCGAGCACAGAACGGACGGCAAGGGTGGGCGGGACGAGATCTTTGTGGATGTGGTGGAGCGCATGACGTGCACCTTCAACGCCACTGGCAACATGTCGCAGTCACAGGTGAGCTCTACTGTGCTCTCCGTCCTTCAATTTGTATGATCGTTGTGAGCGTGTGGAGTGCGTAACAGGCACCTTCAACGCCACTGGCAACATGTCGCAGTCACAGGTGAGCTCTACTGTGCTCTCCGTCCTTCAATTTGTATGATCGTTGTGAGTGTGTGGAGTGCATAGCATGCACTTTCAGCGCCACCGGACGCATGTCACAGTCACAGGTGAGCTCTACTGCGCCCTTTGCTTTTCATTTTGTATGATTGTCGTGAGTGTGTTTAGAGTGCGTAACAGGCACCTTTAACGCCACCGGCAGCATTTCACAGTCACAGGTAAGCTGTACTGTGCTCTCCGTCCGTCAATTGGTATGGTTGTCGCAAATGTGTGGCGTGTACTGCATGCACCTTTTAACGTCGAAATATGTATTTTATGATCCGTTAAGCTCGTATAAATGTTGAAGGTTTCACTGCACGCCAGTATTGCTTGCCTACATGTACCTTTCAATTAATTGAAGTTGTGAATGTTGAAGGTTTCACTGCATGCTAGTATAGCTTGCCTACATGTATCTTGTATTTGTCAAGCTCGTATAAATATTGAACCTGTCAACTAACGCCAGTAGAGCTTGCTGTGAAGAAAATTTAGGAGTGGGTATCTGTCTGTGATGCATTCGCAGCAACTAGGGCAAGGAAGGTTATAGAGGAAAGTGGTAATATAGTGATGGATGGTAGCAGCAAGATTTGTGGAGTGTGGTGATGCTTGCCCAGCCCTGAGCTCATTTGGCAACCTCTTTCCTAGGATTCTTTAGGATTCTTTAGGATTGTAATCAGGACATAACTGTAAGTGCATTTAGCAATCTTTTTCCATTGATTCTGTATGATTAAAATCACGATGTACAGCAAAGTCAGGCAGGCCAGAACTCCACGCTTTAACTAAAATCCAAGCCCACTATCCTCCTGGTTTCTATTACAATCCCTAGTCTTTTTGTGGTGGAAAAGATCTCGATTAAAACTTGGTACCATTGCGATTCCATTCCCTATTTAGTGTTCAGGGGAGTTATGTCGACCTGCATGGTCCTTTTTCTGATACAATGCTTGTTGCGCTATCTCAAACCCGCAGAGTCTTTATGTATTTGACCTCTTAAAGATGTCGACCTGCATGGTCCTTTTTCTGATACAATGCTTGCCGCGCTCTCTCAAACCCGCAGAGCCTTTGTTAATTGACCTCTTGAAGATGTCGTCCTGCATGATCCTTATCCTTATACAATGCTTGTTGCGCTCCATGCTCTCTCAAACCTGCAGAGTTTTTGTGTATTAACTTCTGGAGATGACTGTGCCTGACAAGTCAAACGCCTTTTCTCACGGCAACCCCCATCCATATAAAATGTCATTGCTGCACTGTTGCAAGCATTTGAAAAACGTCCGCTTTTGCATTGCATCCATTCAAGAAAATATCCTCTGTGCTGCTTGTGTCCATTGCTTACGATTAGCTGTTCATGTCCATTGCTTACGACTAGCTGATCATGTCCATTGCTTACGATTAGCTGATCATGTCCATTGCTTACGATTAGCTGATCATGTCCACTGCTTACGACTAGCTGATCATGTCCATTGCTTACGACTAGCTGATCATGTCCATTGCTTACGATTAGCTGCTCATGTCCGTCGCTTACTTAAACCAGTCTTTCGTGCCCAGCACTGCCTCTGCTGCTTTCTGAGCGAGACATGCTAACGCTAATAACGCTCTTTGTTTGTTGTGTGTGTGCTTGCAGGTTGACGGTGCCATTCAAGTCAAGTCTTACCTCACGGGCAACCCCCCCATTAAAATTAAACTGAACGATGACTTGGTCATAGGTACGGTACTGTGTGCTGAGGCACCACCCAAATTCTTTTTGCCTACACACTAGGAGGGACGGAACATGCGAGTCGTGCATCTAGATTGTGTTGAGGCACCACCCCTTTTGCACGCACACTGAAAAGGACGGAGCATTTGAGTTGTGCATCAAGGTTGTGCTGAGGCACACCCTTCTTGCCTGCACACTTAAAAGGTTGGTGCACTTGAGTTGTGCGTCTAAACCAATAGAGCATCTTAGCATGAGACTGTGACTTGGAGAAAATAAGCGATGCTCACACTCTAGCACACACACACACACTCACACATAGGAGCACGCACACATATACACACTTTCTAAACACACACATATATACGCCTACATGTACATACACACACGTTCTAAACACACATACACACACCTACATGTACATACACACACTTTTCAAACAGGGCGCCGTGATATGCCATACGGCGTAGGTAACAGTATGGCCTTGGGCATTGGAGACCCTTCGTCCTCTGTAGTGTACTTGGACGATTGCCAATTTCATGAGGTACGCGTAGTGTGGTTGGACAATTGCCAATTTCATGAGGTGTGCGTAGTGCAGTTGGAAAATTGCCAATTTCATGAGGTACGCATATATGCGCATGTCATGTCATCTTAATAACCTGAAATTGTTTTTTACGATTATGTGATTGGGAGTGTGACATGTTGTTATGTGATTGGGAGTGTGACATGTTGTTATGTGCAAGAGATGCGGACTGAACCGCAGGTGAGTAGACTATGCTAATTTATTCTGGGGAGTCGAGGCACAATAACATGTGTGGTGGAGGTTGAAAAAACATTATGTTGAGAACGATATTGAATGTTGTGTTTTTGTGCTTAATTTTGGGACGGGCAAGGTCGCCCCCGTGAACAACCCACTCAACCAGACTCACTTAGCTCTCCACCCAATTTAAAGCCCCCTATAACTCATCAGAATGCTAAATACTTGATGTTATATCTAAATTATTGACATTTGCTGGGAATTTGGCATTCTGGGAGGTTCTGTGAGGCCCGCTGCGTATTTTGCACCCACTTTGGCAGGGAAAAGGTGCATTTCCGAGGTTGCCTCGATCGACCTCTGCTTCAGGATATAAACAGTATAAATGATATATAACCATGCTGCATTGTCAAAGTTGGAGCAGGGGTACTGGGAATGCCGGCGAGTGGAAGGCACTCACACAAGGGGCAAAGGGGGGAAAGACAGAAGAATCTGTTGGTCCATACTTGCTTTTGAGTTTAATCCCATTTTTTCCTCCCAGCATTGCTGCCAATTTATATGCGTCAAATTAAATTTAAATGGGGTATATTATTGGCCTGTATAAAAAGCAGTGTATTTTTTCCTGAGTGTTGCAGTACTACAGAAGGAGTGTACCTGCCAAGTAGCTGACTTAAACTCACACACACAAACACACACATACACACATTCACACACACACACACACACACATATAAACACGCACGCACACGCACTAACACACACACACTCATTCTTCTGGACCAGGTGGCTAACTTGGATTCCTTTGACATTGATCGGACAATCAGCTTAGTTCCCTCTGAGGGCGAGTTTGCACTCATGAACTACCGGACCTCCACAGGTGTGATGCAAAAGAAATAAAATGCTGAGTAAAAATATCTGAAGGAAAACAAGTGCAAAGGGAAATTGCAAAAGAAATGAAATGCAAAAGAAGTGTAAATAGTTCTGTGCTATTGCCAATGCGATTTACCTAAGAAGTTTACCCCTTTATGTGGTGAAGCTTTACGGTTTTTAGCACTATAGTGGCTCTGTTTCCTAAGGTGTACGTGTAGATTCCTAAGGTCCGTGTAGGTTCCTAAGGTGTACGTTCCTAAGTTGTACGTGTAGGTTCCTAAGGTCCGTGTACGTTCCTAAGGTGTACGTGTAGGTCCGTGTAGGTTTTTAAGGTGTACGTGTAGATTCCTAAGGTGTACGTGTAGATTCACTTCCTGCCTATTTTTGAAGTTATCCTGAAGTGCGTCTACCAGTTTGTGCTCGTGAGCTACTGAACCTCCATAAACCTCCACTCAGCACTGATCTGTGCCTGGAATTATAGAGCACATTACTGTTTAAGGAAACTTCAATTCTATTGTTACAACAGTAGCTTAACAAGCATTGGTGCTGGTCTCATTGACAATCAGCTCGGAAATACCTACTAAGATGGTATAACTATTTTGTAACCAGTTCTCGCCAACATGCGTCTTTCTTCGCAAGTTTGTGAAACTTGACTGGAGCTCTTGGGAATAATGAAAATTACTTTCTTGCAAAATGTGACTTTAGTCCTCTCTTCTGTCTGACAAAGAATCTCCGACGCCTATACTGCTAATGCTGTCACGGTGATCATTTAAAAGGCAACTTGATCAAACTTACTGACCACAGGCTTCAAGCCCCCATTCCGGTTGTACTGCTCAGTGGACTCAGACCCTGGCAGTCCCTTTAAAGCCATTCTAGTTATCAAGTTATGGTGAGTGTCTGATCACCAAGTTATGGTGAGTGTCTAGTCATCAAGTTATGGTGAAAGTAATGTCAGCAGAGTTGTTTTCCTGTGCAGTGTGTTGCTTTTCACCTTGGTTGCCATAAGTCGCAAGCCATAGTGGTGCCGCAGCTGTATTGACACTTGTGCAGTTGTGTTAACACTAGTGCAGCTAGCTGTGTCGACACTTGTGCAGCTAGCGGTGTTGACTGACACTTGTGCAGCTAGCTGTGTTGATACATGTGCAGCTAGCTGTGTTGACACTTGTGCAGCTAGCTGTGTCGACACTTGTGCAGCTAGCTGTGTTGACACTAGAGCAGCTAGCTGTGTTGACTGACACTTGTGCAGCTAGCTGTGTCGACACATGTGCAGCTGTATCGACACTTGTGCAGCTAGCTGTGTCGACACTAGAGCAGCTAGCTGTGTCGACACTTGTGCAGCTAGCTGTGTTGACTGACACTTGTGCAGCTAGCTGTGTTGACTGACACGTGTGCAGCTAGCTGCGTCGACACTTGTGCAGCTGTGATTTGTTGACTGACACTTGTGCAGCTAGCTGTGTCGACACTTGTGCAGATAGCTGTGTTAACTGACACTTGTGCAGCTAGCTGTGTTGACTGACACTTGTGCAGCTAGCTGTGTCGACACTAGTGCAGCTGTGTCAACACTTGTGCAGCTGTGTCGATTGACACTTGTGCAGCTAGCTGTGTTGACTGACGCTTGTGCAGCTAGCTGTGCTGACTGACACTTGTGCAGCTAGCTGTGTTGATTGACACTTGTGCAGCTAGCTGTGCTGACTGACACTTGTGCAGCTAGCTGTGTCGATACTTGTGCAGCTAGCTGTGTTGACTGACACTTGTGCAGCTAGCTGTGTCGAATCGACACGTGTGCAGCTGTGTTGACTGACACTTGTGCAGCTAGCTGTGTTGACTGACACTTATGCAGCTAGCTGCGTCGACACTTGTGCAGCTAGCGGTGTTGACTGACACTTGTGCAGCTAGCTGCGTCGACACTTGTGCAGCTAGCGGTGTTGACTGACACTTGTGCAGCTAGCTGTGTTGATACATGTGCAGCTGTGATGACACTTGTGCAGCTAGCTGTGTTGACTGACACTTGTGCAGCTAGCTGTGTCGACACTTATGCAGCTAGCGGTGTTGACTGACACTTGTGTAGCTAGCTGTGTTGATACATGTGCAGCTAGCTGTGTTGACACTTGTGCAGCTGTGTCGACATTTGTGCAGCTAGCTGTGTTGACTGACACGTGTGCAGCTGTGATGACACTTGTGCAGCTAGCTGTGCTGACTGACACTTGTGCAGCTAGCTGTGTTGACTGACACTTGTGCAGCTAGCTGTGTTGACTGACACTTGTGCAGCTGTGATGACACTTGTGCAGCTAGCTGTGCTGACTGACACTTGTGCAGCTAGCTGTGTTGACTGACACTTGTGCAGCTGTGATGACACTTGTGCAGCTGTGTCGACATTTGTGCAGCTAGCTGTGTTGACTGACACTTGTGCAGCCAGCTGTGTTGACTGACACTTGTGCAGCTAGCTGTGTTGACTGACACTTGTGCAGCTGTGATGACACTTGTGCAGCAACTTATTGCTAGGCAACAGGTAACCTATGTAGAACACATTAGATTCATGAGGTTGGCTGGCAGGTTTGGTACAGCCCTATTACAGCATTTCATGAGCAATGCAAAGAAGCTCGCTATTTAGGCTGTTTTGTCATCACACTTGTTCGTGCTTGCAGCAGGCAACAAAGTTCAGCTGACTTATCAGCTGGAAAAGCACACTAGATCTAAAACTTTAATGAAATGTGTATGCGAAGATGTTTGGAGGTATCACATGAATGAACAGCTGTTGCATAACATGGATGAACAGCTGTTGCATAACGTACCTTGACATGGAACATGCTTGGGAGATTAGAGTACATTCGTTGCGTATGCTCGCACGTGGAACATGCTTGGGAGATTAGAGTACATTCGTTGTGTATGCTCGCACGTGGAACATGCTTGGGAGACTAAATTACATTCTTTGTGTATGCTCGCACTTGGAACATGCTTGGGATTCATGTCCATTCTTTGTGTGTGCTCGCAGGTGTGAAATCCCGGCTGACAAAGCAGCAAGCGGCTTAGAAGTAGAGGTGCCTACACCCAAGTGAGTGTTCGCGTTTGCCACTGTAAAGGGGCAGCATGCACAGAAACGTGTGACCGAGTACCATCACGACACAGTTAGAGGTGCCTACACCTAAATGAGTGTTTGCATTTGCAATGTAAAGGGGCAGCATACACAGAGAGTTGTGACGGTGTACCATCACGACACAGTTAGAAGTGCCTACACCCAAGTGAGTGTTTGCATTTGGCATTGTAAAGGGGCAGCATACGCAGAAACGTGTGACCGTGTACAATCACGACACAGTTAGAGGTGCCTACACCTAAGTGAGTGTTTGCATTTGCCAATGTAAAGGGGCAGCATACACAAAGAATTGTGGCCGTGTACCATCACGACACGAGTAGGGCTGGCCAGAACCATGGTTTTACGGTATATAAACAGTATATTTCGACAGGACGTCTTTAATTAGACAGCCATAAGTGGTGTCTGTGTAGTTCTGGCTAGCCCTAATTTGTTACCCTGGCCGTTTCCATTCCTGCCCCCCCCCCCTCCTTCGCCCTCCAATTTAGTTCTGAAGGTCATCTGTGTGCCATTGGTCAGTGTGTGGAATTTGCACACACACACACACGCACACACACACGCACGCACGCACACACACACACACACACATACATGCACGCACACACACACACACACACACACACACACACACACACACACACACACACACACACACACACACACACACACA
>Ga0307974_1001066_pt1 | contig 18348 bp, 21 predicted proteins | sample OrgLakmetagen784_FD_201812 | JGI IMG/M metagenome (GOLD analysis project Ga0307974, IMG submission 201812) | Saline water microbial communities from Organic Lake, Antarctica - #784 | ecosystem: Environmental > Aquatic > Non-marine Saline and Alkaline > Saline | place: Antarctica: Organic Lake... | reverse complement strand
GTGCTCCTACGCACAACAACGTATCAACCACACAACACAAACGAGTGCAGGCCATCCTGGATGCTACCTCTGAAGCCCCTTGCTTGACCAGCCAGGACCCGCGAGGGCGTAAAAGCGCTGCCATCACCTCAGCTACTAGCCAGCTACCCAGTGCGCCTGGCGCTGCCTCTGGTGCCCCTGACGCCATACCCACTGCCTCAAGGCAACTGCAGAGCGCAGACGCTGGTGTCAACAGCGCCAGCTGCACTGTCCTTGCCTCTGTTTTGAACCCCTTGTTTGAGGCTTGCCTCGCTCTGCTAGAGGATGAGGAGCCACGTGTGCGCGTAGCGGTGGGGGAGGTGCTGGGAGGCTTAGCACGCGTGGAGGGGCCTTTGGTTTGGACGCGTGCGCAGCTTGCCGTCCTGGCCAGCATTCGTGACAACTACGTGCGTGTGGGGCAGCGTACGCCGCTGTTCTGGGTGCCGTTATTTGTGTGTATGTGTGTGCACGTGTGCACGTGGATGCGGGCGTGTGCCTGGTCAAGCCAGTTGGTATGCAGTGGGTTGTAGTTTCTAGCTTGCTGGTGTGTTATCGCCCCTGCCATCGCCTTCTTTTTGAGGATTAAGTTGCGTGCTTGCATGTGTGAGCTAGCGGCCATGTAGCCACAGCATGCCTCATTCGTATTTGTTACCTAACCTGTTACCTAATCTAACACCTGCTTAGGGATGCTTCTTTGAAACGTGACTGCTCGCAGGATCGAGATGGGAAGGATGAGAAGCGAGGAGTGGGCAGCACTTCTCAGGCTCAAGCGTCCATGAGGCAGGACAGTGCAGTGGGGGAACGTGAAGGGGGTGGGGGAGGAAGAGCTAAAGAAGGAGCAGTAATGAAAGGGGAGGATGAAAATGAGGCGGTGTGCAAGGAAAGCCCTGCCAGCAACGACGTCAGCAGTGGCAACCCACAAGTCAGCGCTGTGGTTGGAGGCATCGCAGGCAGTGAGGGGGGCAGCAGAGGAGCAGCAACAGGCAGCAAAGGGGAGGGTGGGTTTCTGAGCGAGCTGCTGTCTTCAAGCTACGAGCCTAAGGTGCGGGCTTCGACTTTTGGCATAGCGTGTACTTCCCCAGCTTGGGGCAATGCATGTGTGCCCAAGTGCTCTATCGTACGTCATCTTGCAGACCACAACTGCACACGTGAGTCGTGAACACCATATGAAGGTATAGACAGGCTAGGAGGTTGCTTGGAGGATGGGGACTTTTTTGAGGGTGCTGATGTCTTCTTGGAATCATTTGAAGTATGAACCCCACGGCATGAGGCTGGCAGTCGTAACTTTTGTGTGCTGTCATCTACTTGAGTGTTTTATTCCATTCAACCAGCTTGAGCTGAAGGCCGGTGAGGCCTGTTGATTTAACTGGATTGAGTAGGATGAGGAACGCTTAGTGCTTTTGGCTTTATGTGTGAGGTTTACCATGAAGTCCCTCGTACACTTTTACAAAAGTTTGTGTTACACTGCTCTCTTAAGGAAGGTTGCAGTTTTTTGTGCCAAACTTTGCGCACATTTGTTTAAAGGATTAAGCTAGGCACGTCCTTCTGTGTAAGACGTTCTCATTTATCATATTGGGCAGTTTGCAAGTAACGTTGGCTGTATGGCCTGGCAGACAAGTCTTACCTATCAGCATGTCAACTAATTCAACTAAGGGCAGCTCATGCCTGTGTCGGCAAAAGGCATAGGTACAGCTTGTCAAACTTGGCAGGCCCTGAATGCGATCTACTCATGACTCATCATCGTTACCATTTACTTCTTTCCAGGTTCCTGTTGTTGGGAGGATCAGATGTGGCACTGAAGGGTTTGGGGTTTAGGGTTAGGGTTAGGGTTTAGGTTAGGGTTTAGGGTCATCATTTACGTCTTTCCAGGTTCCTGTTGTTGGGAGGATCAGATGTTGTGGCACTGAAGGGTGACGATGCCTAGATCCTTCAATGCAAGCAGTACGGGTTACGTTGAGTGTGACTGTGTCCTCCTTTGTACGTTCATGCAGGTCCCTGGTGTGGGGGAGATGAGGCACGGTACCGAAGGGTGGAAGTGCCTAGAGACATCCATGCGGACCATGGTAGCCATCCTGGATGGGGCAGGTATGACTGTCATACTTTTTCTGTGTGTGTATGTTGTGTGCATGTGTGTGTATATGTTTGTGTGTGTATGTGTGTGTGTGTGCCTGCGGTACAAACGGTGGACACCAGAGGCAGGCAAGCTTGTTAGTTGGTCAACTGCATCTGAGCATCCTTCTGTGCGTGCAAAAAAGGTGCTGTTTGTGTTTCAGGCTGTTGAATAACGTGCGTATTGTGTTTGGTGAAAAAGGTGTACTTGTGTACTCAGGGCGATGCCCTGGGATCCTAGTGGTTCGTGGTCAGGCCGGGCTCTTTAGGGGTTAATATTTTTGTTTTCGTATGATAGCGTGAATTTCTACTCATTTCACATGCTACACGTTTTTTTGCCTTTTGATGTTGGTCGTACATGGAAAAAACGGTGTCAAACCAGTTCCCTGCAAAGTGCGTCTTCTCGTGCTGTGCATGGTGCTCAAAAAGTATCACCTACCTCTGCATGGTGCTCACCTACTTCTGTTCACCTACTTCTGTGTGTGGTGTTACCTACTTCTGCATGGTGCTCAAAATGTGTCACCTACTTCTGCTAAAAGTGTCGGCTTCTCTTCTAATCTCTGTACCGCCTCTATCTCCAATTTTTGCTTCCGTCTACAGGTCCTAGCGTCGCTCCTCAGATCACCCCTGGCCTGACCGACTTGGTGGCTCAGTGAGTGATGATTTCATGTGATAGGAGTCCATCTCCTTTTGGGCGTAAAATCAGGCTTACCCTACAGTAGTTTGTGGGGGGGAGGGACATAACAGCAGGTGTGAGACGCATACGTTACGTACAACGCATATGTACCATGCTGAGTGCATGGCAAAAATCGCAGCCACCGGCTGCATACTATCATGAAATATCAAAATAAAGACCCTGCTGATCTTATTTTTACCATCTTAGTGCAAGCAATATCATCATTTCTCTCCAAGCAGCGGTCATGTGCAAAAAACCAACTGCACACACACACACACACACACACACACACACACACACACGAGCCTGCGTACAAATACAGGCACAGCATGCACTCAAACACACACATGCACAGATCCATGCACCACCCCAACCGCTATGTGCGTGAAGCTGGCCACGCAGCAGCGTGTGCTCTGTTCCGAGCCTTAGCAGGTGCAGCGACCCAGCAAGCTCAGGGTACTGATGGTGGTAGAGCTGATCGTGCAGAAGGGCAGCCTGTTGGTGGTGGGGTGCTATACCCTCCACCTCTGTCTGCTACTGTGGATGCTGGGCAGCCTGGGGGGGTAGACCTTATTCCAGAGCAGCATGCACAACAACAACAACAAACGCAACAAGGGCAGCAGCAGCAACAGTGCCAGGAGCAGGTGGAGTTAAGCGACGTTCATGAGAATGTGCAAGGTGCAGGGTATGCGTATGAGCAGCATTTAAGTATGGGGGATGGAGGACGTGTACCACCCACCCCCACACACGGCTGTCGTTACACCCTGCTGGATCTTGGGATGATCATGGCTCCCTTGATCGCCGACGGTCTCACGGACAACTGGAGTCAGGTGTGCAGGACTTTTGTGTGTGTGTGTGATTGAGTGGCCTGAAAGGAAATGTGCTTGTTGACAAGGTTGGCACTTGACAAGGGGGGTACTTCTGTCCAGTTTATCAAGTGCCAAACGCCATCAAGACTCTCTTTCCATGTTTTGTCCTCCTAATCTTGGACCTATTGCCTTTGCTTTTCAATGCCTTCATCCTCTCTCTTATTTTCTGGCTCCCTCTTCTCAACACTGAAGGACACAGTGACCAAACAAGCTGCCTGCTCTTTTCACAATCATGCAGGTCCGCCTTTCCGCTTGCATTTCCACACGCACGCTGCTCCTCCTGCTCCTAGAAACCCGTCAGTCCTTTGACTCCCTCATGCCGGTGCTCCTGCCACCCATGTGCCTCAACAGGTCGGATTGTGTCAGGATTGTTTTAACCTTTCCTCTGCAGCTTTGATAACGGCCCGCTTCTTGCGTTTGATGTCCAGCCCTTGAAGTCCCCTATCATTCAGTCTGCTACCAGATCGTGGCAGGAATTTCTGTGCTCCCTTTGCTTTTTTCGTGCCTCTCAAGTGCTTCTAGCTTCTAGCGCAATCAAGCGCCGTGAATTGTGAAAGCCTGCTGTGTCAACTTGCGCTTTGTTGGCATCATCTATGCTTTATGCCATTTGTGGGTGTTTAGGCACATGGGACCCTTAAGAATTGCTATGGGCTTGGGTGGGTCTAGCACTGGAGCAGGCGGAGGCACTTTTGTGCATGCAATAGGGCCCCAGGTTGCACATAGCAAGGCCTCATGTGTGTATTCAACAGTTTCCAGCACCATGCCTATGTGTACAGGTACTATGTTGCTGAGGGCGTGCGCAGCTATGCTCAGGAGACTTGGCAGCTGGCCATGGGTGGCAGGGGGCGCCTCCTGGTAGCTCGACACATACAGCAGGTGCTGAACCCTTGCATACTCCCTTGCCGCGTCTCTTTCCTGATGTTACAGATCATGGGGTGAGGAAGTCAGACGATGGGGACCTCCTTATAAAAAAAGGGGTTGTTCTGCCTTGTTTTGCGCCTTTTGATTGCTATCTATGCCCACAATAAAAGTCCCTTGATTAGGGCTGCGTGTGCGGCATGAATCTCCATGATATCAGCCTACAACAGCCATCAGATACCTTAGCTTGAGCTAACAGATACCTTGAGATCGATAGTTTTAAGAAAAAAGCATCTTTGCAGCACATACATTTGTACATGTGCAGTGCGCAGGGGACGATGGTGAGCTGATGATGCGGGGAGAGGCCTTCCTGTGTTTGCACTGCTTGCAGGAAAATGGGAGGCTTCAAAAGCAGTTGACATCTGCAGGCTGTAACACCTGTGTATTCATTGACTGCTTACAGGTCTCAGATTACTACGTTGCGCAGTCCAAAGCGGTACATCACGGTGTACGTGAAGCCGCGTGCGCATGCATTGCCGAGCTGGCAGAAAAGGTACAGCAAGCTCCTACTACTTCTACACCTGATGCCTGAACGTATAGAAAGTGGCTTCAAGTACAGCTGGGGACGCAGGGCTTGAGTGAGTGATAGCTGTGTATAACGAATTTCGAAAGTGACATGTACAATTTAATAAAAAAAGGTAGACGCACACACATGCTCACATGTGCAACCATGTTGCAGGTGGACCGCACAGCTGTTGAGCCTCACATGGCACGCTTACTGCATTGCATGCTGCTGTGCTTTAAGGACATGGCATGGCCTGTGCGCGATGCAGCTTGCGTGGCGTGTGGCAGGTCGGTTTTGCACATCGACACGAAGTGCGTTTTAATGTTTGAGTTTTGAATGTCGCTTTCACATCATGTTATTATGTTATGAGTAGCACATGCTGCAGCAACCCTAATGATGTTGCACGTGACACAACCGCAATGGTTGACTAGCTGACTTCTTTCGGACGTTGCATCCAAGTTGTATTTGTCCGTTGTGATGCTGTGAAGCACAACGTTGGAAAAGAATTGCGCTGCTGCTGTGACTAACTAGTTAGGAAAACAGGCAACCTGAGCAAGTGGCGACTGCACCTGGTGCTAGGATTGATTGGACGCATTTACAAGCTTCAAGGCCAAAGCACCCGCGCTTCTCAGAGCTACAAAAGCTTCAAGGCTTCTCAGAGCTACACAAGCTCCAAGGCCAAAGCACCCTTCGCTTTTCAGAGCTACAAAAGCATCACTAGAATATGCATGCCAAAGCACCTTACGCTTCTCAGAGCTACAAAAGCATCACTAAAATGTGCATGCCTCTCCGCATCATCGTCTTTGGTGTGGGTGGCACCAGCTACAACAAACACTCTCTGTGGAGGAGCCTTTCCAGGAACTGATTCTTGACACTTGAAGCGCCAAGAAGCTTGCCTCCAAGCTCCATGTGTATTCTGTCAAGCACGCTGCCAAACTTGTCCATACCAGACAAGCCTATTTCATTACTGTTACCGAATCACATCAGGAGCCAACATCCCTAAAGCCTGCAACCCTCCTCATCCCATTGTTTTTTCCTTTGGTGACAAATTGGCTCTTCCTAATGTATTGTAGGGTGCCTACTTAGCTCCAATTTTTCAATTTTTTATTAGGAATTGGAAGTTGATAAACTCTCCTTCCTTAGCACGCCCACGTACAAGCACCTGCATTCCATGACCAATCGTCCAGTTTACCACCCAAAAACATATAAACCCTAGCAGCACTCAGACCTCTGCCTCCTGGCTCAATCTTTCTTCGAAATAAGACTCAACCATGCCTCTGTGAGAATGCCTGTCACTTGCAAACACATTTGCCCACACATTTCTTTTGCTGTGTACAGGTGTGCACTGTGTTACCCTGAGGTCTGCAAACCGAGGCAGCAGGAGCTGTTAGACCTCTGGCACGCGCACCTGTGGGATAACGTCCAGGTTTGTTAGGACTTGGGGGTAGTTACGTGCTCAATTGATGACCCACGTTGAGCATGGGTCAGGGGTGTAGGTGCAGTTGATGATGAGGGACGTGCACACAACAGCTTGCAGTTTAAGCAAGACATTTGTGTCGTAAGCGCACTCCAAAAGTATGTGTGCCAGCAAAACTTGTTATGAAAGCCAGCGTATAAAATGTGCTGCTGCCTTATGGCAGCCTAGAGCCTTTCAGGAAGCAGTGCCGCTTTACATGGTAGTATATAGAACTGATACTTTTAGTTTGCAAAACAGATTAAGTGATAGAGTTCACTTGAGACCGCAGCAAAAGGTTACACTTTTTTTAGCTGACTTCGTAGTAATTTATTGCATATCAATATCGATGCATACGTTAAATGCGCATGCGTTTCTTTGCCTCTCACAGAGCGTGCGTGAGAACAGCGCTAGGGCCCTGGCAGATGCAATGAAGGGGGAGCCGTGTGGTGCCCCAATTGACACTGTGAACAGGGCTGTTAGGTATGTGAGAGTTCATGCAGCAGTTCGTATGTGCGGCTGTTTGTGCGTCTGTGTGCAAGTACCCTCCAAGCTTTGTTTCCATCATACCTTATTAGGTCTGGCAGATAGTGTGGATGCAGGTGATAGTGTACAAGTCACTATCGCCAGTAATATTCGTCTTACAGCCCAAGAGGGGTCTTATGAGCTATCTGTTAACTCTGGTGCTATGACTGTGAACATGGATAGTAGCACGAATGAACTCCATGTTTAAAAGAGCATTCACTGGAAGTATGAGTCATTGGAAGAATCTCGATTGTCACTGAGTATGATGAAGTGCTGTTGTAAGCATGTAGGCAGTACAGCGTCCTTCCTGCTTGTCGTTAGGACCACCATCTGTGTGCTTTTCAGACCATTCTGCTGACATGGATTCCCTGGTGCAGACACGTGCGTACAAATTGCGCAAGTAACCCAATCCATGCAGGCTTGGATCTAGCGCTGACGCACTACTCCCGAACAAAGCAGCTGGTTTTGAGACTTGCACAACTCTTCCCATTTTCAGTGAGATGTTGCCCAAAGCCTATGAGCAGGCCACAGACACCCGCGGGAGACACCAAAGTCGAGCAGAGTCACGCAGCACCTCTCGTGCCACTCCCTTTTTTACGGTGAGTGCTGCGTTGGAAAAATAAGAATGGGTGTATTTGGCTACAGTTGCTTGGATTCAACCCAGCTGCCAGCCCCAGCACTGGACTTGCTCTTGTCAGCATTGCATTTAGGAGGCAAGTTTATGCTTTCACTACTGGCCGCACGCAAGAGTGCTCTGTGCGACAGATCCTGATCAAGCTGTACTTCTTAGTGTTTTGGGATGTGTGTATGTGCGTGAGATTGAGATCTGTATTCCAGCTATCTAATCAAATGCTGTGCCATCGATATATATATTGCTTGAAGTCCCCTCTCCAGTCTGCAATGAAGCCTTAGACGCAGATGATTTATGACTCCCCAATTATGTATGCATAATAAAAGTCAGGCTGTCGAATACAACAGCCTGACCTTTTCCAGATACAGGTGTGCATCTTCTAAAAAAGCCTGCGCCCACGAGGAACCGAGCCCTTTTACCTGCTCCTTTTGACCAGTAATCCTCCTTGTCTCTCTCCTGCTTTTGCTCGCTTGCTCATGACCCTCACCCCATATATAATGTATGGTGGCCCTTTCCAGGGCGACAGTTCAGGCAACAGCAATGGTGGCTCATTGCCGTCCTCAAGGCCACGCAGCTTTGGTCGTCCACGTGCGTCGTCCCCCTCTGCTGGGAGGCCGCTTTCCCCTGCACGTATGATGGAGCAGGCACTCAAGGTACTTGTGTATAGTGCAAAACGACGATGTCCTGTTCCATCAATTGAAGGTGCTGGTCTGCAGTGTTGCGTTTGAGTGCTTTGCTGCAGTGCGAACATTTTGAAAAATGAACGCTAAACACCTGCAGCGTTGCTATCAAGTGCTTTGCTGAACAAGCATTGAAATTGAACATTAAACAGCGTCAAGGTAGGAATCAAACCCACTTTAGATGCAGTTTGTAACTTAGCATATAAGTACATCCTTTTGAACGCACCTTAACCGCTGACGCTGGCTGTGCAGAACGACCCCATGTTCTGCCCTTCTGAAGAAGATATGGGCCTGTTTGGTGCGGGTGCCGCAGCTCGCTTCAGCACTGCTTTCTACATCAAGGGGGACGGGTGTATGGACTTTGGGTTTAGCAGGTGAGATAAAAAGGGTAGGGTTGTCGGTCGTCTAGGTGTTGAGAAGCCAAGTCTCGCCCTTTAATGAAATTGGGTGCAGTAGGGAAGGTAGACAAAGATGTTTCAGACTAGCTCAAGCCAAGGCTCATTGCATCAACATCCTTGCTATGCGCTGGATACTCGCGGGTAGCTGGACAGTTTGAACCCAAACAGCATTGTCCTCTAAGCATATTCACAAACAAACAGCATTGTCCTCTAAGCATATTCATTACAAACAGCATATTCACAAACAAACAGCATTGTCCTCTGAGCATACTCATTACAATCAACCCGGTCATCATGTCCAATGTCGAACTCACTTTCAGGGACCAAGAGCCCTGGGAAGCTTCAGATGGTGCTGTGTTCATGGTAAGGACTGGATTTAAGGTGGCAGTGGAGGGTGGCGGTGGCAGTAGCAGTGGAAGTAGTAGTGACTTTGAAGCCTGTATTGCTGGATTTTACTGGAGGTGGTATTGGAGGGTGACAGTGGCAGTGGCAGTGGAAGCAGGAGCAACTATGTACTAAGGGTTGCACAAAAATTAATATTTATTGAGAGAACAACAAAGTGCAGGTAGTGTTGAGATCATTAATTCTGTCAACTAAGAGGAGGAGCCACTTATGGTACCCCCTGGTACTGGGGCCAAAGATATATAAAGCTATGCAGGCAGTGGAAGTTATTCTCCTGTGTCAAAAATGGATTAGGAGCCATACAGGTAATGGCCATATTAAGAGGAAAAGAAGAACGCCAAAAGGGATCTGGTGGGTGGCAAGATGACCTTGATTCCATCTTCTAATAATAATTGTTGTATGTTATGTATTGAACAGGGCTGGTTTGGCATACACAAAACAATAAACAGCACAGAGGACGTAGTGTGTGCAGAGCTTGAAAGTAGCCTAATCCCGTAACGCCTGAGAGGTCTGGATTCAGCTCCTTCAAGCATTAAGTGAAGCCAATGCCTAGAACTCTGCATCTTCTCCCATGCTCGTCTCCTGCCCTCTGTCTCCTCTTCTTGTTAGTGTGTGTGTGTTCTTGTTGCTGGTTGGATAGACAATCACGAGCATACTTTCCATGCTATACTTTGTACGTTATGTGGTACATGTACATCCGCAGCTCCGCGAGCTGGCTTGCGTGCAAGCAGAGGCGTGCACACCTCACTTGCAGCCACTGGTCGATCTGGTGGCTGCAGCTGCACTCAACAACTTTGAGGGTGCTCCCAAGCTGCGAGAGACAGTGTGGAAGTGCTTGCCCACGCTGGCCAAGGCCGTCGGTAAGCAAGACTGGTTTTATCCAAGACAACCTTGTTGTGAATGAGAAGACATATAGTCATATAGTGTACTGCCTACAATTGCCCCCTGTTTGTGCAGGGCTTCTCCCCAAGCTACACATACATCACCGACGTTGCTTACTCTATAGCACCCGTGTCTGGCCATGCAGGCAAAGAGTGCCTTACACTGCCTTTTTCAGTTGTCATGTCAAACTCACACAAGGTCATATGCAAACACGAATCTCACACGTAGCCTACTTATTTGCTCCTTCCTATGCCATGCCATGCAGGCAAGGTTGCCTTAAAGCGCCATCTATTGGATGGTCTTCTGGGACCCTTAATGGATGATCTGACATGCAGCACGCAGCTCACTGAGGCTGCAGCAGGTATAGCTCGTTGAGGATGTAGCAGGTGTACCTCACTGAGGTTGTAGCAGGTATAGCTCACTGAGGCTGCAGCAGGTGTAGCACACTGAGGCTGTAGCAGGTGTAGCGCACTGAGGTTGTAGCAGGTATAGCTCATTGAGGCTGCAGCAGGTTTAGCACACTGAGGCTGCAGCAGGTGTAGCACACTGAGGCCGCATCAGGTTTAGATCTCTAAGGTAGCACACTAACCAAGGTAGCGCACTAAGGCTGTAGCGGGTGTGGCGCCATGGTGCGGTGTGGCCCATCTTTAAATGCTTTTGTACTAAGTGACTCAGTTTGATATTATGCAAATGCAGACGCAGCAGAGGCAAAAGGTGTGAGTGCGTGTTGGAAGAAAGCATTTCATACACACAAGCAAACAAGCCCAACTTTCTAATGCAAGATCCGGGATCCAGCTGCAGAAATTAATTTTTGTGTGGCGTGCGGAATGAATTATTACGCAGTTTATATAAAGCATGCATGTTTTTTTACATAAAGGTTGGGCCTTTGCAGGCGTCATCACGCCCTCAGCAGTGAATATTGGCTAATTTTTGACGCAAAGGTACCTGCTTTCTGGGGTGGGCACAATTTTGTAAAGATGATTTTCACTTGCATTTGTTCTGTTCTTTACCGTGTAACTCAGGCAGAGCTGTAGGCGTTCTGAGGGACATGCTTGGGCCCTCAATTTTCATGGCAAGGCTGTCGCCAAAGCAGGTGAGGTCGTGCCCTTTCAATTGTATCCTTCCGTTCCAATCTCGCTCCATGCGTGCACGTGCATAGTGTAGAAAGACAAATCACCTCGGTGACTTATACGTGGCTACTGACTGAGTCAGTGACCTTCTTTGGCGCTCCAAAAATAAGTGTGCCACAAAAACAAGTGGTGCTGTTAAGTGATTGCGGTGAATGGCGGGAATTGCCATCAAGTGCTGGTACCATATGATCATATGATCATTTGTATATGTATGCATGTATGCATGTATGCATGTATGTATTGCCTGCGCTATGCAGAGTTGATCAATACCTCGTGCATGGATTGAATCGAACGCAGGTGGAGGCCATGCTTGCTAGCCCTTACATTCCATCGCCAGCCTTGCAACTGGCCTCAGGCCACAGCAGCTATACCCCCCAGAACGGGCCAAGGCTAGGGGTGTAGAGAAAGAACAGCTCCATCTGCAAGCTCCCTTATTTTATATTAATAACGCTGACCAAATATTCAGTTCTACCACCATACTCCAGAAAATGTTTTGGCCTTGGAAAGACAGACGCTTTTTAATAAATCATTGGAGGGCTGTTTCCTCGCTATTGGCACTGAATTCAAGGCAACTGTAACCCACGGGCAACAGAAATAAAGAAGGGAAACCTAGCAGGCACTGTAAAACCACTCCCCACTTTGATACAGCGCCTGTATAGATTTAGATTTACATGGGGGGACCTTCGGTCAGACTGTCCGGCTGATCATTTGAGACTGGTCCTAATCACAATAAGAAATCCGTAAGCTCGCTCAGACACAAAAGGAAAAAGGTTGTTGTTGTGTTGCAAAAGGAAATCATAAATCATCTGGGCACTGACTTGTTGTCGCAAATGAGATTGCTCCACATAAAAGAGAGTTTTCATGTTCCCAATGCTGTCTCCACCTTGAGGGTCTGCACCCTCAGCCTAAACAACTAACATTTCTCAAGACATGTTGAGAAATATCTAAATGCAAATGTCTTGGCAAACAAACAGGGACACACACATTGAGATCAAATGTCACTGCAAAAAGAGATTGACATGTTGCCAAGTTGCTGTTTGTGTCCTGTGGGTTAAATCCCTCAACATCTCTCCACACTGTCCGCAATCTGTGCCTGAAATCATCAGAATTCTTGAATTGATAAAGCACCTGCTGTATGGTTTTAAAGTTCGTAGCTACCAGCTCAGGAACTGCTAAACAAGCTCAAGCTTATTGTGTCGTGATTTAACACAATCTGCTCGGTTTGTAATCAGCAGAGCAGGCCAGACAGGATAAGCAGCTGCTGATGCCCCTACCAAGGTTTACACTTTATCTCTTTGCAACTCTGGCTGCTCTAACAAGCTAAGTCACCTGGAGACGGTGCAAATGCATCCTTAGATGTAGAACTCAATCCCCTTAACACAAAAACATCCGTGTTCTTTCCTTCAAATAGGAATGGTGGGCCCGACTGGATTTCATTTGGATTCGGCCCAGGGTAACTGCCTTTTGCTCCCGTAAATGAGCCCTTGTAGCACTCGTTGGGGTCTGGCAAGCATTGGAAGTATAAAATTATCACCAGACTGAGCACAGCGTATATTAACATCGTATGGAAGACAGTTATAGCCCACCTATCCTAGGACAGAAAAAGAAACAAAATGGTTTTAAAGAAACATCTCCTTGGTTTGCACCTCTACACCTGAGCGTGACATGTTGTAAATATCTCAATCCAACCTGTTTGCGTGTGGTGTGTATGTCCTCCAAAAAAAAACTCAAGTAAAAGGGAGGCCAAGCCTGTGTCTGATTGGCCTTGAGTGTAACCTGACTTTCCAAGTATCCAATGCTGCATCTGACAAGCCAGAGCACCAAATGCTTCTAGCTGAAAGCAATTGTGTGAGGGTATGAGGGTGAAACGCTTGCTACCTGGATTTGTTACCTGGGGAGCCCTTGCTTGTGACCTCCTGCCGCAGGAGTGAAGTGCACACCTTATCCCTTCTCAAGCCATTGCCTGCTGTGTGAAAGTATGTGTGTATGTGTTTTTGTGTGTGCGTGTGTGTATGTGTGTATGAGCAGAGAACAAGGCCGTACCAGCTGTGCAACGTACAGGGAGGTAGATTGACTGAATGCAACTGAGTCGGCACAGAAATGTGAGCAAGCAAAGCCTCTGACACAGAGCCACCTCGCGAACATCAAGCTCCTACCTGCAGATGCATCAGGCCTTCTGTAAATAAACGTAGTGAGAAGCTTATTTTCAGAGATGATGGCTTCTGACAGGTTAACAGCATGGCCCTGCAGAGCAGAGCTGCTGTGGACTTGCAGCCCCCACACAAACTGGATCAGGCTGAGGACCTATCTGGCAGCGTAGCAGCAGGAGCAACCGGCAACTGTTTGGCCTCACCTACTCAGGCTTTGATGCAGGAGATATGCATCCATTTTGCCCATGGGGGGCAAAACAAGTGCAGTTTATGATCTTTAACTGAGAAAGCACAACTTCCAAGCTGATTGGCTTGAACCATATACAGGCCACATTAACAGATGACTTAAGCAGGGAACAAACGATTTCAATGTGTGTGCGGGATGGATACTTGGCTGACCCTGGCTCCTCTTTCACTCGGCCAAGGTTTGCATCTTGTCCATCTTAGGTAGCGCCCAGAGGTTTGTGCAAGAGCGACACTGTTTCCATTGGGTGCCAGAGGACGTTTGCCTATGTTTGCCCTTCTTGTACATACATGCTCACTTTCCAAATACTTGCCTATACTACGAGCTTAAAGTTCATTCTTGATGATTAGGGCGACCATCTTCCCCTCCTTGCTAATATACTACGATATGATTTAAAAGTACACATCCTGAATCTTGATAAGGAGAAGGCAAACACAGAGTTACAAATGGTGATATAAAGGAGTTTCTTTTTAGATAACCAAAAATCAGTTCAACCCTCCGTCAATGACCTACCTTGCCCCTTTGTACCTTTGCATTGGCTACACTTACACCCATCAACTCAAGGGGGGTAAGTTTCTACGGAGCTTAGAAAAGGAGAGTGCAATGGACACAAAATGGCTTGAATACATACAAGGCCTGCGTGCAAAGGAAGTAGTTAAGCAACAAGCAAAAGCAGTTATGGACCTGCTCCAGTGCTGCCTAACACTTGCTCTCTATACTTGCGCAACGCAAACAACAGTTAACAGTAAAAGTACCAGTTATTTCTGAAATAGGAGAGAAATTAAGAGACACTTGAAGCTCTCGCTCAGATATTTAAGGACGGCAGATGCGTCACCCTCCACATAGCAAACCCGATTATTGGTAGTTCAATTACTATAGAGGATTTACGTCCAAGAACAAACCAATTAGAAGATTGGCACTGTCCAGCCTGAGCCTGCCAGGACCTTTCTGGAGAGCAACGGGAAACTCGGCATAGATGGACAGAGAGTGAAATATGGCTGGTCAACTGGGTGCCAAAATGAGAAGCAGCAAAGATGATCAGATCCAACCTTAACTACGTAAAAATGGCGGAAGAGTATGAGACAAGCACCATGTCCACCTCTGGCATGAGAAATGAACCCACAGACAAACACATTAATAACCACGACAGGCAAGGATTGGCGGGGCCCAACAGGCATACTTCCCAATGGAAATCTACGCTAGGTAAACGCGATAGGGACAAAGTTTACTTTGACATGCAACCTACTGACCAGCAAAATGATATCAATGGCACAGGCAACTGTGATCTATGGAACAGACAAGTCGATCTTATCAGAACACCTCCATTACTACAAGAGAACACATGACAGTGAGGAATACGATACACCTAGCCAACCGCCACAAGCAGAGGACTGGATTCCAAAGGTCGCACTTCCCAAGTTCCAGACCCTCCCAGAGGTGACTTGTGTGTTCAGCATAGATGGAAAAATGCTCTGGCACCATCACCCCTCAGCGCCTCATCATTTTACAGGATGCATACAACTCTGCTCGTCACCCAGGCGTACACGCCCTGCTGAGTCCCCCTATCCAAGACCTCGCAACAGGAATCTAAGGACTACTTCATCGACTCCCATGACTTTCAATGACAGGCAACATTACCAAGGCTGAATGCTCACATTATTGGGCTCTGCCCACCCATTACATGACAGCCTTTTGCAACCATGCCCTGGCTGGACACAAAAGAAAGAATGGCCTCACCTCTAGACTTCACCCCAGAGCTTTTAAATGTTTTGGACAGCCCACCCAAGAGAGAGTACTTGGTTCCAGGACAGATGCATTTTCCACACATTTCACCGGATTCTCCATCTGCCACCCGATGTATGACGATAAACACATGCTCAGAGTAGTTCAACATGCAACCGCATTTGCCTTAAATAACCAAAAGGCAACCGCTAATTTCCAACTGCTTCCTAACTGGATGGAAAACAGTACCAACGGTTTTAACAAAACGTGCACTGACAACAAAGATGTTTGCACTATACTTGGAAATATCTTAAAAACAAAAGTATGCTACATGCCACTCCTATACCAGCAAAGCAAAAGACACCACCAGAAGCAACATGGGGCATACGCATCTTAGTAGTCTGGAGCAAAACTGCCAGGGAGCAACTTATTACAAACACTCATCTTGGTTTGAATAAATTTAACAAAACCTATCACCAGCGGCAATATTACATTTTTAAAGGCACCATACCTTTTCTTGACCCGCAAACTGACAGGATACTGCCAAGAATGGCAACAATATGAAGGCTCCCCAAAAACTTAAGAAACACAGTGCAAATATTGGCGACATAAGCGATACATTACACAGCCAGGTCCCATCCAATCATGTACAACAAAAGCGCTTGCTATAACTCAAGGCCCCTAATTGGAAAGAACGGGGTTTCACAGATGGGATTTGATTGTATTACAAATAAAATGGATCTCAGTCTATTGGAGCTGAAGTCTACCACCCTCAATTTATCAAAATCGCCACATTAAATCCTGGAGGGATAAACATCAACAAAACCATAAACAGAGCGGAACTAGCGGGAGTTGCCGCTGCTTTCATAATTGAAAACACCCATACCGCAACAGATAGCACTGGTGCACTATGGCAAATAAGAAAAAGCATCCTCTACCCGCAGCGCATGAAACGGCATATACATGCCAAACTCCTAGAAACCATTGTACACCACATCCAGCTATATAAAGATACCATCCATCTCTACAAAAATTAAAGCTCATGCTGGCATCCTAGGGAATAAGTGCGCTGATGCCATAGCAAAGTGTTCTGCGGAAAACAAAATGGCCATGATATCCACATTAACACCGACGGATGGCCCCATTCATCTATTTTCTGGCCAGCAAGGGTGGAAAACCCTCCCCCAGCTTGCCTATTAGATACTTTTAACACCTGCCAACCAGGGCCTCCAGCGGACAGGATCTCCATTCTCTCAGATCTTGATGCTGTAATAGCACACAAGCACGCCCAACACAAACTAGGTCCTAAATCAAAAAAGGCTTCAAACCATCTGTCCACAAAGTACTACACATAATACCAAGAACCAAGAACTGATCAAGGAAGGCATTGTCGAGAAAGACATAAGTAACTCACTCTGGAAATATGCAAGTATCACCTCTGGAGAAAAGAAATGTGTCATGCTCTGCTGCACAGATTTGATATACAACCAAAAGCGTGCCGCTCAGTGCAACCACATAGGAGGCCTACCAATTTGCCTTATCTGCCAAGAGCTAGACGGCACCTACCACATGCAGTCAGGTTGCAGTCATCCCATTATAATTAAAATGATTGTTAACAGGCAAAACGCTGCTGGACGGATAATTCTAAGAGCGATCCAACAAGGTACACAGGGTGCACGCCTGCTAGCACAAGCAGAAGTAGGCAGTCGTGAAAAATGGTACAACAAAACAACTACGCCCTTCAGAAGAAACACAGTTAGGAATGATTCCAACCTGGCTACTACCTTCCAATATCAATGCACAACAGCGGCGGAAATTTAGCAAGCCAGATCTAGTCATAGTTTCTCTGACTCAGCAATTACACCCCAAACGAAATCCAACACACATGTATCAAACCAGGTCTGCCAATAATGCAAGAAGAGTTGCCCGTGATAACCTAGCAGATGGCGCTGCCAATCCATACCCCTGTCTATGAAGCCAGAATACATTTTACACAGCAAACGCGACAAACACTTAATCAAAATGAAGAGCTGTGTAGACACTTCCCCTACTCAATGTCAGATCAAATCAACGTCACGGCGACGTGTAAGACTCAGCGCATCTACTAATAACCTCTTTGGGATTCCTAAGCTTTCTGCGTGCCTCTGTGTGCCTCTGGCAAGCAGTCACGGCTCTTCCATTCCTCTGTGGTACAATGGTCGGCATCATGATACGCTCATTACTAGAAAATGGGATGGCAAACCAAAAATAACAAGTGGCCAATTTGTTGTTGCGTGCGTTGGGGTCCACTGACTCAGCGTCTTTCCAAACATCTCTCATCCCGTGCTTCAAATCCGCCGTAAACTCTTGTATGGGAGAAGCACGGACAGTTTGAACAGCTTGTACAAAAAAACTACGCAGGCAGTGAAAAACCACTCCCCACATTATTCACGGAAAAGGCGCCACTTTGGTACTGGGTACCGTAAAACTCCTCCACCAACAGAAAAAAAAGGTCAATGGGGACCAGGAGGGTTGCAGGCTTGATCTGAAACCGTCTCCTGATGAGAGTCAATAACAGTGCTGGAAAGGGCACGTCTGGTATGGACAAGTTTGGCAGCGTAATTGACAGAATGAACATAAAGCTTGGAAGTAAGTTTCTTACCTCTTTGAGAATCAAGACCCAGCTCCTTCAAAGGCTCCAGCGTGTGATTGTTGTAGATGGTGCCACACACTCCCAAAAGGATGGTATGGAGGGTAACGGAGGCTCCTTGAAGTATGGAGCAAAGGCCTGTACGCTGTTCCTGCACGGCGCTCAGCTGGTTCTGCGGTCAAGTGTCCTCTTAGGATTTTATCTCGATGAGGTGAACGTCACGTTGGAAAATGCTGATACCTTTGGGTCGGTGCTGTCTGGAGAAGGTGCATCGTCAGATTGTTAGAAAGCCTTACTTGTTGACTTCTTTAGGCTTGTTGAGTGCTTACCAGAAAACCAGGTTTTTGGCTTACTGAAGAAGTCGAATAGGTAAGCCAAAGAAGCCAGGAAGGCAGGTAAGCAGCAGC